>Ga0172379_10001618_pt1 | contig 44018 bp, 44 predicted proteins | sample GrowelOW334metaG_FD_119756 | JGI IMG/M metagenome (GOLD analysis project Ga0172379, IMG submission 119756) | Groundwater microbial communities from an aquifer near a municipal landfill in Southern Ontario, Canada - Groundwater well OW334 metaG | ecosystem: Environmental > Aquatic > Deep... | reverse complement strand
TATGAGCGATGTTGGAGATATAATTCATTAACCGATTATACCCCTTCTTGAAAGCATTTTCCAGATAAATCTGTTTCATTTGGACTCTTTTCTAGAGTCCAATATGTCAATGAACTTTTGCAGCGGTCAAAACCGCCTCTTTTATATTGAGCCAATTATTAATTATTTTAGTGGTGCAAGATATTCAGTATATTTCACTTCCTGGTCAGTTCCAAAATCTTTCCAGCGAATTATAACATCTACTTGCCGGCCTGTTGTTGGCGAGGGCACAATACTCACATCCACAGTTGCCGTTCTATCAACACGGTCACCATTTGAACCAATACAATCAAGCCTAAAAATATATCTCCCAATATTGTTTAGCGTGATAGATTGACTACCTGCACTAATTGGTAAAGCTTGCCTGCTCCATTGATTAACCGGTATTGGAGACGACTGAATTGTTTTTGTACAAGATGAGACCCTGTTTGTTGTCCATGATAAAACTGTAGTTCCTCCACTATTTATAGATGTAGGGCTAGCAGATAAATTAACAAGTGGTGCGTTCGCCGGCTGTGAATTTACAGTAATATTAACCCTAGCATCTGCCTGGTTGGCCACACTATCCTTGTAACAATATAAGGTAAATTCTGTAGTCGCACTAAGAGAACTTATATTAAAAATTTGGTTGGAAGTATTTAATAATACTTTTCCAGTGCCGTTGTCGGAGCGACCATTCCAAGCAGAATAGCTAGGTGAACTTTTAGTCTCGCAAAAGGTAGCATTGCTAGTTGTGTAAATAAGTTCAACAGGATCACCTGCATTTATATTTGATCCATTAGCAGTTAATTCAACAACAAGACGATTTCCAGCTTGAGCTTTAACCGAGCTTATATTATAACCAAAAGCAAAAAAAACTGTAATGAGGCCAATAACTATAAGACTAATTGTCAAGACTAATATTTTTTTATTCATTTTTATCTCAAAATTATTTTTACTTCATACTCTTTGTTAATTTCATTATCCGGTATCAATATTCTTTGCCACCGACAATTTGGATTAGTATCGTTTTGATTTGTACTATTGCAAGTAGGAGTGCTTGGTAACAAAACTCCATTTAAGTTATAAGTTCCTCTCGGACAAGCATCGGCGCCAGCACTAATTGCCGGGTTACACAAAGAATCTACTAACCCCTTAACCTCATTTATTTCATTCAAATCACGTTGACGCCGAATTAAATTAAGTGTTCCTTGCGCTATCCCACTTGCTTGTAGCCGATGACGACTAATTGTACCAGCTTTTAAACTCTGATTCTCAACCATAATCGCCGCGCCAATAATTAAAGCAAATAAAGCAGTGGCAATCACCACTTCCACCAAGGTAAATCCCTTTTTAGTAAATAAATCTTTATTCATAATCTCTCTATGGTTTATATTGGTAAATATCTATACTATCTTTTTTATGATCAAACTCGTTACATCCGCTACCAGGGTAATACGTAACATTACCAATAGTCTGACTATTGATAATTAATGGATCAAAAGGACAACTATTTTGATAATTACTGCCATCATAAGTAGCGGTGCATGTACCAGAGCCAGTTATTATATCGAACCCATTAAACGTTTCGTAGCTATAGTTGCAGGTTAAAGTATCGTCGTGTTTTATTCTACCGCGAAGGACTATTTTCTCATTCATGTAATGGCCAACCCCCTGAACTTTACCGATATTCTGTATGTTTTTTGGCTTACCATCATGACAAAAAAGATAGTCGTAGACACCGTTTTTAATATCATCAAACCTTATGGAGCTATATAAATTTACTATTGATGTTGAGCTTGAGCGTTTTACATTTGGATTAGTAAGCTGATTACAAGATGCAACCAAGCCTGGCGGATAGCTAATATCTGTTGTCATAGGGTTAGATTTTCCAATTGCATTCTTGTACTGATTCCAACCCAAATCTATTCCATGTAAAGCCAAGTTATAAGCCTGAATATAACTATCGGTTTTTCTTGTTAATTTAACGCTTGAAAAATTAATTTTCCAGGCCGAAAAAACCGTCGCTGTAATTAACGCAAGAAATAAAACCGTATAAATTAATGCAAAACCCTTTTTCATTTTAATACTTTTGTATCCTTTTATCCGCATAATAACTTAAAGTGTAATAAGTATTCCATTCAAGTAAATTTTTAAGATCTTTTGTATCGTGAGCTTTTATAGTAACTTTCAAATATTGTGGGGTAGTAGTAAAAAATGATAATTGAAAATTATCAATACTAATGGAATTACCCGTTAGATCTATCGGGTAATTATCTACTGCATTTAGCGTTTGCTGATTAATAACGCAATTTAAAGTATTACTATTTATATCTACAACTCTCATTTTTAGCCGAGAAATACCATTAATGTCGGGTGAAGACTTGCCTATAAAATAGCATTTTCTATCACCTACTCCACCTGCAACCCCACCATCGAAAATTGCTATCCCTAAAATTTGATTTAAGACACCGAAACCATTTATTTTATCATTAGTGTTATTATGCCACTTAATATCAATGTTAGCGCTAGCCATCTTTTGATTCAAAATATCAGAAACTGCCCTCAACTCACGCGTTGGAGTATTAGCTTTGTCGGAGCCGGTATTTCCTTTTACAAATTTCACCATTCCAGCAATCATCGTAAATATCATCGCAAATAAAAATAGTGAGATAAGCATTTCTACTAGCGTAAAACCTTTATTTTTTTTACCACTAATATTTTTTATCATTTTTTGCCTATTCATAAGTTGATATTCCTGAATATTTATTCACACTTAAAATATAACTTTCTGTGTTTTTGTCATCGGTTACTCTAAATTGCACGTTATTTTCAGCGATTTGTCCAAGTGTTTCCTGTCTAGAAGCCTCGAACGTGAGGGTGCAAGTCGAAGAAGAAATCCTTACCTTCCCACCAAATTCAATTACTTTAGAAACAAAAGAAGTCTGCTCTGATCTTTTAACTGATATGCCCGGAGACGCTATCGGCGAAGACGAACAATTATCAACTCTCATTTGAATACTGGTTGTTTGTCTTGCCTCTTCCGATGGAATCATTGCCTCAGCGCGGGCTTCAAGAATCTGCATCCTTAGAATTTCGGCCGCCGCTTTAACATCTTTTTGATCACGACCGCGGTTAAGATTAATTGTAACGGCGCCGGTTAAAACCACTATGATTGATAAAACCACTAAAAGCTCCACGATTGTGAAGCCGGAATGAGTCTTATTGGATTTTAACTTTGCTAAAAACAAGACCCCTCCCTAAGTAGTCTTACGTTATATTAATTGTAACAATAATTTGAGTAAAAATCAAAGAAATTCTAGAAAACCATCCAAAATAATTGACTTTGAGTTTCAAAAAAAATCAAAGCCAGGTATGCCCCAACTATTAGAAAAGGCGCAAAAGGCAAATGATCCTGCCTCCCCTTTTTTCTGGTAACTATCAAAATTACGCCCAAGATTCCCCCAAGAATAAAACTTAAAAATGCGCCGGTTAAGACTAACGGCCAACCAACAATTGCTCCCAATGAAAAACCCAGAAAAACATCGCCCCAACCCATCCATTTTTCTTTTGAAACAAGCACAAGCAAAAGAAAAAATCCGCCTAAAGATAAGCCGCCAAAGATTGAGCTGAGAATTAAATTTTGAGAACCTAGAGCTGAGTTTTCGGAGAGAAAAAAGCTATTGATTACAAGCCAAGCAAACCAAATAATGGCCGTTAAGATAATTAATTTATCGGAAATTAGTTGATTTTTTAAATCATAAACAAAGACTACTATTAATATAGAAGCAATAACCAGGTGAATTGCTAATTCTAAACTTATCCCAAATTTCCCGTATAATAACGCAAATAATACTGCTGTCCCTAGCTCGACCAACGGATATTGCCAAGAAATCGGGGTTTTACACTGCCTACAACGTCCACCAAACACCAGAAACGATAATACGGGCACCAAATCGTACCACGCCAAGCCTTTCTTGCATTTAGGACAACGTGATCGCGTATAAAAAATTGTTTCAAACTCATCAAAGCGTAGAATTACTACGTTTAAGAAAGAACCGATGATTAGACCGAAAATAAACACAAATAAATATAGCATATAATAAATTTCTAATTGATCTAATTTCTAAATAAAAATTTTGAAGAGCAACCTTACCGGTTGCTCTTCAAATACCAAGCCACAACTAGAATAATAGTAATTAAGACTATTGTTAAAATTAGTTCAATTAAAACCATTCCTCTACGATTCATATTAATAATCTATATGACTAATTATTTAGTATCAGGAGGGCAAACCGGAAGCTGTGATCTTAAGACACAGTTTTTGTCGTCATCAGCAGAAGGATTAAGGCAGAGTGGATTTTGGTTGGCAGTAAGCCCGAAATATGTTCTAACTTCATCCTGAGTAGCAATTGTATTTTCTTGCGATGTAACCCCAGCTCTCCCAGAAGAATCAGCACAAAAGAATGTGGGTGTTGCACCAGTAGCTAAGGTTGATGGTAAATAAGCATACGCCTGGTAGTTCTGATCCTGGGTAGCCATGCTTAAAGCCATGTTTTCCATAGGGATCATTTTTCTCACATCTTCAGCTAAGACGTCAAAAGACTTAGTAGCACTATCATTACTCAGAGGAGGAAAAAAACCTAAAGCAAGAGCTGCTACACTTTCGCATAAACGGGCGTTTGCAGCGTCGACATAAAACCCCCCATTACCATCAGACGTATAACCATTGGTACCAACGCCATTAGCCTTAGCAAAGTACTTTCCACATGTAAATCCTTTATTAGTGTAAGTCGCACCAGGACCATCTATATCTGAAGAACCCAAACTATTATGGTTATCTAAATACGCCGTCATCATTGTTCGGACTTGTGCTAAACTACTTTTAACACGAGCATCTTTTGCTCTACTTCTAGCGGTACTTAACGACACTAAAACTACTGCGGCTAAAATTCCAATGATAGCAATAACAACCAAGAGCTCTATTAGTGTAAAACCTTTTTTTCTCATAATCCCCTCTCCTTTTTTATTAACCTAAGGTATTACCCATAAGGGTAATACTCTAAGACCAATAAAACTAGTTTATAGTACCACAACCAAGTTCGGCGGTACTTGGTTGAGTGTTTGTAACGCCTGATTTACCGGTCGAATCAATACAGAAAAATTGTGTTGATGATGAAACTAAAGGCGCCCAAATCACATACGCCTGATCGTTAGTTGTTCCAGCAGTAACATGAGCTGTACTCCCTTGGTTACCAATTTCAGCTACCAAGGTTGACACGTTAGTAGTGGCATCGCTATCAAAATTCGTCATGCCGCTATTAGTGTCAAGCCATGACTCCGCTTCAATTTTTAGCTGACTTACAGCCGATTTAACACGAGCATCTTTGGCTTTGCTTCGAGCAGTACCAAGAGAGACTAAGACCATGGCGGCTAAGATACCGATGATGGCGATAACAACCAACAATTCAATAAGGGTGAAACCCTTTTTCAAACTTTTCATTGTAAAACCTCCTTCTTAATATTTTTATAATTTTCTTTTAATAATATATGATTTCTTAAGGCGTAATCGACCCTCCCACCTCATTTAAACTACCAGGTTTGCGCGCCAGGGGAAAATAATTCGTAGTAGCAGTTGCCATCGCTAGTACAAAGACTTCTATTAGCATTACCGCCGTCGTTTTTCGCCCAATTTTTACCTTCATCAGTTTCCATGCCGCCAGCCATAAGTTTATAATCGTTTTTATTAGATGAATAAAAATAAACACTAACATTAACATTATTTCTTGGATCTTTTGGTAAAATGCTTAAATACTTAGATGCAACCAAATTTGGCACCCAGTTGACGCCTTTGGACCACGTACAATATGGTACATTCTGAGCCGTACCTTCTCGACTTGAGAAAAACCAATTAGCAGGGACGGATATCCCACTACGGATTAATTCTGAACCGCAACTACAAGACTGATCCGATGGGGTACAACCAGTTGCATCCGTCATTGGATATCCACCCTTAGCACTATAATACAATTCTAAAGCCGACTGAACGCCAACTAAATCGGTTTTTCTCTTGGTATCGCGGGATTTTTCACGCGTTGAAGAAAGGCTTACTAAAACCACGCTTAGAAGTATGCCGATGATCGCAATGGACACCAGTAATTCGATCAGGGTAAAGCCCTTTGAGTTTTTTCCGGCCGTTTTTTTATTGCTTATTAGCATATTGCTCCCTTAAACTTAATGTAAAACATTTCAAAAAAATTTGCAAAATTCCCTTTTAAAAATTGATTCTAGCTAAATCATAGATTGGGAAAATAATCGAGTAAATCAAGAAACCGACACCCGTACCAACAATTACAATTAAAATTGGTTCAATTAACCCGGAAATACCTTTGATCATCGCGTCAGTTTCCCGTTCGTAATATTCAGCCAGTTTATCGAGTACCATTTCCACTTTACCGGTTTGTTCCCCTACTATAATCATCTGGGAAACTATAATTGGAAAATTAGGATCTTTTTCCAATGGTACGGACATTGGTACTCCGCGTTCAATTTGGGCGGCCGCTTTGCGCAAACTATCGGTATAGCGTCGATTTTGAATCACATCCGCAGTTACGGCTAATGTTTCAATGATTGGCACGCCCGATTGAGTTAAAATTGAAAGCGTTCGGCAGAAACGAGCCATATAAACCATCACGTATAAGCTCTTTAGCCCAGGAATTCTAACTTTAACTTGATCCCAAGCACTACCGCCTTTACCTTGGCGCATAAAGAAATAAATTCCAACGCCTATAAGCGCGAAAATTATTAGTTCTACCCACCAGTATTGAACGCTAAAGTCGGAAAGCCAAACCACAATTCTAGTGGCAAGCGGCAATTCCGCGCCCGTCTCTTTAAAAACAGTTGTAAGCTGCGGGACAACATAGATCATCATTAACCAAACAATCACAAACATAGTAAATACCACAAACAGCGGATAAATCATGGCGCTGCGAAGTTTTGACTGGAATTCTTGGTTTATTTCCATTCTCTCTGCCAATTGCACCAAAACTTTATCGAGCTGTCCGGTTGTTTCACCAGAACGCACGACAGCCACAAAAACCGGGTCAAAGATATTTTTATGACTGGAAATAGCGTGGGAAAGGCTTTGGCCTTGCTGAAGTTCAGCTAGAATCTCGGCATAGGCTTTTCTTAGAACCTGCTTTTTCTCCTGAAGATTAATAATCCGGAAACATTGGTCAATTGGAATACCAGTTCCAAGCATAGTGGCAAGTTGACGCGCCAAAAAAACCTTGTCCTTCAAAGTGACAAATTCTAAGATAGTAATATTTGCGTTTAAATTAAAAGCCAAATCCCCTCCTACTTATAAGAAAAAACCTTGCTTATATCATAACAATAATGCAAATCTAATACAACGATAATCAGATAAAATAATATTTCGTTACCAACAAAAAACCTAAATTTATCTAATTTTTAATTTTAAGTTTTGAATTTCGAATGAATTTTCATTGATTGAATTTAAAAATTAAAGCATTCTAGTTTCAATCAAAATTGGAAATTCGGAATTAGAAATTCAAAGTTTACTCTAATATACCATCATTTTAAACGCTTTAGGATCAGAAGCCCAAGAAAGCGCGCTATCAATAGTAATTTCACCCTTAGAAACCATTTCAGCCAAAACTTTATCCATAGAAATCATTCCTTCGGATGCAGATGTTTGAATCACGTTAGGCAACTGATGGGTCTTTCCTTCACGAATAGTGCTTCTTACGGCCGAATTAGCAATCATAATTTCGCAGGCCAATGTACGTCCGCCATTAGTTTTAGGAATCAAACGCTGTGAGACAACGCCCAAGAGGACGTTCGCCAACTGCATTGCCACCTGCTGTTGCTGGTGCGGTGGGAAAACATCAATAATACGATCGGCGGTCTGAGCTGCCGAGTTGGTGTGCAAGGTAGTAAAAACTAAGTGACCGGTTTCTGCAATAGTTAAGGCCGCTTCAATCGTTTCTAAATCACGCATTTCTCCAATTAGCACCACATTAGGGTCTTCGCGCAAGCTTGAACGAAGCGCTCTGGCGAATGAATTAGTATCGGAGCCAACTTCACGCTGAGAAATAATTGATTTGTCGTGCTCAAAAACATACTCAATTGGGTCTTCAATAGTAACAATGTGTTCCGATCGAGTATGGTTAATTTTATTTATTAGAGCCGCTAAGGTTGTTGATTTACCATGTCCTGTTGGACCGGCAATAACCACAAAACCCTGGGAAGCCGAGGTAAAACGCTCTAAAACCGGCGGCAAACCCAAGTCTTCAAAACTTTTAATATTTTTAGAAATTAAACGTAAAGAAGCTGCTAGAAAGCCTTTTTGGAAATAAACATTGGTACGAAAACGCATATTTTGGTAGCCAAAGGAAAAATCGAGTTCTTTTCTAACATTTAACCGTTCAATTTGCTCATGAGTCATAAAACTCTGAACCAATTTAGAAACCATTTCGCCCGTCAAAGCCGCTTCGCCCGGAGTCGCCATTAATACACCGTCAATTCTCAGCATTGGCGGAACACCAACCGTCAAATGCAAATCAGAAGATCCTTTTTGAATTGCCCCATCTAATAAATTTTTCATTTCCGGCATCAAGCTTATTTGCATAAAAACCTCCAAATAAAATTTCTAATTAACCTAATTAACCTAATCTTAAATGTTAGAAATTAGTAATTAGAAATTTGTAATTTATTTTATTCGTTCATCGTTACTCTCAACACTTCTGCAACCGTTGTGACGCCCTTAGTGGCCTTAATTAAACCGTCCTGCTTCATTGTTGTCATTCCTTCAGCTACAGCTGCTTCGCCGATTTCTGAGGCTGGCCGGTGTTGAATGGCTAATGATTCAATTTTTTCAGTCATAGAAAGAACCTCGTAAATACCGATTCTTCCAGAAAAACCTTGATTACATTCGTTACAACCCGCACCTTCGTAAAATTTATAAGGCTTCGGCAGATTAAACTTTTCCAATTCTTTTTCCACTTCTTTTTGAAGCGGTTCCGGTAAGACTAATTCTTGTTTTCAATGTTCACAAATTTTTCGAACCAATCTTTGTCCGACAACCGCATTCATAGCTGAAGTAATTAAAAACGGCTCGATACCCATATTAATAAGGCTTGGCAAAGCGCCAGCAGCATCGTTAGTATGAAGCGTTGAAAGTACCAAATGACCCGTCAAAGCAGCGTGGGTGGCCATACTGGCGGTCTCTGCATCACGAATTTCCCCAACCATAATAATATTAGGATCTTGGCGCAAAACCGAACGCAGACCTTCAGCAAAAGAGAAACCAATTTTTGGCTTAACCTGACACTGATTAATACCCGGCATTTCATATTCAACCGGATCCTCAAGCGTAATTACGTTAACATGCGGATCAGCAATTTGTTTTAAAATTGAATATAAAGTTGTTGATTTTCCTGAACCAGTCGGACCAGTAGAAAGAATCACCCCGAATGGTTTGGCAATATTTTCCGTTAATACTTTTAGATTACGGCCGGTAATCCCCAACTCTTCTAAGCCATAAATATTTTGGGTTTTATCAAGAATTCTTAAAGCCGCCTTCTCCCCTCTTATAGTTGGTAAGGTTGAGACACGTAAATCAATTTCATGACCATGAGTTTTAACATCAAATCTTCCATCTTGTGGGACGCGTTGCTCATCGATCTTTAAACGAGACAAAATTTTAATTCTCGAGATAATCGCCGGTTGCAATTCCAAAGGCATTTTGATCACATCTTTTAAAACGCCATCAATTCTAAAACGAATTCTTAGTTCATTCTGTTCTGGTTCAATATGAATGTCCGAAGCCTTTTTTATTACCGCCAAGGCAACCGATGCAGCTAAAATCTTTGGCACATTTCCAGTTTCGGCAATTTGAACCAAAGTTTGTACGTCTTTAACTTCCTGACCCAGAAATTTATCAATTTCACTTTCCGGCGCGTTAAGAGTGAGGGGCTCTTCTTGTTCCTCTGGAGTCTCCACCGCGTTCAGATCTGGCCTTTTAGTAAAGACTGGTTTTGAATTATCTTGTGGAGCAGCATTGGCCATTGGCGCGACAATCGCTGGACTCTTAAGCTTAACTACTGGCACATTTTCCTGCGGCTTATCTTCTACCTCTTCTTTTTTAGTTGTTGGTTCAGCGTTCATTGCTGATGGTTGTGGTGAAAGACCAGATGGAGCCGGTTTTGCTGAAATTTGTGCTGATTGGGCTTGAGTTTCACCAGGAGCAACGATTGGTTTCTTATAATAAAGTTTAATTGCTTCATCAATCTCCGAAGCGCTGGCAGCAAATTCCTCAATCGCGATTTCATTTTTTTGCCTAACAAAATTGAGAATTTCCTGAACTTTCGGGTCATTTGGATTGGCTAAAGCGACTTTTATAAGACTGGGGGAAGGATTTTCAAAAACCACCATCTTATATTTTTGAGATATTTCAATTGGAAACTTAGAAATAATTTCATAAGATATTTTTTTATCTTTAAGACTGACTTTTACGCTATCCTGAGTCTTATCTGACTCTTTTGCAGGCTCAACTTTTGATGCAGCATCACTTGGACTAGTGGTTATTATGTCACCCGCAGGATTAACCTGTGGTTTAACATTAGCATCCAAGATAGTTGGGCCTGAGGCCGAAATAGTATTCGCCTGAACAGATTGAGTTTGGGATGCACCAACCGATGGATTTTGAACTTGTGCAGATTGATTAATTGGTAAAGCTTGAGATTGCTCATGAAACTTAACCAGAACCGCTTTAATATCTTGAGGATCGGTAATATAAAGGTCAACATTAATACCTTTTTCTTCTTTTAATGTTTTAATGATATCCGGCGGATGACTTTTGATCTCTGCCGGTGAACCAAAGGCGATCTTAACCCTATTCTCGTTCTTTTCAAAAGCCATGATCTGATATTTTTCAATAAGTACTTTAGGAATTAAATTGAAAGCCTCTTTCTGAACCGGGTAATTAACCAACCGAATAAATGGTAAATCAAAAATTAGTGCATAGGCTTTAGCAATTTCTTCAGATGACACTAAATTTTCTTTACGAAGAACTTCTTCAATCTCGGCATTAGTCGCGGTTTTGGGAAAACGTGAAGCTTGCGCGTGATCAATCCGGTTTTTCTCCAAAAGAACATCTAAAATTGTTTTAGCTGTTGACATAAATAACCCTCAAAATTAGTCCTTTTGATAAACGAATAGTCGTTCTCCCTCCTTTATTGGAGAACTGCTTACTTAATATCAGTATAGCAAAGTATCTGTGCGGATGCGACAGTACAATCTTTATTTAGTATATAATAACCGCCAAACTAGCGCAAATATTCCAAAGAAAATAGAGGGAACAAAGTCCCTCTTTTTAATTAATGGATCGGTTCACCGCGAAGATGAACCAAGTTCATTTGCCCGTTTACATAACCACGACCACAAAATGAGCAACGGACTATTAACTTTCCTTCATTACTAAATCCTCTAAATTGAAGATGGTCACTACAGTTATGATATTGTGGCTGAGGATCGTACCAATATAAATTCTCAAGAAAAATCAGTTCTGTTATTTCTGCGCGGAATTGTTGTCCACAATTTGGTCGACGAAGAACAATGCCACCCTCACTTTTACAATAGTACAGAGGGTTTTTACATGAAAGGTAATCACACATCCTCTTACCTCCCGTCTCAAAATCAAAAAAGACCAGCCTGAATTCACCTCTTAAAAAAGTGGTGGCCAGCTTCATTATTAATGAGCTAGCGGCTGCTCCCTGAGCTTATTGTATGTTTTTAAATTTTAACTGCAAGACTTTGTCAAGAGCGGAAAGCTATCTTAACTAACATAAATTCCAATTAAGCCTTTTTGAATCGGATGTTTAAGCGCCACTCTTAATTTAATTATCCGTTCTTCTAATTGCTCATCGGAAAATGTATTCAATAAATTTGATTCCGTTTCAAAGTATTGTTTAATTCTTACTGATAAATCTTTAGTAATAGTATTGGGCAAAACAATTTCTTTTTTAATGATTTCTTTTAATTCTCTTTTTTGTTCTTCGGCCAAGAAATCTAAAAGATTTTCAAAAGTTAAAACATATTGAAGATGGCTAAAATCTTTATAGTCGCAAACCAGCATGCTTATATTCGATTCCAAGTTTAGTAAAAAATTAGACTTAATTTTTTCCGCATCAATGTTAACTTCTTTAAGGCCAGGATGCTCTCTGGCTTTATCCGCCAAATAATCGCCATAAAAATCTAGAATGGTTTCAATCTGTTTTAAATGTTTTCGCGCAAATTTCTGCAACAGACCAGATGCATCTAAAACGTATAAAAGATCGTTTTCTACTAAATTCACGTCCGTGCTTTCACTTAAAATAAAAGGGTCGTAAATTAAACCGATTGAATTTTTTGTCTTTAAATAACCCTTACCCAAAGAGAAAAAAACAAATTTTCGCGTGTCCAAATACTCATCAATTTTACACGTTAATTTTGGCCGATGATGAAGGTCAGCGCAGATTAAAAAGTCTTCTTGTAAAACAGAAGTATCACCAATAGTATGGACTGCAAAAAATTCCGGAAAAATTGATTCCGGACCAAAAATTAGAACATTGTGCTTTTCGGCAAATTCTTCAATACTCATTGCTTAGAATATACCATAAAAGTAATTATTCAGCAAAGAATAAGTAAGACTATGACCGTTTTTCTTTTCGAAGGCTATGCTTTTTTGTACCAGATGCTTTTTGTTCTTCTTTTGGCGCAATGCGAGGCATTCCTCCTTGTTTGCCCATCGAATTTGCCTGATACCAATCTTTATGCTCACGTTCAGTTACTAGATACGTATCTTTTTTAACAATTTCTTGATCAGCATTAACGGTCTCGGTAGCATCCGGAGAAATTTTAGGCATAGATCTCCTTTGAGTGCAATTACATTTTATCTATCTTATATTATACCAGAATTAACCAAAAAATCCCATAGTTCCGCCCCCTGGAACGAACCAAATAATAGATGTTTAAACCTAAGGCCCACCTCGTAGATGGGACATATGGGGTTTATTATACCTTTATTTTTTAAGTAAAAAAAAGCCGCGGTTATCATACGCGGCTGTTTGGCCTCTAGGCCAAAACTTACGACAAAGAAATCCTACTTATTTCTTTCATTGACGATCATGCCTACACGAATTCTCCAGTATAGACATCTTTACCGAGTATCTGACCGTTGATCACCTTCAACCAATCATTGATAGTCATCCCATCGGTTATCCCTTTGGGGTTCTCTGCTAACTCCTTGGCCATTGATAGTCGGCCATCCTCGGTGTCTGGGTATACCTTTGAACTGGGCGTACCCTCACTTATCTCCTCGTACATCTGGATACCCATCTCAGCATCCTCTGGCCAGGGTCTCGTACGATAGTACTCAGGATCTGGCGGCACTTCGTATTCAACATAAGGGGTATCCGTCGAATGGATCAGCTCGCCTGCTTTACCACTTTCACAGTCCTCAGAGTAGCGCAGAAACTGTGCTTTATGTTCGCCTCGCTTCCATTCTTCCCAACCTTTCAGCCATTCATTCATCACATCGTCCCAGAGCTCGGCGTATTGCGGCTTGAAGTAGCCATTATCGTCTCTGGGGTGCTCATAGTTGAGCGGTACTCGACGTATCACACAGTTTAGCATCAGGTTAAACTTCATCGTTTCCTCCTTGTCTGTCTTTTCAGATTCAAACAAGTAATTATACCATATAAAGACCTGGAAGTCAAGACCCGTGCTGTTAAGATACGGATATATCGCCCTTTTCGTTAAGCAGGTATGTCACATATAATGTTTAGTCGTCTCCGGTTTTGAAAAGGATAACTGGTGTTTAATAATTTGTATTTAAATGAAGTATTAAATTTAGTTCGAGAAGGATTTTAGACAAATAATACGGCTAACTCCAGCTTAGGTATAAGCCGTCGTCAGATTCAAAGATTAAAACACAAAGATTTAACTAAACCGAGATTACCTCAAATTTCATGGAACCGCAACCTTTGATCAACCAACCTCGCAGGTTGGTTTATAGGTTTCTTAAACGCACCCATAAATACTGATCGACTTATTCTCGATCATACTTTGTGAACCTTCGAATCCAACCTCCGAGGTCGGATTCGAAGACTTTAAAGAGTAGAAGAGAACCGTCCCCCTTTTTGCATGTTTTAAAGCTTAAAAAACCGGTTTTCTATCTGAGTTCATGAACAAAATTTTCAAAATCAGGTAGCTCAGCAGAACTTACTTCACCCAATTTTCGAAAAGTTCCCTTTCCATATGTTTGATCAATAATCCGGCCGATTGATAAATAATTGCCTTCCAGCTTGCCTTTAACAAACAACCTATAAATCTCGTCTGTATCAGTAAATTGATCTGAGTTTTTTTTGTAAATCTTATCCATTAGTTCGCCAATACAATCCCTTTGCCCCTTATAAGCGTAAGGAATATATTTAATATTAAAACCCATTAATCTGTTTGGGTCGTTTTCGGGCAAAAAATGCGCCGACAGAATATCTCCGCTGGCAAAAAATTCAGTAACTTCTTTATTGTCGCGATATTCTTGCTTAACCCTTTCGGTTTCTTCTATATCTCTTTTAAAAAGAGTGTGATTTTCGGCCTTAAGCTTCTCTATAAGCTGTTTACTAATCATCTCAGTTAAACCCTCGTCAATGTGACGAAAATATGATTTCTTTCCGTCTCTGCTAGCACTTTTAAACCCGCTTCTGTATTGGAAGTCAATTTCTCCTTCCGTCGTTACTTGCAGTGCTCCATGAGACTTAAAATGAATTAGCTCATGGCAAACATAATCGGCAAACTCTAGCAATGACCCACCTTGTCTTACTATAACATTTTGATTTTCAGGATAAAAAATTCCTCCTACTTCAGAACCATCTCCAAAATATAGATTTAAAGGAAAAACATGAATATTTTCTACTGGAATATCAAAAGTTTCTAAACCATATTCCTTTCTTATTTCATTAGTCAGATCATTAATTAAGCGACAGACTTCAATTTGCTCGGAACTTTTTTCCAGTTCACCTTCCACTAATTTTCCACCCTGCTCCATTTTATAAGGACCAATACTTTGTAAGAGTTCTTTTTTGTCATCTTCGGAAAATCCCTGCGCAACGATGCTATCAAAAGACGAGAGCTTTTGGTTAATATCACCTTCGCCAAATTCATTAGACATTATTTATCCTTTTCAATTCTTCTATATACAATTTATCAAATACTAGTTAACAAAACAATAAAATTAAAACACATTGGGGATGGTTCTCTTTTAACTATATTTCTACTTATAATTTAACAATTATTAAGCAGAAGCACAATAAAAAAACAGGCCCAAATCATCATTTTGATAACTTGAGTCTATATTTGCAAAGCAAATTCCGCGACCGCAGGTCTATTTTGGTTCTAACTTTACACTGCCCTATCGAATTTTAAACCTGTAAATTCTTTGGCAGGGGGTGGTAAACGATGTTAGAAATTATTTTATAAGAACTATCGATTATATAGAAATTCCTAATTTATCTCATACTCCTTGACTTTTCAGGCTAAATATTGTAGAGTATTTATATTCGACCACAAGGAGGAATGATATGCCAAATAGTGAAATCGATATCAAACAGTTGGATGACAGATTTAGAGGCCATAAAGTTATAATTGTTGACAACGAATCTATACAAGCAACCGCAAGTGGAATTTGTACGGCCTTTAGTTGTAACGCTCGTGGAATTTATATCGAATTAGATTCTTTGTTCCGTTTTTATTTCACACCAGACACCATAACCGATATATCTGCCGAAGGATATATACCAAACTATATAAATAGGCGAAGAAAAGCAACTATTTGCCAATAAATTATCACCCGCGAAAACGACGAAAGCCCAACAGCCGTCCAGCTCGCGGGTTTTTCATATCAAAAAAATAGACCTTCGGTCGCTGATTTTGTTGACACAAAAATAGGTCCCAGTCCCCTGACCCATGGTTCGACGTTGCTCACCATTTTAATGGTTCGACGTTGCTCACCATTTTAACAAAGGACTCGAACATAAATTTTATAATTTCTTTAATAATTCTAAGTCGCCAACGATTAGTGCTTCTTTTTTAGCTCTAGTCCAACCTTTTAGCTGTTTTTCTCGACGCATTGCAGAAAGTAGATCTGAGTACTCTTCTTGATAGACTAAAACAAAATCACTCCCAGTCTTGGTAAATTTAGCACCATCCTTTTTATTATGTCTTTCAACTCTTTCTTCGAGATCTTGAGTAATACCAATATATAATTGGTTTGTACTGCTTCTTAAAATATATAAATAATGATTATTTATTTTGGCATACTTCGACTCAGTCATTCTTCCCTCGCTCAGCATTGTTCGACTTAACTTTCTTATACTAAATATTGGCAGCTATAGCTGTGAGCGTACCATTTGCGATAGCAAATAGGAAGTCGAACAGGAGTTGAGGGAATCGAACCCCCGTCTCTTCTTTTGGAGAGAAGTGTTTTACCACTAAACCAAACTCCCGAAATTAACAATTAACCTCCCCTTCATCCCCTCCTTTAGGAGGAGGGGAATCTAAGGAAGTTATTTTTTTGCTTTGGAAATTTTAATTTCTTTATGCGCGGTATGTTTGCGGCAGCTAGAACAAAATTTCGACATTTCTAACTTTTCTTTATTTTCAGTTGGATTCTTGCTAGTAGTGTAATTCTTTTCTTTACATTCACTGCATTGCAACTGAAAATTGATTGATTTTGGTTTGGCCATATTGCTCCCTGGAGCAAATTTCTAATTTCTAATTTCTAATTTCTAATGAATGTTTAAACATTAAAAAATTAAAATTGATTAAAAATTAGGAATTTGAAATTACTAATTCTTTTTTTGTGGAGTCGAGATTAGCTCCTAATGTCGCTACGATTCGGATTGAATCCGATAACACAACGACTAATTAATGGAGCCCGAGATCGGATTTGCCTTTAGGCATGATGCGGCGACCTACTCCTTACAAGATAGTATTGCCTCATGCAAAAAACATTAAACGATTCGAACTGGTGGAGCCCGAGATCGGATTTGAACCGACGACCTACTCCTTCACTTACACCCTTATTTCACCAAAAATTGTTTATAAAGGGGTTAGACTGTATTTTGAGCATATCTTACGATTTAGCTCCCCTTGTCAGTCGTTCGGGCCCGTCTTTTACGATTGGGGCCACGGTCTGAGCCTTATTTCAGGCCTTTAACCGTTATTCGGGATGCATTATAAAGTTTCCTTTATAATGGGCAGGAGACAATAGTGTCCCACCATGGAGTTGCTCTACCACTGAGCTACCCGGGCAATTTTATTTAATTTTTAAGTAAACCCAACTGTTCATCAATCCATTTTCTCAATTTAGAATTAAAACAACCAACTATTAAAACTCCGTGTATTGATTTATTTTTATAAGTGCCTTTGCCTTGAGGCGGAATTACCGTTATTTTACCAAGCTGTTTTAAATTTATTTTTAGCTTATCAGCCCAAAAATTTGCCGCTTCTTTTGGATCTGAATCATTAAAGATAGTTAGTGAATAGTGTAACTTTTCCTTATGAACACCGCAAATTATAATTAAAAACTTAATAAAATTCGTGATTAAATTTGGATCAGTATTTCCAACCTTAATAGCAGTCTTATTAGTTTTACCACCTTCACCCCAAAAGATACCTAGTCCCAGACCTTTTAATTCTAATTCTTCTTTTGAAAGATTAGTTTTGATTTTAAAAGGATCACCAGTCGGGTTTCTTTTAACATAAGTTGCATCGCTCTGATTGCGCCGTTTCATCCGATACTTATCCATCCACCATTGGATCTTATGGATAGAAAAACCTAACTTTTCAGCAATTTCAGACATTGACATCTTTTCAGAATAATATAATTCTTCAAGAATTGCCTTATCCACTTTTTCCTCTTATTTATAACTTGGTGCCAAGAGAGGGATTCGAACCCCCGAAGCCCGAAGGCAAGAGATTTACAGTCTCCTCCAGTTGACCGCTTTGGTATCTTGGCATATTTTGGTTCTCTTTTATTCTACTATACTTTGATTCTTTTTTCAACCATAAACGGACAACCCATAAAAACGCAACAACCCCGCACAAATGTACGGGGTTGCTCTAATTGTCTGGGCCACATGGCCCGCGTTATCCGACCTCAAATTCCTTTTTTGGCCGAACTTTCTCAAGCTTTCTTTTGCCCAGTTCGACATAAAACCCGAAACTATCTTTTTGAATAACATTGGGTATGCTTAATCGTTTCGTTTCATCATAATCGTCTAACGGGGAAAGAAGCAAGCAAGCCTGATATACTTGAGTATCCTTCTTTGAGTCTACCCAAATATCCTCGCAAAACAGTTCAATTTCCTCCAGAACTTCGCAGAGCGTATCAATATGATCACGCTCAAGTAAGCCATGAGTCCCCCACGGTGGTTGCGGACCAGACCGCAACTCAACACGAAGCTGATTGTAAACGATGGCTTTTCCTTCATCGTCTACAAGCCGTTCTTGGATATGGAAATATAATCCCCAATATCCGCCTTCTCGAATCATTCGCACAACATCAGAGCCTATTACTTTTTTGCTGCGCGCTTTGTAGGGGTTAATCCCTTTAATCCTGGTAAACTGATTAATATTGCGAACTGTTGTTCCAAGTTCATCAGCTTCCCTGTCAGTATTTGCATTCCGCTTCGTTCGATCAGAATGCCTTGGAATCGGAAACGTCCCATCATTAAATGATAGGCCTAAACCCGCAGTACGAATGATCGTGATTTGGGTTACTGGTATTTTAACCAGTTCTTCCTCTTCTTGATCTTTCTCTTTAACAACCGTAACCGTCATCGACTTTCTCCTTTATCAGAAAATTCAGAATTACCGCATGAATGTATTAACATATCATAAAAAGCCTTGTTTGTCAAGAGGCTAACAGGTTAAACTCTTAACAACCAAAGCTTTTAATTAATGGAGCCGGCGAGGGGATTCGAACCTCCGACCTGCTGTTTACAAAACAGCTGCTCTACCACTGAGCTACACCGGCCTAAATATCTACTATTTTTACATTATCTCTTTCCCCTCTTTTGTTCTCGTTCACGAAATTTCTTAGCCCGCTCAAACAAACCCTCATATTTTTTGTTTTTAGGTTCTAATTGTAACGCTTTTTGGAAGACTTGGCAAGCCTTAAAATAATCTTTTAAACCCATATAGGCCAAGCCCAAGTTAACATAATAAGAAGGAATATCGCGTTCAAGTTTAATCGCCTGTAAAAAAGCATCTTTTGCATCGTAATAATTGGCCTGCTCCAAATAAATTATACCGAGATGATTATAGACTTTAACATTATTCGGGTCTTGAGATGCCGCCTTAATGTAAAGCTCTTCAGCCTTACGATAATCTTTTGCTTCGAAAGCATCATTAGCCTGTACTGTTAAACTGACACTTATGATTTCCTTGGCCGTCACCGGTGACTCTTCTTTATGCTTTATCTCCATTGCCATTGGGATTCGTCTTATTAGGACTAAAAGTATTAAGACAACCGCGCCAATAACAAGAAAATTTAAAATCATATTAGCACCTCGATCTTTTTGCCATCAGCGGTTTCTAGTATAACCTTATTTTCTAAAATATTGTGGCCCACCACTTTGCCTTCTCCTTGAGTTGATTGGAATTTAGAACCAATCCTCGGCATTTTAGCTTTGACTTTTTGATAAGCATCAGCCTCATATGAAAGACAGCACATCAATTTGCCGCAACAACCAGTGATTTTATTAGTTTTAGTTCCTGCCATTTCCTGAAGGTTAGCCATTTCAAGGGTAACTGATTCTAAATTATTTAAAAAAGAAGCACAGCATAGCTCGCGACCGCATTTACCAAAACCACCGTAAATCTTTGCCTCGTCCCTTGGTCCAATCTGTTGCAAACGAATAATCTTGTGAAAACTTCCTACCATATCCGCCACCAACGAACGGAAATCAACACGCCCTTCAGCTGTAAAATAAAAGGTAAGCTTTTTTTCATCAAGTGAAAGCTCGGCTCTAATGATTTTTATTTCTAAACCATGACGTAAAGACTTTTCTTGGGCATCTGTCAGATACTTCAAGGCTCTTTGTTTTAATTCCGTTCGAAACGCCTCATCTTCAGGTGTAAAAGCTCGAATAATTCTAATATTTCCCTGTACTAACGATTCGACTTCTTTTTTGCCCGGGCAAACCTTATCACACAAGACAATTGCTGGTTCAATAATCTGATCTACTTCAACAATCACTTCTTGACGAGGTTTTAATTGCAAATCCGTTTTTAATTCATACGTCTGCCCTGTTGAGGGAATTGTGATTTTCATATATAGATAGGTATCTAATTTTTTTAAAATTTAATCACTAGGTTTTCTAATAATAATTTTAACGAAATATTTGTAAGAAGTAAATCTCTGGCTTGTTCCAAGTCTTTGAGAATTTCTAAAACGTTTTCACCTTGAAGCATTTTTTGACGATAATAGCTTTGCCAAAGAAGAATAATTTTTTCAGCAATACTAAATTTCTCCCTCTCTAACTCTTTTTCTTCTTTTTCAATCAATACTATTTGTCCGCTTACCCATTTAAACCTTTCAGCGTAATTCATTAATTTAAGGTCATGTGGGTCAAGATAATCAACCGGTTTTTCAAAATCTAAACTAAAATTTAAACGAATTTTTAAGGCTCTTGAAACAATCGTCGGCAAGATTTTTGCTTCATCCAAAGTTATTAAAATAATTTTAACGTATGACGGCGGCTCTTCTAAAGTCTTAAGTAAAGCATTACTGGTTTCCACTGATAATTTATCGGCTTTTTGCACTACGACGACTCTTGATTCACCTTCAATAGGCTTAAAGCTTAGCCAATGAATAAGTTCACGCACTTCTTCCATAGTCATCTTTTCGCCAGCAAAAATTTTTCTATCTGGTTCTTTAGTAGCTAATAAATCAAAAACTTGCTTGGTTGTCATTTCGCCGACAACCAAGATTGTTTGGCCCAAATTAGAATTTTGAAGCATTTTCTCTTTAAATGAATTCATTAGCTTTAACTTAACACTTTGACATTTGGTTCCAAGAAGTGTTAGAATATGGGCAATGGGCATGGTCGAGCCCGAGGAATAATGAGGATATTATATAATGGATTTTCAAGACAAAAATCTCGCTTGCCGCGACTGTGGGAATGAATTCGTATGGTCCGCAGGTGAACAGAAGTTTTTCGCCGATAAAGGATTACAGAATCCACCAAGCCGATGCCTTGAATGCCGACGGCAAGTTAAAGATAAAAAGGCTAATCAGCCAAAATTTACTATTACTTGTAAAGATTGCGGTAAAGAGGGTGAAGTTCCGTTCGAACCACGTGATCCAAAAGATGTTCTTTGCCGTGAATGCTTTGAAAAAAGCCGTAACGGAGAGAATATCAAAACAGATGAATCTGTCCAAGCTTAGGCTTAGAGATCACCTTTTTTCGAATGAGTTCTCAAACAACGAGTGCATACTATCAAACCATTGTATTTTTGAAGGTTTGGTCTGACCACTCGTTTTGTTTTGTGCAAGGAATGTGGACGGTTAACACTTGCCACAGGGCCTTTGCCACATATATCACATCTAACTGCATACTGAATCGATTCACTTGGAATTCGGTCTTTATTGGACATTTTTTCTCCATTTTTAGGATTGTTTTTGTTGATAAATTCGGGTATAATTAACTTGTTTTAGATACCTTTATATAAACTTATCTTATCAGAAAACAAAGGATAAATCAAGATGTTAATATCAGTACTATTTATCGTATTATTGGTAGCCGGAATTTTATACTCAATAATTCTTCATGAAATCGCGCATGGCTATATTGCTAGTAAGCTAGGCGATGATACGGCCAAGGTTATGGGAAGACTAAGCTTAAATCCTCTTGCTCATATTGACCCATTTGGTACAGTTCTTCTCCCGCTATCGCTTTTTCTGCTAGGTTTACCAGTTTTTGGCTGGGCTAAACCCGTACCAGTTAATCCTAACAAAATGGAGAAACCAAACGAAGACTTCTTTATTGTCTCTTTGGCCGGACCAATTACCAATTTCATTATTGCTTTAATTCTAGGTTTAACAATAAGGTTTTTGCCAATACCAGAATTTGTAATTGGTTTTCTTGCTACCATTGTTCAAATTAATCTAGTCCTAATGATTTTTAATCTTATTCCTATCCCACCATTAGACGGATCAAAAGTTCTCGGCCTCTTCTTGCCAGAAGAAACCTTTCTTTTCCTACAGCAATTCGGGATTTACATCCTTATATTTTTACTTCTATTTTCTTCTACTTTCCCTTTTATCCAATTTATCATCAATCGAACAGTCAATTTCTTTTTCAACCTTATAACTGGACAAAATATTTAAATTTGCAAACCAAATATTTTGATTTTTATTGAATTATGTTAAAATTTATTTGGCACTACTTGTCGATTATCAATTTGGACCAACACTTTTTACCTTGGAAGTTCGAGTCTTAAATAACCGTGGTTATCTAAGCAGAACATCCACCGACCTAAGAAATTGGGTCATATCCAAGGGCCAAATTAAGTCGATGAGTAGCGCCAATTTAGTATATAAAATAGTGTTTAGTGACTAGGGGTTAGTGGATAGGGATAGATGATTCTGGGATTAGCGCAATTGGCAGATCAGCTAAACCGAATTACTTTTTACTTTTTACTTTTTACTTTTTACGGGGTGTGGCGCAGTGGTAGCGCGCGCGCATGGGGTGCGTGAGGTCGCTGGTTCAAATCCAGTCACCCCGACCACTTAATAATTAGAAGTATAAAGTATAAAGTATAAAGTATAAAGTATAAAGTATAAAGTATCTAAATAGTTCTTTTTAAACACACCAAATGCCTGGGGTGATTTTTATATATAGCTTCTATTAGCTTTTAAAGTGGACAAAACATGTATGATTTTGTATGATAAAGTTACAGACCTTCTGAGTGTTGATGTTTTAATACACGTTTATCCGTAAGAAGGGGAAATAAATGTTTCATCTTAATGGCTGGAGTAAAAGTAGATTCGATAAACAATATGCCCAGAAAATCTTTCGGCATAAGTTTTTTGCTTATCAATATCCTGAAGATCAGGACTATTTCTCGGCGCCCCAAAATCGCAATTCCCAAACTATTACCGATCCTATTGAAACAAACCAACACACTAATTACGAGCTTATATATAGTAGAATTGCCACTGCCGAAAAGCTAAACGACCGTTTTCTAAATTGCCAATCTAAAATTACTTCAGATTTAAACAAGTCTTTCATGGGCAAAGTCTATACTTTAGTTGAAGTTCTATCCCCTTGGTCCCCTACCTCTAATGTCGGTCAATCTATTATAAATAATTTCTCGCAAGCTTATTATGGCGGCGGCAGCACATCTGACTTAGCTAACTTTGAAGAAGCTTTAAAGACTGTTAACGAAGTCTTAGCCCGGATTACCCAGAATGGAGAAACGAGTTGGATAGGAAATCTTAATAGTATCCTGGCAGTAGTAATTGACAACAAGATTCATTTAGCGCAAACCGGTCATGCTGAAGCCTACATTTTTCGCGATGGCAAGACCAATCATATCACGGAAGGCCTAGCCAAAAATAATTTTGAGCCTCACCCGCTTAAAACATACTCCAATGTTACTAGTGGTGAGTTAAAAATAAGAGATAAAATTCTAATAGCCAACCCTGATCTTTTTAAATATTTGGATTTGGAATCAATCCGCCAAACTATCACCTTAAATACCGTTCAGGAAGGCGCACTCCAGCTAGCCAAAGCCTTAAAAAAGAAAAAAATACGGTCAGTCAACGCATTTATTTTAGAATTATCAACCTTACAAGAAGTTTCTCGTCAACCAATCACAGAGACACCAGACACTATTTATCTCGATAAACCAATAGAATCCTATTCTGCCTTAGCCCAGAGAACGTTCCAACAGTTTGTTTTGCCCTTATTAAAAACGGTTGGCCAAATAACCAAAAAAACTGGCAAGAATTCACTCGAATTTACTAAAAAATATCTAAAAACAGTTAATAAAAAACACGAAACACATGAATTAGTTAAGAAAAAAGACCTTTTTGATGACGAATTTTTAAATCCAAGCAGAAACGAAGGTCTCTTAAATGACGAGGAAATTCAATATTCACCAGACTTAAAGGTTCATTATTATGAAGAAGAGACAAAAAGGCTTCAGAGCACTAAATTTAATTTTCACCAAGTTTTAATAATTTGCTCCCAGACTTTTAGTTTTATTAGAGAACTATTTTCAAATCATAAACGTCGGCCGTATCTTTTTGCTCTTGCTGCCATCATTATCTTTGTTTTTATTGGCAGTATTATCGGCAAAAATTCCGGAAAAAATAATAGTTTAAGCGCGGTTGAGTCTCAATCAATTTTAAGCCAAGCACAAAAGATTCAAAAAGACGCCGAAAGTGCTTTGTCTAAAAGTAAAACCGATGAAGCAAAAAATCTTTTTGTTCAAGCAATTGAAAAAGCCATGCAAATCAAGGATAAGCCAGTTGTAGATAAAGATGCGACTAAAGTAATTAATGAGTCATTTGTGGAACTTGACAAATTAACTTCCACTACGCGTTTCACTAATCTTACACCAGTTGTCTCTAGTGATAATCCAATTAAGGCTAGTTTTATTGTTTCAAGTCGGAGTTGGCTTATTACTAACAATGAAATTTTAAAAGGCTCAATTGATGGAACAAAACCACAAAAAGCTGCTACGATTGCCCAAAATATGGGAAACGTCCAATCAGCTTTTATGGCTAACCAGAAAATTTATATTTATACTTCCACTCAAAAGTTACTAGAGTTTGACCCTAATACCGAAAAAATTAATTTGGCTAAGCTTTCTGAAGGATCTTGGGAAACAGCCAATAGCCTAGGATACTACAATAATAATCTATATCTTCTAGACGGCATTGTCGGGCAAGTCTATAAACATAGCATGGCAGACGATGGTTTTTCTAAAGGAGAAACATATATTAATTCACCAGCCATTGATGCCAAAGATAGCGTTTCTATAACGATTGATGGCTCAATTTACATTTTAAAAAATAATGGTCAGGTTCTAAAATTGCAAAAAGGAAAACTCCAAGATTTCAGCCTGCAAAATATTCCTACGCCATACTCTAAAATCGGAAAACCGCTCAAAATCTATACCGACCAAGACGCTCCCTCAATTTACATTTTAGATAATGACAACAAGCGCATCTTAGAGTTTGATAAAGATGGCAGCTTTGTTCATCAATATGGTTTACCTCAAGACTTTAATGATATCAAAGACTTTTCCGTCTCTTACAAATCAAAGAAAATTTGGATTACCAATAGTAATAGTGTATACGCGATCGATTTATAACTGAACTCACATTTTTTCGGGCGAACTAATCCCAATCAAGTCAAAAGTATTTTTTAATACTATTTTTGTTGCTTTTAAAAGATTAATTCTTGAGGCCATGATATCTGATTCTGCCTTTAAGACCGGGCATTTTTCATAAAAGTTATGGAAAGCCATCGCGAGATCTCGAGCATAAAAGGTTAACTTTTGAACTTCTTGATTGACAGCAATCTCTTCGACTAATTCTGGCAAACGAACTAGTTGCTTTGCTAAATTAACTTCAGCAGGCTCTCTTAACAAAGGCTGTGACCCTAAATCCTTTTCTAAATTCAAATTTTCATCTTTAGCTTTAGCTAGAATAGATGAAATTCTAGCATAAGCGTATTGAACATAGTAGACCGGGTTTTTATCAGACCTTTCTTTTGCTAAATCTAGATTGAAGTCCATGTGTGTATTTAATGATCTATCTAAAAAGAAAAAACGCGTCACATCAGGACCAACTTCATCAATAAGTTCATCAAGTAGAACATAAACACCTTTGCGCTTAGACATCCTAACCTCTTGCCCATTAGACATTAAACGAACAAGTTGGCAAATCATAATTTCTAAAATACCAGACCAATTATTTCCTTGCCTTAGCATGTCGATAGCCGCCTGCATCCGACCAATATAACCATGATGATCAGCACCCCAAAAATCAATTAATAAGTTATAACCGCGATTGATTTTATCAGCATGATAAGCAATGTCTGAGGCAAAATAAGTGTATTCACCTTTTGAGGTCACTAAAACGCGATCTTTATCATCGCCAAATTGAGATGTTTTAAGCCAAATTGCCCCTTCTTGTTCATAAGTCAGGCCCAACTCTTGGAGGTATTCCATAGTTTTCGCAATCGTGCCCTCATCGTGAAGTCTTTTTTCTGAAAACCAAGTATCATACTCAACACCCATCTTCTCGATTGTTTTCTTAATGTACTTCTCAAGAATAATGGCAGCGGCTTCCTCGCCTGCCTGATCTGGTGCTTTAGATTTGATCATTGGTGCGATCTCATCTATATAGTAGCCTTTGTAAACTGCTTCATCATCCTTTAAAACTGAATGTCCAAGCGCGACAATTTGCACACCGCGATCGTTAATATAATATTCCCTTTCAACTTTAGCTCCATAAGCTTTGTATATGTTTGCCAATACGTCGCCAGAATAAGCATTACGGCCATTACCTAAAGTTAATGGACCAGTCGGATTAGCAGAAATAAATTCGATTAACACTTTTAAGTCTTTTCCTAAATCCGAATGACCAAAACGGTTTTTCTGTTCTAGAATATGACTAACCTGAGTTTGCCAAAAATCATTAGAAAAACGAAAATTAATAAAACCTGGCCCAGCCACTTCAACAGTTGCGTATAGTGACTCCTTAACTAGCTCCTTGACTAATCCTTCTGCAATTTCTCGAGGATTTCTCATTAAAATTTTAGAGGTTATAAGCGCTGCATTAGTCGCATAGTCGCCAAAGTTATTGTCTGCCAGTTCAACTATAAAATTGGGCAAAACCAGCTCTGGCTCTAATTTTTTAAATGCACTCGCAATACTTTCTTTAATTATTTCTTTTATCATTGTTGCCTTTTTAGTAAAAATTCTGTCAATAGTTTTTTTATCTGTTCTTATACTATTTTAACTCTTTATATGGTAAAATGTAAATATGTATAAAATCAAATTTCCAACTTGGGGTAACCCATACAAAATTAGACGTAAGCCTATTATTAACTTAAAAAGCAGAAAAGAATTCTGGAAAAAATTTAAATTTTGGACTCTTAGAACAGGGATGTTTGCCCTAGGGTTCATTCTACTTCTTTTTGTTTGGTATGCTAAGGACCTTCCTACACCAGGTAAAATTAGGCATTATCAATCAGCGGCCTCAACTCAAATCTTTGACCGAAATGATAAGCCAATTTACGCTGTTCATGGCGATATTCAAAGAATCGTTATTAAATCAGACGAAATTCCTTTAACCGTAAAACAAGCTACTTTAACAGCCGAAGACCGTAGCTTCTATCGCCATCTTGGCATTGATGTTAAAGGAATGGCTAGAGCTGCTTATAATATAATTATCAGACACAAAAGCTTACAAAGTGGTTCAACTATAACACAGCAATATGTCAAAAATGCCTTGTTAGACACGAGTCAAACTTTTGACCGCAAAATTAAAGAAATAATTCTTTCACTGGAAATTGAGGTAATGTATTCCAAGGAAGATATTTTAACAATGTACCTCAATGAAATCCCTTATGGCAGTACTGCCTACGGAGTCGAATCAGCTTCCCAGTTTTTCTTTAACAAGAAAGCTAAAGAGTTGAATTTAGCCGAATCAGCCACTCTTGCGGCTTTACCAAAGGCCCCAACGTATTATTCTCCTTACGGCGTTCACCCTGACAAACGTTTAGCTAGGGTAAATTGGATTTTAGATTCTATGGCTGATCTTAAATACATCTCTCGCGATGAAGCCAATAAGGCAAAAGAAGAAGCAAAAGATATCAAATTCGCTCAACCAAAAGAATATATAATTGCCCCCCATTTTGCAATGTATGTTAAAGAATTACTGATTGAAAAATACGGCGAGAAGTTGGTTGAATCTGGCGGTTTAAGAGTCACTACCACCTTAGACTTAGATAAACAGAAGTTTGCAGAAGAAGCAGTCAAAAACGCGTCAGAAAAAAGATTTGACAATATCGGTGCTTCTAACGCTGCTCTCGTCTCCATTGACCCTAAAACCGGACAAATAATTGCCATGATTGGTTCAGCAGATTTCTTTAATAATAGTATTGATGGTCAAGTCAACGTTGCTGATGCACTACGTCAACCAGGATCGTCTTTTAAGCCAATTGCATATGCAACAGCTTTTGAGGGCAAATATAACCCAGCGTATACGCTTTGGGATGTAACCACAGACTTTGGCGGAGGCTACATTCCAAAAAACTATGATGGTAACATTAATGGACCCGTCAGTATGCGTCAAGCCTTAGCTGGCTCCCTTAATATTCCGGCCGTTAAAACAATATTCTTGGCTGGTCTAGAGAAAACGATTAATACCGCTCACAATATGGGTATTACTACCTTGAATGGTAAAGCGGAAAATTATGGTCTACCGCTCGTTTTAGGTTCGGGAGAAGTTAAACTGGTTGATTTAACAACAGCCTACGGAGTTTTTGCTAACTCCGGAAAGTTAAGTTCTACCACGGCAATTCTTAAGGTTACTGACAATAAGGGGAAAATCTTAGAAGAATTTAAAGAAGAAAGTCCGAAACAAGTTTTGAAGCCAGAAGTTGCCTATCAAATTTCTTCGATTCTTTCTGATAATGAAGCTAGGTCTTTCGTTTTTGGATCACGATCAGCTCTTAATATTCCCGATCGCGAAGTCGCAGTAAAAACTGGTACGACTTCAGACTATCGTGACGCTTGGACAATCGGTTATACACCTTCATTAGTAACCGGCGTTTGGGTTGGTAATAACAACAACAAAAAAATGGCCGCAGGATCTGCTGGCGCAATGGCTGCAGCGCCAATCTGGCAAGAATATATGATCAAAGCTTTAAGAGATACAACTAAAGACAGTTTTATTAGACCAGGAACGATAAAAGATATTACTGTCGACCGACTTTCCAATAAACTACCTGGTCAATATTCACCAGAAACAATTACTGATATTTTTGCTCCTTGGCAAGCCCCTAAAGACCAAGATGATATTCATGTAGCCATTCGAGTCGATAAGTTTACAGGCAAACGTGCAACTGATAACTGCCCCAATGCCTTTGTTGAAAATAAAATCTTTACTAATCTACATAGCGAGGTCCCAAGCTTCGCTAATTGGGAAAACCCTGTAATTTCCTATGCTCAAGAAAAAGGTTTTAATATCAGCTATCCACCTTCAGAAACTAGCTGTAGTGGCCAAAATAGTAAACCAACAGTAGAAATCACCAGTCCTAAAAACAATGCTGGAGTAGCAGCGAGTTTCAATTTAGAATTAAAAGCTTACTCGGCCGCTGGTATCAAAAATATAAGCATTTCTGTTGATAATAAAGTCGTAACCACCTTAAATAAAGAACCATTCAGTGCCACTATCGAGAATCTTAGTAAAGGTAAGCACAAGATTTCCGCCTCAATGATAGATAATACTGGAGTTGGCGCAACAAGCTCTATTAATGTAATTGTTAGCGGTGATAAAACTTCTGCAGGTCAAGTGAAAAACGTCAGTGTTAAACCTACAAATGGTGCTTTAAATGTTTATTGGATTAACCCAAGCGATAGTGATCTAAAAAGTATTCGAATCTACGGTTCAACAAGCGAAGGTTCACTTGGCAATGTTTTAACTACCATTTCTGCAATTCCTTCCACAAATGGCTCAGCTAAACTAAGTGGCCTATTGGCGCAAACCGACTATTGGTTGACACTTAGACCAATTGACTCATCTGGCAATGAAACTCAGGATTCAACCCAATATAAAGGGACAACCCTATAATAGAATAAGTATAAAGTATAAAGTATAAAAAAAATACTATCTCAAGAGATAGTATTTTTTTGATTAGGTTAAATTGTTAGTATTTAGAGATTTGATTGATTTTCTTTTTAGGCTGAACAAAAATCATTTTTCCAGCAACAGTTTGAAATATTCTCACAACTTCACATTCAACTTCTTTACCAATAAACTTGTTGCCGTTTTCAACGACAATCATTGTTCCATCATTTAGGTAGCCAATTCCCTGACTAGGTTCTTTACCTTCTTGGATTACTTTGACTATAATGTCTTCGCCAGGAATAAGTACTGGCTTGATCGATTCTGCCAACTCATTAATATTTAAAACTTTAACATTTTGAATTTTAGCAATCTTATTGAGATTATAATCGACTGTTAAAATTTTAGCCTTATGATTTTTAGCAACTTTGATTAATTTAGAATCAACTGCTTCACGACTTCCGGTTATTTCGTCAATAATTTCAGTCTTAATCATTTGATCATGCTGAATATGATCCAATACCTCTAAACCTTTTCTACCTTTGCCACGCTTAAGAGGATCGTCGGAATCAGCAACAGACTGTAGTTCGTTTAAAACAAACTGAGGAATTAAGAGTTTGCCAAGAATAAAACCTGTTCTAGCAATTTCTTCGATCCGCCCATCAATTAGAACCGAAGTATCAACCACTACTTCCTCAATACTAGTGTGATCTATCTTCTCATCAAAAAAACGGCCCATAATTTTTTTAAAAAAAGCCGCAGTGGGTTGAGCCTGAATTAGAAAAAGGTCTAGAATCGAAATTGTAATAAAAGCATTAATTATCAATGGTAACCAGCGCCCATATATTCCCGGTAATCCTGAAAGAGGCGCTGCCAGCAATGAACCAACCGATAAACCAGTAATTAATCCTAAAAGCCCCATAAAAAAATACGGGAAAGAAACCCTAAGAAGCTTTTTTACTACGATTAAGACAACTGCAGCAAAAGCAAGTATAATTAGAAAAAACAAGAAATCCTGTTGAGTTAAAGATTGACTATACATTTTTCACCTCCGAAATAGCTTCAATTAAATTTTTAGCTTTTTTTAAAGTTTTAAAGCCTAGTCTTTCGGCTTCCGCTTCCCTCTTTGCACTAAACGATACTTTTCTTAATTCTCCGGACAAACCGACCTCGCCAAAAACACAAAGATTTTCATTAATCGGCTCATTTTTTAAAGCACTATATATTGATAAAACAATTGCCAAATCAACTGCGGGTTCTTTAATTTTAACTCCACCCACAACATTAATAAAAACGTCTTGATTTGATAAATTAAGTCCGGCCCGCTTTTGCATAACAGCAATTAGAAGCTGCAATCTATTCAAATCAAATCCTGAGGCACGTCTCTGTGGATAACCAAAATTCGTGACAGCCGTTAAAGCCTGAACTTCAACCAAAAAAGCTCTCGTTCCCTCAACTGTCGATGCTACGACTGAGCCAGAAATATTTTTCATTCTTTCGGATAAGAAAAGCTTTGAAGGATTTTTAATTTCTTCTAAACCGGTTTCCGCCATTTCAAAAATACCAATTTCATCTGTAGCACCGAAACGATTTTTAACGCCGCGTAAAATTCTAGTATTTTGATAACGTTCACCCTCTAAATACAAGACGACATCAACCAAATGTTCAAGGGTTTTAGGGCCAGCTACCGATCCGTCCTTAGTTACATGACCCACTAGTATAATGGTTGTACCTGATTGCTTGGCCAATTGCTGTAAGGTTAGAGCACATTCTTTTACTTGAACAATCGAGCCTGGTGTCGAAGGAAAATTCTGCGAGTAAATTGTCTGAATAGAATCAACCACAGCTACACGAGGCTTTTCTTTTTGAATTATTTTTACAATTTCGTCCAAATTTGTTTCGGTTAGCAGCTTTAAATCCGAAGGGCTATTTGGTAAACGATCGAATCTCATTTTGATTTGTTCGGCAGATTCTTCGCCAGAAATATAAAGAACATTACTTAATTTTGAAGCAATTTGCAGTAACAGAGTTGACTTGCCTATCCCCGGATCACCGCCAAGCAAAACTACTGATCCAGGCACAAATCCGCCCATATTGTTTCCAGAAAAGCCGCCTAAAACACGATCGAATTCAATGACTCCACTCGAAATACGCGAAAAATTTGAGAGTTTAATATCCCGAATATCGACAACCTCACTAGTTGTCCTTTGAATTTTCGTCTTTGTTCTTGATGCGGATTTGAATTCCTTAAGCGTATTCCAGCCCCCACAATTTTCACATTTTCCCTGCCATTTTAGAAATTCTTCTCCGCAGTCCGAACAAACATAAGTAATTTGTTCATTTGACATATTTAGTCTATTATACCTTTTTTATTACAATTATTCAAACCTGAAGTCAACGATTTTTAATTGTACTTCTCTTTTATTACCCCAATTATTCTCATCTAAAGTGAAAGCAACATCAATCTCATGGCTAGATTCTATTTTTGTTATCATCTCACCCCAATTAAAAGCAACTGCATTTAAACCTGCAATATTAAGTTTTAAGTGGTTTTCATTTTTTCCAATCACCCTTGCTGACTCGACTTTAACTTTCTTAAGCGAAAAAACTGGTCGAGGATTTGATAAGCCATGCGGCTCAAGTTTTTTTAGACGGTCGAAAAGCGCCAAAGTGATATCACTCACTTTAAGCTCAGCATCAATTTCAATAATCGGCACAAGGTCTTCTGTTTTTAATTCTTTTTCTGCGATAACTAAAATTTCATTATAAAAGTTTTGAAGCTGGTCATTTCGAACTGTAATACCTGCCGCTTTTGCATGTCCGCCATATTTTTCTAATGTGCCACTAACTTTTTCTAAAGCATCAACCAAATTAAAGTTTGCAACCGAACGGCCTGAGCCACGTGAACTCAGCTGACCATATTCTAAAATAAAACAAGGCCGCGAAAATTCTTCTGTGATCCTACCGGCAACCAAACCAATTAGACCACTTGACCAACTTTTATCCCAAAGGCAAATTAACTTCTTTTCATTTAGTTTATCATCAACAATTCTCTTTCTCGCTTCCAAAAGAATTTTATTTAATTCGTCTTGCCTCTGAAGGTTTATTTTGTTTAAATCTTTAGCTAATTTTTCCGCTTCTAATGGATCCTCGGATCTCAAAAGATCGTAGCTTGCCCGTGCATCTTTTAATCTTCCCGGTGCATTTAATCTTGGTCCGATTTGAAATCCAACTGTGTAAGTATCAATTTTTTCAGGGATTATATCCGCTTCCAATAAAAGTTTTATCAAGCCAATCCGCTTTGTTTTTTTTAAAACCAATAATCCGAATTTAGCAAAAATTCTATTTTCATCCACGAGAGGTACGACATCACAAATTGTTGTAATCCCTACTAAATCAAGGAGCCATTTAAGATCATTTTCACTAATATTATTAAATTCAAGACTAAGTGCCTGAATAAATTTAAATGTAACGCCTCCAGCTGAAAGTTCCCTAAAAGGATAATTCTGATTAGGAACTTTTGGATCTATTAAAGCCAAGGCTTGTGGCAAATTTTCACCCGGCTCATGATGATCCAAAATAATCGTTTCGATTCCCAATCCTTTGGCAAACTCAACATTTTCTACCTCGCGAATCCCCAGATCAATGGCAAACATCAAACTCACGCCTTGACTCTTCATTTTCTTTAAACCATCTTGATTTAAGCCATAACCATCCTTGCGGGCTGGGATATAAACCATTGTTTCAAGTTTGAGTTTTTTTTCTAAAAACTCAGCAAGCATTGCACTAGCCGGAACTCCATCGGCATCATAATCACCAAAAATACCAATTTTTTCATGACGTTCAATGGCAAGCTTAATTCTATCAACGGCTTCTCTCATCCCTTTTAATAAATATGGATCATGAAGCCCAGTTTCAAAGTCTGGATCTAAAAAATCTTTTAGCTTTGTTTCTTCGATTCCACGATTTAATAGAATTTGCTCGATTATATCATCTGATTGTTTCGACCTTAGATTCCATTTTTTCATTTAATATTTTCTAATCCCAGCCTTACATCTTACATGAAATAAGCCCACCCATCAACCCTAACATCAATATATTGCTTAATTTTGTCTTTATTATCGCTATAAACTTTTTCTAATGCTTCTAGCTGATAGGATAAAGACCTTGTAGTATCGAACATTATCCTGATGCCATTCTTTAAGACGGCTGAAACTTGAAATGTTGTCTCGTTAACTTCAAAATAATCAAATTCAAATTTTCTATTATTAAGTTCTGATTGAGTGCTTTTTAAAAACGTAACGAAGCTCGCGCTAGCAATTTGCGATGGAATTGTTACTGGTAAATTTTTTAAATCCTTTACTAAAGGCAAGTTACCTTCACTTGTAGATTCTTTGAATAAAATCGAATTCTCATCGACTAAGTATTGCCGATTCTGGGTTGACCAAATTAGCTTTGGTTTACGTTCCGCAAACTCGACTCTCAAAATATTAGGAATACCACGATAAACTCTAACACTAAAAAACTCAGGTTTTGCTAGTATCAAATCTTTCTCAAGTGGTTTAAAATCAGTAAAAAATATATTCTTTGTTTTGTAAGATTCAGTAATTTGTTTTATTTCGTCGGAGGAAGTACCCTTTATCTCCACCGCATTAATCTTAAAAAATGATGAGAAGCCCACAAAATAAATTAACCCTCCAACCAAAATAAAACAAATAATTGATAGTTTTATAAACTTAGGCCAAATTAAAGGTAACTTTTCTTTGGGCGGATTATAAACCTTTGGTTGACGCAGATAAGAACTATTCCTCAAATTTCCTCCTTTTACCACTGGCCAATGAATTGCACTTCTTCCTCCAAAGTTACCTTATGCTTTTCATCAACCATCTTTTTCATCAAATCAATCATCTCTTTAAAATCTTTTGCACTTGCATCATTATTATTGATCAAGAAGTTTGCGTGTTTTGCCCAAACTTTAACAACTTTATTTTTTATTTTTTTTACTTCCGATTTTTCAAGAAGATAGCCAGCAGTACGCTCGCGAACAAATTCAGGCATATTTTTAGTACCCTTTCCAGGAAACCTAATCAATTCCTCCCATTGTGGGTTTTTAAAGATACTAATTGCCTTCTCGTTCAATGGCTGAGACGATTCTCTTCTTTTTTTGAAGTCTTGTAAGCGTCTAATAATTTCATCTTTTCGATTTTGAGCTAACTGGATTTTAACTGTAAGAATAACTGGCGGATATTTGAAATTACTTTTTAATTTGCTTTGTCGATAACTGAAATCAAACCAATCGCGATCAAGTTGAATTATTTTTAACTTATTATCATCAGCATCTTTTATTAAGACGGCTGCCGATCTTACAAAATCACCAATACTTAATCCAAAAGCGCCAATATTTGAACAAACCGCTCCTCCAACTGTACCGGGCACACCATACAGAAACTCTAAGCCAGAAAGATCATTAGACGAAGATTCAGCTATTAGACGTTTTATAGAAAAACCACTGTCAACAATAACCTGGCTCTCATCTTTCATAAAAGTAATATTTGAGCTTGAATTTTTTATTACCAGCCCACCAAATCCATAGTCGGAAAAAATAATATTCGAACCGTTTCCCAAAATAAAGTAAGGAATGTCTAATTCAAAGGCTGCATTAACAGCTTTTATCAGTTCGAACGCGGTTTTAGCTTCATAAAAAAAATCGGCCACACCACCAATGCCAAGGTATGTGTACTGACGCATAACTTTATGCTCTTCAAGCCGATCGCCAAGCTTTTCAATCAGATCTGCTGCTTTTTTAGTTGAACCTTCCATATTTTAATTCCAAATCTTTTTTTATGCTTTGGGCTAACTTATAAATATCACCAGCACCAATAGTTAATATTGCTTCTGGCGTTTTAATTTCTTTTAATAAATGCTTTTGTATTTTATCTAAACTATCAAAATAGAAAACATTGCGATGATTTTTTTTAATTTCTTTAACTAAAATTTCAGTGTTAACTGTGCCATTTTTTTCTCTAGCCGAGGCAAAAATGTCCATAATAATCACTTCATCAGCATCAGTAAAAGCCTGGGAGAACTCGCCAAGTAGAGCCTTTGTTCTTGAATAAGTATGCGGTTGAAAAATCGAAACCAGCTTATAGGACGGATATCTTTCTTTTACTGTTCTGAGTGTTTTTCTGATAGCAGTCGGATGATGAGCGTAATCATCAATTAAAACTATCTCATTACCCGAAAAAACTATTTCAAACCGCCTTGGTGTACCACAAAATTTAAGCAGTGCCGCTTTAATTGTTTCTACAGGAATATTTGCTAAACTACCAATAATTATGGCGGCTACCGCATTAAGGATATTGTGCTCACCAGGCACAAACAAGGAAAATTCACCAAAGAAAACATTATCTTTAGTCAATTTAAAAATAGTTTCTTTGGCTGAATTTCTAACATCTATAATCTGCCATTTCGCTTCAGAAGAAAAGCCATATGTTTCAAGCTTCAGTGGATCAATCTCCTTAGAAAGTTGTTTTATTCTTTGATAGTCTAAGCATAAAACAATTTTACCGTCAGGTTTTATTCTTTGACTAAATTCCCTAAAAGCCTCATATACAGCTTCTTCATCTTTAAAAATATCCGGATGATCCAATTCAATACTTGAAACTACCATCCATTTCGGATTAAGATCAAGAAATTTAGAATGATTATCGTCCGGACTTTTACGATACTCGTCAGCCTCCAACACAAAATACTTGCCTTGGCCTTTCTTGGCGTTTGAACCTAAGTTACTAACTTTGCTCGTGCCGATTAGATAACTAGGAGATAAATCAGCTTCTTCAAAAAGATGGGCAACCATAGCAGTTGTTGTTGTTTTTCCGTGCACACCAGAAACAGCAATGAGATCTACGTCTTCAGTTATTTGAGCCAAAGCTTCAGAATAATAAGATATTTTTAGCCCTTTGTTCTTAGCTGAAATATATTCTATGTTTTCTTTATCGTAAGCTGCAGAAACAATCACCCAATCAGGATTAATTGTTTCAACATTTTGGCTGCTAAACTCGTCAAAAAATTTTATATTATTTTCTTTTAAAAGTTCATCGGTTAAAAATACACCCTGATCCGAACCAGCAACATCATAATTGGCCTGTTTTAAATAAATCGCCAAAGCCGACATCCCAACTCCTTTTATACCAATAAGATAAACTTTTTTCATTTCATCACCTCAAATAAAACTTCTATAATTTCCTTGACCGAATCTTCACGGGCAAATTGCCTTGCATGATGGCCAATTAAATCTCTTAATTTTTTATCTTCAATTAAATGATTAATAATACTTAAAAGCGAATCGCTTGTTAAACTATTTTCCGAGAGGACGATTGCCGCCGAATTCTCTTCAAAAACTTTAGCGTTTGCTGTCTGATGATCTTGAGCGGCTGAAGAAAGCGGCAGTAAAATTGAAGGTTTAGATAATGCTGAAATTTCAGTTAGTGTATTGGCACTTGACCTTGAAATCACCAAATCAACTTGACTCATTATCTCTGACATTTTGTCTGTAAAACCATAAAAATGGTAATATTGATTATTTGAATATTCACGGTTTTTAAACTTTTCAACGTTTTTAACGCCAACCAAATGCCATATTTCATATTTTTCCAACAGTCTCATCATAATTTGGTCAGCTATCTCGTTAATCCTAGTTGCACCTTGGCTTCCTCCAGTTATAAGAATTTTTTTTCGACCCTGATCGGTTTGAGAGTCGATCGGTTTAAGAAAATCTTTATTTATAGGTGTGCCAGTATAAATCAATTTTTCGGTTGGTACGTTATTATAATACTTAATTGGAAACCCGACACAAATTCTTGACGCGTAATTACTGGCTAAACGATTTGCCTTCCCCATAACAACATCGGACTCATGAATAACTACAGGAATATGAAATAGTTTAGCCCAAAAGACTGTTGGTATGGTAACAAATCCGCCTTTAGCAAGAACAATGTTGGGACGAAAATTAATAAAAATAAAAAACGTTTGTATTAAACCAATTCCAGTTTTAAAAATATCAATAAAGTTTTGGAACGAAAAGTAATTACGCCATTTGCCAACCAAAATCGATTTAAATTTCAAACCATTTTTTAAAGCAATTTCCTCTTCCAAACCATTCTTAGCTCCTACGTAAAGCAAGTTGACCCGATGGTTTGTTTTTAAAGATTCGGTAATCGCGATAATAGGTAAAATATGTCCTGCAGTTCCACCGCCAGTTAAAAGAATATTTTTACTCATCGAGCCTCCGAACTTTTAGAAATATTCAGAATAATGCCAATAGCCGCCATCAAAAATATTAACGACGAGCCACCGTAACTTACAAACGGTATAGGCACGCCAGTTAGCGGCATAAGACTTAGCATTGACGCAATATTGACGAACGCCTGAAATAAAATCCAGGAAACTACTCCAACTATAAAAAAACGGGAAAAATTGTCGGGCGCGTTTTTGGCAATCCTTAAACCAAAATATCCTAGAGCCAAAAAAAGCAAAATAATTAGAGATGATCGGATAAAGCCCAACTCTTCAGCGATAATAGCAAAAATAGAATCGGTATGGGCTTCTGGTAAGTATAAATATTTTTGCCGAGATTGCCCAAAACCAAGTCCCCACAAACCACCTGAACCAATCGCCATAAGAGCTTGATTAATATGGTAAGCGGCTCCTTGCGTATCGGCTGAAGGGTTAAGAAAAACCAAAAAACGCTGAAGTCGATAGGGCGCAGCCTTAATTAGAATTGCACCTAAAATTGAAGCCATTAATACACCTAAACCAAGGTGCGAGAGATTAGCGCCAGCCGCAAAGAATATTGCTGTTGCCATAACAGCAATTACCGACATTGTCCCTAAATCCGGTTGGTTCATAATTAAAAAACCAATCAAGCCAATCAAAAAAACAAAAGGCAGAAAGCCATTGGTAAAACTTTTTATAGTATCTGTTCTTCTTTCAAACCAAGCCGCCAAATAAATCGCAAAAGTTAACTTAATTAATTCCGATGGCTGAAACCAGTTTCCACCAATTCCAATCCAGCGATGAGCTCCGCCAGCAGATTTTCCAATCCCTGGGATAAAGACTGCTACCAATAAAATTAAAGTAATAACCAGCATCCAAAAAGAATGCTTCTTCCAAAAACGATAATCAATATTATAAGTTATAAAAAGGGCAATGAGTGCAATTATCAAGGAAATAATTTGTTGCGTAACATAGTGATAGTTCTTACCGTATTTCTCAAAAGATGTTACCACTGAACTTGAGGAAATCATAACGATACCAAAAAAAATCAAAATAAAAACTGTCGATGCAAATAGATAATCTGGTTTACCTTTTTTGGTCAGCTGTCTCATTTTATTTTAACCTCTCCTTAAATTGGTTGCCGCGATCCTTGTAATTTTTAAACCAATCAAAACTAGCAGAAGCTGGGGAAAGAACCACTACATCACCAGATTTAGCATGTTGTCTTGCCATTAACATAACTTCGTCAATATTTTGACAATTATCAATTAATTCGCCTTTAAACCCAGCATCTAAGGCTGCCTTTTTAATTCTTGGACCGGTTACTCCAATACTAATCAAAACTCTAACCGTTGATTGAGCAATAACTTTTCCTAATTCCAAATAGTCAGCCCCTTTATCTGAACCACCCGTAATTAAAACTATCGGTTCATTAAATGAATTAACAGCCGCCATTGTTGTTTCCGGCGTAGTAGCAAAAGAATCATTATAATATTTAACATTATTAAATTCGTTAACATATTCTAAACGGTGCTCAAGGCCAGGAAAATTCCTAACAGTCTCACCAATATCTTCAATATTTGCCCCTATAAGATAAGCTACTGCAATAGCCGCTGATATGTTTTCCCAATTATGCTCACCCCTAAGGATCACTTCTTTAGTGCGACAGATTGGTTGATCTGCATTATTAGTTCTTAGGACAAACTCTTCACCATTTCTTACCCATACGCCCTGGTCAACTGATTTGCGTCGCGAAAACCAATAAACCTGCGCTGGCGTTATTGCGGCAAATTCAAAGCTTGTCAAATAATCAGCATTTATAACCGCAAAATCTTCTTTAGTTTGGTATCTAACAATGTTTGTTTTTGCCTCAACATATTCTTCTCTATTCAAATGGACATCCATATGATCACATGCAATATTAAGAACAACGCTTAAATGAGGAGATTTTTCTAAATCTTGCAACTGAAAACTCGACATCTCCAGTACTACAATATCTTCATTAGTTAAATCGTCAATAAATTCAATTGGCGCGCTTCCGATATTGCCAGCCAAATAGACCTTGCCTTTTTTATAACTTTTTTTAAGAATTTGATATATTAAAGTTGAGGTTGTTCCTTTGCCTTTAGTACCAGTAACGCCAATAATTTTGGCAGGGCAAAGCTCGAAAAATAACTTTGTTTGAGAACTAATTATGACGCCGCTATTTTTAGCAGTTTGAATTTTAGGATTTAAATATGCTAGCCCTGGGGTACGATAAACTATTTCAAAAGAGTCAAGCCCCTCAAGGTAATCTTCCCCTAAAACCATTTTTATTGACAAAGATTTAATCTCTTTAAGAAGTTCATTCTCCTTATTCTGATCGCAAACAGTTACATCTGCACCTTCTCGGACTAAAAATTTTACTAATGCCAAATTTTCAACACCAAAACCTAAAACTGCGACTTTTCTTGATTTCAAATCTATCATATTAACCTCTTAAACCAATTATAGCTGCCTGAAAAATGGTTTGTTCTTTATCGGCGCGGAAACTGGAAAAATAATAATTATTACAAATAGTACATTCTTTAGCAACTTCTAAGTTTACTTTAGAAACGCCGTTTTGAATCAGCTCATCAAAAACACATTTTTTTAAATCAACGTAACCATCATTATTGCGCACAAAGACGGCTTTAGAATTTTTTCGAAGAAATTCACTTCTAACATCACTTTTAACCACAAAATGCTTTTGACAAATCGACGGCCCTATTCCAATAATAATATTTTCCGGAGATGATCCAAAAGAACGAAATCCTACAATTAATTGACTCGCAATACCCCCAATGACACCACGCCAACCGGCGTGAGCAATCCCCACTACTTTTTTAACTGGGTCATAGGCCATAATCGGCAAACAATCCGCAACTGTCACCATTAAATTAACACCAGGCTCATTGGTAATCAAACCATCAGCTCCTTCAATAACAGTACGAAATGTCCGCGCTCCCCTACTACGATCAGACTGACCAACAACAGCAATACGGTTAGAATGAACAATTTCTGCCATAACAACGGAATCAAGACTGATACCTAGAGCATCACAAAATCTTTCCCGGTTTTGAACCGAGTCTTTCTTGTCAGTCCCTTTAAGCCTCATATCACCAAATTCACGCGTAGAAATACCGTGGACAATCTCTTTAAATCCTGATAGGTTGGAAAAATCAAAATATAGGTCTTTCATAGTTTTATTCTATCAATAAAATACTCATAATACCATATGAGTGCCTTATTTAAGGTTATTTTTATCCTCGGCCAATTAGAGCAATCATCAATCCAATTACCGCCATTGCGCCAGAAATAATCCAAAAACGCATTGTTACCTTAGTTTCTGGCCAGCCTAGAGCTTCAAAATGATGATGAATCGGTGCTGAAAGAAAAACTTTCTTCTTAAAAAACCTTTTAGAAACAATTTGAATAATAGTACTTAACGCTTCAATAGTAAAAATAAAACCAATAATTGGCAAAACTACCACCGAGTTAGTTAAGAAAGCAATCACACCTAGGGTGATTCCAAGAGCCATTGAGCCAGTATCACCCATAAAAAAACGAGCAGGGTAAATATTAAACCACAAAAAGGCCATTAATGCTCCAACAATTGTGCCACAGAAGGCTGCCAGAGCAATTCTACCCTGAACTAAAGCAATAACGCCATATGCGCCGAACGCAGTGGCAAGCGTACCACCAGCCAAGCCGTCAAGGCCATCTGTTTGATTGACCGCAAAACCAATACTCACCAACACAATAATAAATAAAGGAATATACCAAAAACCAATCGCCAGGTCACCCACCCCAGGGAGATGCAGAGTATTAAATTCCAATTTATAATAAAACCACCATGCGCCGACAACAGCAATTAGAAGGTAGAGAAAAATTTTGAGCTTAAAGGCTAGCCCGCCACGGTTTGGCCCAATCCCACGAATATTTGCCAGATCGTCGATTGCGCCAATAATTCCCGCGCCGACTAAAGCAAAAAGCGGTAGCCAGGTTCCTGCCCTTGACAGGTTAAATAAAAGGGTAATAATAGCAGTTGTTATCCAAATTAAAAGACCGCCCATTGTAGGAGTATTTTCTTTATTCTTATGTAAAGCATAGAAGATTGGTGCAGCTTTTGCATCCAATCCTGTATCACGAATGCGTTTACCTAACTTATTTTTATAAAGAAAATCAGTAAAAAGGGGTGTCCAAATAAGAGCAATAACAAAAGAAAGGGCAGTTAACCAAAATATTCGTGCTAAATCGGGAACATATAATCTAATTTCTTCCATTTAAACCTTTTCTTTCTTTAGAGCATCGACAATTGTCTCCAAACCAATTGATCGAGAGGCCTTTATTAAAAGTATATCACCTTCACGCAAATCTTCCAAAAGGTGCTTAATTGCTTCGCTAGGTAAGTTAAAATGATTCTTAATTTGATATTTTTTAGCCAATTCCCCAACAGTGACTACCTTGTCGCAAATAGCACTAGCGTATTCTCCTAAAAGGTGATGAGCTTCATCTGTAATCTCACCAATTTCTTTCATTCCGCCCAACACTGCAATTTTTCTTTTGGCGGTCAATTTTTTAAGAATATCTAAAGCAGCTCGCAAGGAAACAGGGCTAGCATTATAACAATCATCAATAATCACAACATTATTCTTCCCTCTTAGAATATTCATCCGATGTTTAGCGGATTTTATCTTTTTTAACCCTTCAGATATTTGTTTCGAGCTTAGACCAAAATAAATACCAGTTGCCGCAGCTGCTAAGGAGGCGTAGATATTACCACTTGAGCCAATAACAGGTAAAAAAACAACAAAACTTTCTTTTTCATAAATAATTTCAAAGTTAGTTATTGGTTCAAAGTCAACAATTTCAGTCTTAATATTATTTGCAGTTAAATTAGCCTGTTTATTAATGCCGTACGTAATTTTTTTCCAACGGCCGCCATACGATGATTTTCTCACCTCGTGGTCATCAATATTTAAAATTGCCACTCCCTTTTCATCAAGCGCACGTAAAAGATTAATTTTTTCCTCGGTGATTTTTTCAATTGAACCGAATTTCTCCAGATGAGACGGACCAATACTCGTTAGAATAGAAACATTTGGCTTTATAAAAGAAGTTAGATATTTAATGTCCCCCGGTTTATCGGCCGCCATTTCCAAAACCATAATCTCGAATGCTGGCTCTGCCACACTTCTTGAAGGCGCAGCAAATATTATAGGGAGCCACTCCCAAGGTTTTTGTGGCGATTCGGTAAAACCTAAAATCGTTAAAGGAACACCGGTTTCCGTATTTAAATTGCCCGGGGTTTTCCTAATTTTATCGCCAAACTTAACTTTTAATACCTCAAAAACCGCCTCTTTGGTTGAGGTCTTGCCTACCGAACCAGTAATGGCGATAATTTGCGGTTTAACGCGCTTCAAGTATCTCACCGCCCAATATTTTAAATAATTTTGAATAAATTTAGAAAACATTAATTTTATTTTACCCCTTTTTAGCTTACTTTTGCAATTTTATCATAAATAAACCTGTTTGTCGAGCAAATATCAGGTTATTTTTTAACGGCCCACCCCCTGAGCCGTTAAAAACACCCTTAGTTAGCAGGTAATCTATACTATCTTCTTCATAATAGAGCCGGGGTGATATGGAGATGATGAGATACCTTTTGGACACTCCTAGGTTTTCCGCTGGTACAAAAAATGGTACAGTTGGGATTCCTAGAAAGAAAACCAAATGTACCAAAAAGATTATCTCTTAATTCCAGAAC
>Ga0172379_10001617_pt1 | contig 44020 bp, 26 predicted proteins | sample GrowelOW334metaG_FD_119756 | JGI IMG/M metagenome (GOLD analysis project Ga0172379, IMG submission 119756) | Groundwater microbial communities from an aquifer near a municipal landfill in Southern Ontario, Canada - Groundwater well OW334 metaG | ecosystem: Environmental > Aquatic > Deep... | reverse complement strand
TCGCCGCTTAATTGGTGGCTTGCATGAAGGGCGTAACGAGCCTCCCACTGTCCCTAGCTGGAACCTGGTGAACTTACTACTCTGTGAGTATGCAGAGGACTTCTAGGGGGAAACGAAGACCCCGTGGAGCTTTACTATAGCCTGATCTTGTAATACGAGGAGTGCTGCGGAGCGTAAATGGGAGCCGTCATGCCAATCCTTCCGGGGGTTGGATAGGCGATTTTGTAACACCATTCAGCATTTCTTGTATTGCTTTACCGAAAGGGACAGGGTCAGGTGGATAGTTTGGCTGGGGCGGTACGCCCTCGATAAGGAAACAAGGGCGCCCAATGTTCAGCTTAGGCGGGTCAGAAATCCGCCGGTAAGGGTTAAAGACAAATGCTGGACTGACTGTATCCTTAAAAGCGTGGGATGCAGAGACGAAAGTCGGGCTTAACGAACCTTGGCACCTTCTTAGTGAGGGTCCAAGCTGTCAGACAAGCTACCCCGGGGGTAACAGGCTCGTCGCGGGCGAGAGATCGATACAAATCGGTTTTTTGCATGCGCGAGACTTCCCTATATATTTAATCTGGGTGTGCAACGCACACCCATATCCCCAAGATTTTTCTCTGCCCTAACTGTTGATTTCCAGCTCTGCCCTTGCATTCTTGCCTAAGCAACAAGAAAGCGAGGCTGTTGGAATGAGGTTTGGCAGAAAATTATCTCCCCGTCCAAGTACGTCGATGTCTTGGATGGAGATGTGCAACGGGCGAAAGCCCTTGCACAGCTAGTCGTGCGCAAGCACGACTGGAAAGGAATACTATAAATCAGTCCACAGACTGTTGTGGAAGTTTCGCGCGATATTATGATTTGTATTTGACTCAAATACACATCGACCCCGCGGTTTGGTACATCGCTGTCGGCTTAGGTCATCCTGGGGGTGCAGGAGCCCCCAAAGGTTGGGTTGTTCATCCATTAAAGACCTACATGAGCTGGGTTCAGAACGTCGCGAGACAGTTCGGTAGTATCTCCTAGGAGTGTCACCGATTGAGAGCAAGTACCCATGAGTACGAGAGGAACTTGGGTCCGACGCCTCTGGTCTACCGGTTGTGTAAAGCATCGCCGGGCAGCTACGCGTTATTGGATAAGACCTGAAAGCATCTAAGGTCGAAGTCAATCTCAAAACTAGTCGGTGTAGGCGGTTATAGCAGATAACTTTGATAGGGTGGGGGTGTAAGTGCTTAGCTAACGCGAGGCATTCAGCCTGCCACTACTAAAGCCGTTTTGAATATGTCTGCTCAATTTGATGTCAGTTGCTCTCTTCACTACTGTGTGAATTTTTATTTTCCCTAGCGCGAGCCGGAGAGGCATCCGGAAAGTTGCGCGGGATTTATCCTGCTTAGCGGAAGCAGGCTCAAGCCATCATTTTAAACTGTGGATGGGAATTCCAGACATGCTCTCTTCCGGCGCAATCGCGGGATTTACGAGGAAGGTTGTGGGCTTGCTTGAAAGCCCGAAAGTGCCGTTCAGATGGCACCTTCTCGTGTTCTTTGCGGCAATTCTTGCGCGCTGCTTCCTTGAAACCCAGCTTGCGGTCTACAAAAACACGGATGTGATTTTCGACGCCGCTATCGTTATCCACTGGATGCTCTCTTATGTCGCGCTTGCGGCATGGCTTGTGCTTCTCTTCAAGCTGTTGAGCGGGCAGCCGGCGGAAAAAGTTGCGCGCGCGGTTCTTCCGTTCTTCATCCTGCTAATTCTCGCCCCTGCGGCCGACTTGCTGCTGACAGGGGGAAGCGGATACAGGATAGAATACATATTCCCAGAAGATTCGGCGGGCCTGTTGCCGAGATTCGTTTCGTTCTTCGGAACTTTTTCGGGCGTCGGGGTGACGCCGGGGATGCGCCTTGAAATCGCGCTTGCCGTCCTGCTTTCCTTCGCATATTTCATGGTAAAAAAGCTCGGCGTTCCGAAGAGCTTTCTTGGCGCATTTCTTGCCTATTCGCTTATCTTCGCATACATCGCGCTGCCCGCGATTGCCCACCTTGCCCTCGGCGTGCGGCTCGGGGACACTGTTGATTTCATTTCAGCATATCTCCTGATTGCGTTCCCAGCCCTTGCTTATCTTGCATATTCGTCCTCGAAACTATTCAGGCTCGCACTTTTTGGCATCCGTTCTGAGAGGCTTCTTAATTTCTGGCTCATGCTCGCAGCAGGCATTGCCATCGCCGTGAAAATCGCGGGCGCGCAGCTTGCGCCGGATTTTCCCGCAAAGCTCCTCCTGATTTTGATAGGCACCCTCTTTGCGTGGATGCATGCCGTGATGATCAATGACATTGAGGACAGGGTGGCGGACAAGGCGTCGGGAAGGAAGGGACTGCCGCTCAACAAGGCTGGCTTGGGAGCGTACCGCAGTCTCGGCTGGCTTGCGCTTTTGCTCTCCGCAATCTATTCCCTTGCAGCCGGAGTTGTTGCCCTTGCAATCGCCATTCTGTTCTGCGCAATCTACTATGCTTACTCGGTTCCTCCGCTCAGGCTCAAGCGCGTGCTCCTTCTCTCGAAATTTTTGGTGGCATTCAACTGCCTGCTCATGGTTGCGCTGGGCTACTGGCTCGCCGCAGAAAGCATTGGCGGCTTCCCATGGCAACTTTGCCCCCTTTTCCTCGTCGGATTCGCGCTTGCTGCGAATTTCATAGACATCAAGGACTATGAAGGTGACAAAAAAACGGGGATAGCGACGCTGCCTGTCGCCCTGGGGCTTGAAAACGCCAAGCTTGCAATCGGGGCGTCCTTCTTCCTCGCCTATCTTCTCGCCGCATGGGCGATTGTTGGCATCGTTCCAGCCGCAGGAGGGCTTGCGCCCGCCGTATTCCTTGCGGCATTCGCATTGGGGGAGGTTGAATTCTGGCTCGTGAACAGGAAAGCGTATGACGAGCGCCCGGTCATGGCGGTTTATCTTGCAAGCGTTGCGCTGGCGCTCGCTTTCCTGATTCTGGCTTAGGCGACGCTATTTCTTGCCCTTCTTTTCTGCCGGGGAGTCGGTTGCTTTTTCTATCGCGAATGTCGTGACACGATCGGTTTCCATGAGGACCTTCGATACTGCGGTGTTCTGCACGTAAATCGGCTCGCCTCCGAGGTGAGTGTTCGCCTCGCGCAGGGCGGATTGCATCTCGCCTGCGTTCTTGGCGCCCGTAATCTGGGAGTAGTCGAAGCCGCTGCTCTTCAGCTCCTTGGAAATCGGCGACATATCATCGTTCAGGACGCCTCCCTTTTTCTTGAATTCCGACTGGATTTTCTTGAAGTTGTCCTCATCCACCCGGTCGGCAAGCTTTGTCAGGTTCAGCGTCGGGTTTTCCCCTGCCCTGACTTCCACGTTGTCTATGCCCGCCGCCTTGAATTCCACAACTGCCTGGTCCACGAGCGCCTTCTCAAGGCGCTCGTTGTAGGACTTGTTTTCCTTGTTGGCGCGCTCATACGGGACAGATACCGTTACCACCACCTTCTCGTCGGAACCGACTTTCCCGCTGACCTCGGACTCGTAGTGGCTGACGATGTCCTTGGCGTGCTTTTTGACTTCCTGCCTGCCCTGTTCGTCAAGGTGCGCAATGTAAACCCTCGTCTCCATGGTGGAGACCAGAGTTTCGACTGGCATCTGGATTTCTGGCATGTCGACTTTCGGAAGCTCGAGCGGCTTCTCCTCCTTTGGAGTGTAATCAATCTTGTCGGTCTCCACAGGCGCGTGTATCCTCTCGATGTCCTCATGCTCGTAGCCCGAGGCGAACGGGGTGAGCAGGAGATTGCTTGAACTGTGGCTCTGCGTGCCGCCCCTTGCCTCGTTGAGCAGGTTGCCGTAGATGTCCCCGAGGTAGTAGTTGGCGAACACGCTGTTCTGCGCCACCCAGTCACGAAGCATGTTTGTGTGTATCGCGTCCACTCCCTTGTAGGACGAGCGGTAGGCGCGGCTCTCCTGCTCCTCGATTTTCGATAGGAGCCCGGACTCGTATTTCGTGGTCAAGTCCTCCAGCCTGCCGGTTGAAACGTTTATCCTCCACGGCTGCTCCGAGCCGGGCTCGGCCTGCGCTGTGCCCTCGAGGGCGGCAAGCGCCTTGGCGTATTCGTCCGTGCCTTTCTTCAGCAATCCGTCCTGTTTTTTCTGCTTCAGGTCATTGACGTATTTTTCAAACTCGTAAACGTTCATCTTGAACGACGTCATGTTGACCTGGCTGCCCGCGTAGTCAGTTCCATTGCTGCGGGCAAGGAGGCGCGTTGCCTTGACGAGGCTGACATCCATCTCGTCATCCAGCTTCAGGTCCTTCGCCTCCTTGAGGTACTTGAACGCAATGTCAGACTCGTCGCGCTTCAGGTGGAGGTCGACGGCTTCGTACTTCACCCCGTACTTGGACATTTCGGAGTTGAACGCCCCAAGCGCCGAGTCGCCGTCTTTTGTCCCGAGCTTGCCAAGCGCCTGCGCCCCGATGTTGATGACGTCGTCGCACCCCTTGTCCATCAGCTTGAGGTCGGATCTGGTTTCCTTGTCGAACTTCATGTTCCTGATGGTCGGGTCTTTCTCTATGCTGTCATTTATGCCCTTCGACATCAGGATTGCGTCGGTCATTTTCTTGAAGGCAGTGGTTTCATCGACAACCCTCTCCCTGTTGGCAACGAACGAGTTGAAGTCCTTCACCGCCCCGCTGGCGGATTTGGTCATGTTCTTGGATACCTCGCTCAGATCCTTGCCGGAATCCCATGACGCGTTCAGCCACCTCGACTGCTCATTGAACATGGTGAGCTGCGTGTTGCGGTATTCCATGTATATCTTGTTGGCAGTCAGAAGCGCGTCCACCGAGCCTTTCGGCGCGTGATTCTGTATCCCGATGACCGTGTTGAGCAGCTTGTTTTCCGATTCGAGCGCAAGATTGGGGCCGTTCTTTTCGATAAGGGCGTTGTTGTCTTTCAGCCTTTTCTCGTTGACGGACGTTTTTGCCTGCAGCATCTCGGTCAGGCTATTCACCATCCCGTGATGGTTCGTCATGTTGTCCGCAAGTATGTCGTCCTTCTGCTTCTCGAGGTTGAAGCTCAACAAGCGGGCGTTGTCGTTATACATGAGGTCCAGGTGCTCCTTCTTGCCTACAGAGCCCATGCCAAGCGTGTGCAGGCTGGCATTGGCGAATTCCACCCGCTTCAGGCTGGACTGGTGCGCGTTGTACAAGTCGAGCTGCCAGGTGTTGTTTGCCATGTCGGAAAGGCTTCCCATGCCCTTTGTGTCCAGCATCTTCTTGATGTCCGAGCTGCTGACCGAGTAAAGCGAATCGATGGACTCCGAAACCGGCACGTCCCTGTACGCTTCTTTCAGTGCCTTGAGCGCGAGGTCGTATTCCCTCGCGACCGCTTTCTTCTCCTCCGGCTTCAGGCCAGAGGGCATGGTGCCGTTCAGCTCGTATGCCTTCAGGCCGTCAAGCCACTTCTTCGCGTCTTTCATGTCCTCCTGCCCGGTAAGCGTGTGGACAAGGTTCGCCTTCTTGAATTCCTCGCTGTTCACGTAGCCAAACCCGTGCTTCACGTCTAGCATGTGCCCGGTCATGCGGGCGCGCAGCTCTTCCGCGTCGCGCTCCTTCAGCTTGGCCTTGGTGTAGCCGTGCAGGGTCGTTTCCCTTGCCACGCCATTCGCGCCGACTACCAGATATTTGAACTGGTCCTTCTTTCCATCCATGTCCTCTATGTCGCCATACTTCGCCAGATAGTCCATCTTCCCCTCTTCGTTGATTTTTGCGAGGTTGTGCTTGACCAACAGCGCGGCCTTGTCTGCGCCATTGATTTCATGGTTCTTGCTGTCGAAAAGCAGGTATTCGGAGGTGAGGGTGTATTCCTTCCCGTTGATTTTCAGCGTCTTCCCGATGACTGCCAGCCCGGTTTCCTTCCGCGCATCGTATTCCGCCTTGTCACGCAGTAGCTGCGCGGTGGGCTGGAGCACGGAAAGCACGCCGGCATAGGACGTCGGGTCGGCATCAATCATGCGTATCATTTCGCCCGCAGTCATATCCCTGCCGAAAATCCTGATGCCCGAGGTGCCCTGGTCGAAGTTCTCCATGAACCCGAAGCCACGCTGCGATTCGCTGGCGCCCATATTGGAAACCCCGAGCCCCTTGGCAATGCTCTTGTACATCCTGGCAATGTCGTTGAGTTCCTTGGCGATTGCGTACAGCTTCACAAGTCCCAGTATGAAATTAATGATGACCTCGCCCACGTTCTTGCCGCTGAACATGGATTCGATGGCGTTAGTAATCCTGCCCACGAACTGCGAAATCTGCGCCCCGACCCGGTTGGCGAAGAACGCCATGGTGTCTCCGGCCGTCGGGTTTTGCTTGTTCGAAAACAGCGCCTGCAGCTCGCCGCCCTCCCTGAACTTGGGCGTGCCGCTGAATTGCAGGAATTGCCCATTGGAGAAAAACTTGGGTGTGCCAATCGTGCTGAGCGAGCCGACCTTGGCAAACGCGCTGTTAACCTTGTCGCGGAGTCCTGCTTTGGAAAACGTGACCTTGTCGTCTGGCGCGGACGCGTTCGCTATTGCCTCCTTCCCGATATATGCGGCGGAAGTTGACATCGGGGTTTTGTTGACCTCCTTGGAGCGCCCTTCCAAGTTAGCCTCGCCGCTTGCCGGGCCAAGCTCGCCGCCTTTCCCCTTTTGCCCTGTTTCCGTGTCGACTTTCGTGCCCGATACCCCCGCTATGCCGCCGATAACCCCTTTTATTCCGCCGGTCACCCACTTAGTGAGAAGCCCCTCCTCCGCCTTTCCAGTAATCACTCCGCTCCCTGTTTCAAGCGCCTTGTTCGCCCCAATCATCACGGCAGACGTTATGTCGAATGACCTGTTCTGGTTGCGCATGGTGTATGCCTTGCCCCTGCCCATGCGCGGGGAGGAGAAATCAAACGCTGAGAACGGGTTCCTGCCCGCGAGGAAGCTCGCACCAATCAAAAGCCCGAGTATGAGCATGACTGGCCAGCAAAGCCCGGCGTATGTCGAGGGCTTCTTGTTGCAGACATAGAACTGGTTGAGCGAGGGGAGATAGCGGGAAGTGTCCGCATTGAGGGGCACCTCGTAGCCAGGGGCGTTCGGCGGAAACCTCTCCTCGCATGTGCCGGCAACGGAATTCCACGCGCAGTAGGAAGGCTGGCACGAGCCGTCCGGGCAGTGCGTCTGCCCGGCTTCGCAGCATGCCCCGCCTTCGCTGCACACGCCGGTGGAGGTGCAGATGTGCTCGCCCACGGGGCAACAGAGGCTCGGAAGGTTGCAGGAAGCGTCAGGGCAGCGGACCATGGGGGGCGTGCAGCCCGTGCAGATTCCGGACTCGCATGTCGAGCCGGTCGCGGTGCAAATCGACCCATCGCAGCAGGGCAGGTCTGCGCCTCCGCATGCAACACAGCTTTGCGTCGCGGCATTGCAGACAGTGTTTTGGACAGTGCAAAGGCCGTTGCAACAGGGCTGCCCCTCCTCTCCGCAGGCATAGCAGGTTTTCACTGCGGCTGCGGTGTCGCACCTGAGGGGGGATTCGCAATAGTCACTCGCGCAGCAGGGCTGGCCTTCCCCTCCACATGCGACGCAGCTTTGAGCCGCATTGCAGATGGTGTTTGGAACAGTGCATTGGTCGTTTTCGCAGCAGGGCTGCCCCGCAGCTCCGCAGGCATAGCATGTTTTCACTGCTGCCGTGGTGTTGCATTGGAGCGGAGCAGTGCAGACATCGTTTTCGCAGCAAGGCTGGTCTTCTCCTCCGCAACATGAATCGCGGCACACCCCGTCGCTGCAGCGCGTCTGCCCGGCGGAGCAGCACTGGTTATCTACGCTGCAGGTGCGGGTTTCAGTGCAGTAGTGCTCGGAATCCAGGCAGCACAATACGCCGCCCTTCATTGACTGTCCCCATGGACAAAGCTGGGCGCAGTCCATGTAGTCGCACAGGTTTGCGCAGTTGGAGCAGACCGTATTGATTCTGCTCGGCAGTTGGGGCGCGTAGGAAGGGCATTGGCTCCAGGAAAATTGCGTGCATTGCCCGTTAGAACAGCAGCTTCTTCCATTGCACAGCCACGTATCTGGCGAGCCAGGGCATCCGAAGTAGACCTGGCAATTGTTTTCATTAGTATTCCAATAGCAGCCAGGGCGCAATTGTTCGGTGCACTGCGCGGGGTCGGATATGAGGTGGCAATAATCCGGATTGTCCACCGCAGCCATGCAGCCTTCGCAGAGGTAATCCCAGCTGGTGCATTTGTCATTCGCGAAATTCCCATCGTCGCTTATGTCCCATTTGCAGCCCGGCTGGATTGAGCATTGCCCCTGGTTCAGGGAAGTACAGGCGGAATGCACATATGGGGAATCCGGATTGCAGATCGTATACATCCACGCCTGCGATTGGCACGATGTATCGCCGGACGGCGATGGAACGAAAAATCCTGCGGATGTGAGCGGGACGCCCTCCTCCTGCGCAGGCACTGGCGAGAGCATGATAGGGGGCAGTTGCGTGTTTTGCGCCGGCGGGGCGAGGTTGCCCGTGCTGCACGCGTTCTCGCAGCTTGCCTGCGTCGTCTTGGCAGCGCATCCGTGGCCTTGCGAGGGCGGAGCCGGATTGGCAGAGGGCATATTGCCCTGGATTATGTCCTGTGAGAGCTTGGTGCCGTTCAGGCACATCTGCCGCGCTTCGATGGAATTTATGGCATCCGTGAGAGGGCAGAAGATGAACCAGTAGTCCGTGCAGCCCTCGGTTTCGCTGTTGTAGTTGAACTGTGACCAGCCCTCGGAATTCGTGATGTCGTACATCAGCTGTATGTTGGTCTTGTCTGACTGGTTGACAAGGATTACCAGCCCGCCTTGTATCCCGTTCTTTATGTAATCGTCCTCGGAGATGTTGTACACGAGGACGGAAACCATGGAACCTTCCCCCTGCGGTGGCTCGATTATCACGTCCATGAAAGAAGGCACGGGATTGACCGGGCAGGCAAGCGCGCTGTTCTCCGCGTATGACAGGTGGAGGAATAATGCCATTGCCGAAACGGCGAGGATGAGCGCCAGTGCGGCGTGCCTTATCCTTCTACCCTGAAGCATGTTGTTTCCTCCTGGTTCAGCGGGACGTCTATGCCGCAGTACGTCAGGAACGAGGTGTCCGGCGTCCTGCCGCAGTCAATTCCTATGTCTCCCCTGCGCGGGTACTGCAAAAGCTCGCTCCTTTGGGTGACGCTTTGCTTCTTCAAATATGTATATGTTTGCGTTTCATTCGCCACCGACATTTCAAGGAAGCACTTGTCCTGCGCCGGCAGCGCTGCAATCAGGTTCCAGTATTTGTCGTTGAGGTCGGTGAAATTCTTCAGTGTCCGGTATGACCTGTAAATCGTGTCTATCCTGCAGGACAGGTTAGCGTCCGTGAGATCGGAGCAGAGGTCGGCTGCAGATATGTTGGCGCAGAGCGGCGCGCAGAAATAGCGCGAGTAATTCGTGAATGACGGGTCAGGCATGGTGCAATACTGCCCGTCGTTGCACATCAGGTAGGGAACGGACGTCATCGGGAGCGAGCCATCCTGCGCAATCTGCCTGTCGCACACGCCCGTCGAGTATGCCGCAGTGTCGCAGGGCTGGCAGATGCAGGTCTGGTTTTCGGCGACTATCTTCTGCCCGTAGGTGAGGGTGCTTAACCCCATCACCAGCTTGGAGTGGTTCTGAACAGCGCAGAATGGCGTGCCGACCTTGCCTGTGAGCATGTCAACAGGGTTGTCAAGGTAGCCGCCAGTGGAGGTATTGTTCCAGTTGTCGTAAATCAGCCCCATTATGCCCGCGTCCACCATGTCGCCCTTGTGCCTGAACATGTATTCGAGGAATTCGCTCTGGTTGCACAGGCTTCCGGACGGGAAGTGGAACTTGGTCACGAGCGAGGGCTTGCTGAAATTTGATGCGAGGGCGCGGCTGAAATTCATGCGCGCCTCGAACTCTATTTTTGTCGCTTCGCTCGTTGCGAATTCGTTCGCCGCGGTGTTGTCGCCTGCGTTGCACATGGGATACCATTCCTGCGCAAGGATATCGACGTTGTTCGCGTAATAGTCCACAGCCCCCGCCTGGGCGCGCATCTCCACCGGCGCCTCCTTGAAGGCGGGCATGGACAGCCTGTAGAAGAAATTGAACAGGATTCCGGGCGACGTGTAATTCCCTATGAGTGCTGAAAGCTGCGCCGGGTTGCTCGTGATTTCCCTGCTTGAAAAGCCATTGAGGAATATCGCGGTGAGCGGGGCGTTGGGGCAGCCGCTCTTGAGGATTTGCGACTTCCAAAGCGAGGCGGAATAGCCATTGAGGTATACTGCGTTGTAATCCGGGGAAGTCGCATCCGAAACCCCTGAAGGCGCCGCGTTGCTCACTGTAAGATATGGCACGAACATCGATTCTGTCGAGGTGACCGGGTCGGCGACCGCGTTTGCCGAGCCTTTCGACGCGGCGGGCGCGGAGTAATCGCCGATTTTCGTGAGGTCGGAGACTATGTAGAGCGCCGCGCCGCTGTTGTTCTGGCACAGCCCCAGCCCATTGAAGTTTGTCCAGTCATCGTAGATGTAGTCGTAGGTGTCGCATACGTACTCCAGGGTGTACCTGTCCCAGTCCCAGTTGTAATATCCGCTTGCGCAGTACGGATTTGCCGCGTGGTAGTGCGAAATGGACATGTTGCGTATGTCGATGACTGGCATTATGTTAGACTGCATGTAAAGCGGCGCGCGGGCGTTTACCTTGTCCGCGATTTCATCGTAATTTGAATCTGACACTGTCTGCGGGGCGAGAGTTGAATACGTGCAGCCCTCGCACCAGCCGATGTCCTTTGCGTTGATATACGGGACGCGGTCTCCGATGAGGCTGCATTCGCCCAATTGCTGGCTGTCCTCGTCGAAGGCGAGCTCGTAAATCCAGTAGTCGTGGGGCGCGCCGTACGAAGTGCCGGTGTAGGAATAGCAGTACTTGCCGGTCCAGCAGGTGACGCAGTGCGTGTTGCCTGTGCCCGGCCACCTGTCTCCCCTGTCAAGATACAGCGTGCAGCCGTCAAACGACGGGAGGAGCGCATCCATGTACTGGTTGGTGTCGTCCCCGCCACACACCACATCGTGCTTCTGGAAACTGTACATGCACATCGGGGCCGCGTCCGGGCCGTACCCGTCGGAAGAGCCGGGCACCGTGCCTGATCCCTTGAACGGAGAGGAAGCCCCGTTTAAATATGCGGAATAAATCGCGTTTTTTGAAGTCCTGCTTATGCCGCAATTCTTGAAAAGTTTCGGCGGCTCGGTCTGCCCGTCGGCAAGCACGTAGAAGCGGTAGGTTTTGTTGTCCTGGCTCCCCACGTTCCCGATGTTGCCGCCCGTGCCTTGGCTGAATAGTATGCCGCCTTCGACTTTTTGTATTTCGTTGTCCCTTATGTTACTGCTGTCATCATACGGGTTGAAAAGCTGCGCGCCGCCTGCCGTCTCAAACGTGGTGCCGGTCGACCTGCCCTTAAGGTTCGCGGCTATGACCGAGCGGTAAATGGTGTAGCCCGAAAGCGCGTTTGAGCAGTTGAGTATTGTCCCGCTTTCCACCTGCTGGGCACGGCATCCGCAGTCTATCCTCCGCAGGGTGTCGGTTGCGTTTATGCAAAGCCCGCGAATGTGGCTCGTGTGGTCGCAGTATCCGCTCATGCAGTCGCCGGAGGTTTCGCACTCGTAATCATAGAGCCTGTCGAGCCCCATCCCGTACTGCGATTCCAGCGTCTCCTGGTAATACGTGTAGTTCAGCTTCCATGAGCCGTCGTTTGACATCATGTAGCGCGAGTCGGATTCGAGGAACGGGTATTTCGCGGGGTCAAGCGAGCAGGACTTCGGGTCCTCCACGATTCCGCAGTCCGAGCGGCAGGTGGTGTTGTTGGAATAGACCATGCCGGTTTCCAGGCACAAAAATCCAGTAGCCCCGAGGTTCTGGCAGTTTGCCGAATCCCTGCAGTATGCTTTGCAGGTTTCAAGGTCAGTGAAATCCTGCCTGTTTTCCGTGCAGGTGACGACGTTGGTGTTCTGCGGCGCGCACCACGTTGTCTGCGCATTGACGTAGGTCACGAACCTGTCGCGGGCGGATGGCGCCACCACTCCCGCGCAGAACCTATCGGAGAGCGGGAAGAAGAACCGTGCCGCCTCGAAATCAAGGAAGCTCGAACCCACGCCGAAGCGGAAGGCGTTCGCCCAGAGCGCGCCTCGCGAATTGCGCACGGAATTGTAGGTCTTCTCGGTCATTTTCTTGAACGTGCAGCTCGTACCCAGCAGGTTTATCGCCTCGGGCTGGTTGGCCGCCGCCGCGGGCTGGGACGTGCCGTCGTTCCAGTCTGAGGACGAGACCGGCGGGGCGGGCACGAGCTTCTTGTAGCCGCAGAGCATGACTGAGCATTTTTCATTCGTGCAGCTGCTCGGGGCGGCATCCACGCAGATGGACATCGTGACGTATGCGGCTGCGCTGCTTGGGGCGCAGTTGGCGCCGTCCCACAGGCACCTCGCGGCCGTGCAGCTCTTGTTGTCGGCAAGGTCGCCGCACTGCAGCGGGCGGCAGGCACCGGATGCAGATGTGCCTTCCCACACGCAGCCGATGGTCTTGGTGCACTGCGTTATGGGCTTGTTGCACTGCACCGCGTCCGGCAGGCACCTTATCGTCCCGTCGCCCGTGCTGTTGGCGTCGCAAGGGCCGTATCTTGCGCCATCGGAAAATGTGCAGTTCGGCTGGGCTAAAAGAACCTGCGGGTTCGTCGAAACATTGAAGATATTGTCCCTCTTGCAGCATGGGACGTATTTGCTGGAAGTGGCGCATCCCGAGAAGGACAGCAGGAGCATGGCTGCGGCTACGAACAGGGCGAATGCCAGATTGCGCCTGCCGCCTGCGTTTGCCATCATCCGAGCCTCCCGACCATCTTCATGAACTCGCCCATGTCCCCGCCGAGAAGCGGAGTCAGCGAGCGTATGAACGCGAGCGTGATTACGAACGCTACGAACGGGTAAAACATTATTGAAATCGTGAGCTGATAGACAAGCGTCTTGCCATTGTCTATTGCGAGGGATTCCGCCGAGCCGGGGGTTACCAGCTGCGCGACGACCGTCTGCACGAGGACGGCGGTGCCCTTGAAGCCGGTGAAGCACATTCCTTCGCTTCTCGCGGCGTTGGGGTCAGGGGCTTCCTCCGCCTTGACGAACGTCGGGTCGGTGAGGATGAGGAACGTGGGCCAGACGAAAAACATCCCCAGCGCAATCGCTATCAAAAGCCCGCCCACCCCTCGTGTCAACGGCAGTATGCGCAGGACGAGCCCGACCGGCAGGAATACCGCGAGCATGTTGTTCTCAATATACATGGAAAGGGAATACATCGCGTGGAGGGGCACGAGCAGGCTCACTATCTTCGTTTCAATCAGGTGCGCCTCCTCCATGCGCTTGTGCACCGCGATGTCCCAGTCGCCGCAGTAAATCGGGATTCCGAACACTATCACGCAGGTGCTGCTCCACACCTCGTTCATCTTGTTGCCCTCATATACCATGTCATAAGCCCCGTCAAGGGCAGTTATCTTTTCCTGCAGCTTGCAGCGGAACGCGCCAAGCGGGCCGACGCCGAAGTTGGGGTCGACTTTCCAGATGGAGAAAACGCCGTTGGGCGCCTCGCCGCATGCCACCGCGCTATTGGTGCCGATGACGTCGCGCATCAAATCCATGCCACCCCCCTGCCCAGTGGAAAATCCGTACAGCAGCCCGACTGCAAACGCTATCATCAGCGCGCTTGCGGTGACCTGCATGAATTCCGACAGGGCGTATTTCTGGAGGTGGTCAGACATGAGCGCCTTGCCAGCCATGTAAAGCACGAGGTTGAAGAAGAAGCAGATTGAAATCGCAAGCGCCGCGTACCACTGCCAGTTGGCGAGCTTGTTCGCGAATATGTCGCCGAAATGCGCCTCGAAATCATTGGCGAAATCCGCGGCAAGAATGTTGGAGACGAGGAAGAGCGCCATTGCAAAGGCGAGCGCCTTTATGCGGAGATTCGTCATACCATCTGCCCCAGCCTTCCTATGTCGGCTTCATCACCCAATAATCCGGAGATGTCGCGCGCCAGCGAAGCTATGATTATGAAATTGAGCGCGGGCATGAACACTCCCGCCAAGAACATCAGCACGTTTGTTTTTATGCCTTCTTTGAGGTCGGTGACCTGCGGGAGCGTGTCCTCTGACGCGCCCTTGTCGCCCATGTCGCGCTCGAAATACGCTGGCCACCTGCAATGGACAGCCGACGCGCCTGAAGGCTCGGAAAACACCGCTATCCCTGCGCAGTTCGAGTCGTCGGCGTTGTAGATGTCCACGCTCCCAAGCCCGCTTGCCATGTAAGGGAGCATGATGGAGCTTGCGAGCTGCGCCGTCGGGTACATCACGTAAAGCGCGATTATTATCCCTATCAGCGCGCCGCCGAAATTGCGCATGAATGGTATGGAGCGCACGATTATCGCGAGCGGCAGCAGTATCACGAACAGCCCGCTCACTATGTATTGAAGCGTGAAATACTGGAACAGCACTGACAGGTACGATATCGTCCCGGCGCCGAGCAGGTTGTTGGTGACCGCAAGGTCGACGCTCTCGCCGGAATATTTCGCCTGCATCATGCTTATCAGCGTGACGAAGCAGAGTGCCTTGCAGTCGTACAGCTGGAACGAGGTGCGGATTTCGTAGGCGCCGAGGTTGGAGCGCAGCTGCGCCATGTTCCTCAAGCCCACGCCTGCGAGGTTTTCAAGGTACATCAGCGACCCCTCGTACATGTTTGCGCCCTCGTTGTCCGCATATATCGACGGGAGCGAGGACGATATGCGCCCGGCTTCGCCGACCTGCGCGCTGCAGAAGGCTGAGAGCGAAAAGAGGGTGACGCTTACCACGAATAGGGAGAAGACGACCTCCCAAAGCTCGCCCTTTGCCCATGAGAGCATGCGGGGGTTCCTCATTGTCTCGCCCACCATGTAAACGAAAGCCGCAAGCGCAATCATGCTGATTCCTGCTATGCCGGCAAGGCGCGTCACGTCCCCGAAGGATTCGGACGAGCATACCGGAAGCTGCCGCGTGTCGCACTGGTTCGTCTGTGTGTTGCAGAAATACCCCCCGCAGCAGTAGCTCGAATCAACGCAGGGCATGCCCGCCCCCCTGCACGTGCAAACACGGGGGGATGACGTGCCGCAGACAAGCGGGCTGCAGCAGTCGCTGTCTGCCGAGCAGGATAGCCCGGATATGTTGCACTCCCGCATGCATGTGCCTGTGCCGCCGTCGCAATAAAGCGGGGCGCAGCATGGCATCTGTGCGCTGCACATCTGCCCGACGGAATTTTTGCAATATGAGCAAAGCGGGTTTGCAGGGGCAGTAAGATTGTCGCAGAACATGTCCTGCAGCACGAGGCCGGATGTCACCTTGCAGCAGTTGTCAGGCGAAGACGTGCAGGGGCCGATTGCCGCGATGCATGGGGACAGCGTGCAGTTGCCGATTGTCGAGTAGGTCAGGTTCGCAGCCTGGTAGGTGGTGTTCAGGGGGATATATGTTATCGTGAAGGTGGCGATGAGCCCGGCGCCGCCCCTGCAGCGGTCCCTGATGCTCCAATAGTGCTGGAAATTCCAGTCGTTCACCTTGCTGAAATGCACGGTCGTGGCTGGAGACGAGGACGCTGCGTTGCATTCATCGCCGCACGCCCAGTTGTAGCTTACCTGCCCGCCTCCGAAGTCCCATGCATCGTCGCCGGAAATTCCGGAAATGCTGACCGATGAAACTGACTGCACTTTTGCCGGGTCGAACGTGAGGTTCATGGTCCCCTGGTACCTCGGGTCGCACTCCGCGTAGCTGACCGAGCCGTCGGAAATCGTGTAATTGCCGATTACCTCCCCGCCCTGCCCGATTATGGGCGCTGTGACATCCTGGCTGTAATTCGTGCCGATATAAGTGTCGAGGATGGTGCAGGTGTTGGGGAAAAAGTCGTATGTGTCGCAGCTGATGAACCTGCGGGATTGCGTGACTGTGGCCTGCGGAAGAGGCACGGTGGTCGAATACCCTATGCAGCTTTTGACATCCGAAACTACAGGGGGCACGGAAGCGATTGGCATGAAATATCCGCACGCATCCGCCTGCGCCTTGCTTGCCGCTGCCTTTGCCCCAGCCTGCGCGCTGTTGATGATGCACGTGCAGTTGTTCGCGCCAGTCAGGCACGAGAGGCATTCCGCTGGCGGCCTGCCCTGGACAGGGATGCCGCAAAGCGGCACGCCGCAGGTCATTGAAGTGGCATTGCACGCAAGCGAGCCGCAGCATTCCGCCTGCATGCCGCCAGAGGTGCACGACTGCCCTGTTCCCGAGCAACAAAACCCGTTGGAGCATGTCAATCCCGCGCAGCATGTCCCCTGCCCGCTTCCGGTGCAGGACTGTGCCGCGCTTGAGCACGACTGTGTGGTCCATGTGCATCCCAGCCCCTCGCATACGCTCCTGTTGTTGTCGTAATCCTCGCACATGCCTTCAAACGTGCCTGTGCAGGTGTCCGTGCCGTCCCATGCGCACGCGACCACGCCCATGCTCTGTGGGGACACACATGTGCTTTGAGGGGTCGTGCCCGTGCAGCAGTCCCCGCCCCCCGAACAATACCATACGTATGCGTGGCACGATGCGGGCGCGGAGCCCGACGGCGTGCATGGCGCGTTAGCAGCATAATCCCAGCCGCCCGGGCGCGGGATGCAGCTGCCTCCGATGTTCTGGACAGTGCAGGTCGGCACGGTCGCAGGGGTGCAGCTTATTATCGGAACGCCGGTGCATCCCACCGTAGCGGTGCCCGTGCAAAAGCCGGATTCCTCCGCAAAGGCGATGCCAGCAATAAGTGCCAGGAAGACAGCCGAAGCTGCAAGCGCGCGGAATGCGTTTGCCTCCCTTGCTTTCCCGCCCGTCATGAAATCCTCGCCAGCGACGAAACGTCGATGTCGCTCCCTATCATCTGCGAAAACGCCCGGATGAAGCCGAGCGTGACTAGCAGGCAGAACATTGATGAGAATACTATGCGCACAAGCAGCGTGTAGATGATGCTCTCCGCGCCGCCGAAGTCCGAGAGCCTGGTTGCGTAATCCTGCACATACACCCTTGCGCGGGAGTTGTCGGTCTCATACGGGTCGCAGGTGTCGACCGACGGGAGGATTGGGTCGGGGAGCGAAACGCTCGCCTGCAGCATCCTGTCGGTAGCCACAGTCGCCACAGGGTAGACCGTGTAAAACCCGAAGCCGATTGCAATAAATGCCCCTCCAGCGCGGCGGCTTGCCTTGAAACATCTGAAGAAAAGCCCGATTGGGATGAGGAACGTGAATGCCAGGTTGCGCACGAGCGAGATGAGCGCCTGCTGGGCGAAGAGGTCGGCGAGCGCGGCGGACGCCACGAAGCCGATGGTGGTCAGGCTGCCGCGGAATGCGTTGAGCTGCCCGCAGTTGTTCAGCGAATAGCCGACGCCGATGAAGGTGCAGTACAGGCTTTTGGAGCCCTCCCTGCCGATTGCGAGGCTCGTGTCATGCGCCGCATTGTAAGTCCAATTGGCATTGTTGATGTTCCCGCCTATCACGCTGTTTGCCGCGTCCATGGCGGACGTTATGCCTGTGTAGCTTCCCGCAGGGTCCGACGCCCTCATTGCCGATACGACGAACACGTCTACCTCCAGCGCCACGCCGGCGATGATAAGGAGCATCGCCCCGCTTGCCATCACCTGCACCAGCTCGTCCTGCAGCATCGCCCTGATTTGCGGGGCGTTGAACAGGTATGTCGCCATATATCCCAATCCGATGAACGCGATGCCCGCGACTATCGCACCGAATGAATAGGAAACGTCCATTGCGGCGTGGGCGGTGTTGGAAAGCAGCAGGGAAAATAGGGCAATGGAAACTGCAATGCGGTAATTGTTTTTGCTCATATTATCCTTCCAAGCCCGGGTATTTCGATGTCGCCGCCGAGAAGCGGGGAGAGCACCCGTATGAACGCTATCACCATTACCAGCCCGAACATCGGGAGGATGAGCGCGGGCAGCATCAGCACGCCCACGCCCTTGGCGTCTTCCTTGCCGTACGCGCCCGGCAGTTTCTTGATGAAGTCCTGCGGCCCGACGTTTATCGGGCCCGCGAGCGCCTCGTCCGAGCAGTACTCGGTGCAGTCGGTTCTTGTGGCGGGCCTGTAGAGGCAGTCGGTCGGGCACTCCACGCACGATTCGCACATTTTACTCGGCGGGTCGGGCAGGCGACACTGGTCTATGCACTGCTCCTGCGAGCAATAGGTCTGGTCGCAGTAGGGTGTTTCGGGTGGAGCGGAGATGTCGTAGCGCCTGCAGAGCGCAGGGCAGTTTGAACATGAGCCGGAACTCAAATCCGCTGCCTGGCAGATGCTTGGAAGCGCAGCTGGCGGCGAGGGGGTCGGGATTTCCGCCCTGCAGTTCATTGCGCATGCCGAAAGCGAGCAGTCCACCCCGTCCGCCGCGTCGGGCGTCTGCCCGCACGAGCCGGTGTAGGCGTTCGTGCCGTCGTCATAGCGCACCCTGCAGTTTTCAGGGCACTGCTGACAATTGGAAGCATCGTTGTAAGGCGCGCTGCGGCTGTATATGGGGATGCTCGTGTCAGGCGGCGTGATTGTCCATGCGCATGCGTTGTCGACGCAGGTCTGGTTGTCGGTGAACGTGGCGCAATTCTCGAACGAGCCGCGGCAGCTGTAATCCTGCCAGTCCACTGGTCCGTTGCCCATGTAACCAAGGCAGAGGGGCGGCGCCATGGAGGATGAATCAGCCTTGCATTCGATTTCGCAGTTGGGGTCCTGGCATGCGGGGACGTCGCATCCCGGGTCGAGCCAGGTGTCATTCGACATCACGAGCCTGCAGCGTATGGGGCACTGCTGGCAGTTGCTTATGCTCCCGCCGTTGTAGTCGCTGCACATGCGGACCGAGGACGCGGGAGGCGCGTCTGCCTTGCATGAAGCCAGGCAGTTCACGGTGCACGCCGGAACATTGCACGAGGGGTCGAGCCAGTTGCCCTGCGCGAAATTCACCCTGCAGGAAATCGGGCATATGTTGCAGTTGTATTCGTCGGCATATGTCGAGGTGATTGTGGTGTTTGTTATGTTCGAGCCGGCGTTCTGGCTGGAGAACACCACGTTGTTGTTGCCTGCGACAAGGGCGGAAATTCCGGACCACGAGCGCGGGCTTGTTGTCATGTTCCCTATGAACACGCCGTTGAGACTAACGGAGATGTTAGTGCCCGGCATTATTTCAGCCTCGACCACCATCGTGCCCGTGCCAGGTATGGTGGGATACTGGAGGGATATCACGGACGTCCCGCTGCCATATATGATTGCGTCGTTGTATGCAGTCTGCGTGTTGGTTGCCGGGCTTATGTCGCGGCACGCGGGGTTTGCCGTGGCGTTGGGGACTTCCACTGTGACTGACCGCTGGCAGTAAGGGGCGCACGAGCTGCTCGAGCAGCCCGAACTGATGGATGGCATGAGAGCGGGCGAAACCGTCTGCTCCGTACCGTCGGTATTGATGTGATGGAGAGACAGCCCGCGCACTTCCTCGGGGCACAGGTTGCACAGGTCCTGGGCGGCTGGCGCGGGCGCTCCGTATGCAAGGCATTCGGCTGGGACAGTGAGGTTCATCTGCGGCTTGCATTGCATTGCGCAGACCGCGTCCTGGCAGCCCGCCGTGACCGCGGGAGTATATATCGGCGTGATTGTTTCGGTCACGCCGCTTGTCAGGTTGTGCATCAGCGTCAACCCCCTCGTCTCTTCTGGGCACAGGCTGCAGTATTTCGCCACCGGCGCGGATGCGTTGTACTCCTCGCAGAGCTGCGGTGTTGTGGCCCCCCTGCAATTCACGCTGCAGGTGGAAGGCGAGCAATTCATCCCGAGTATCTTCGGGGCGTCGCACATGTCAGGAAATGTCGAATCATTCGCTATTGTGAATATATTGGAAAATCCGCTGTAGTTGGCGTAGTTGTTGAAGCGGCAGTAGTGCGGGCACGCCGTGCAGTTCTCGACTGATGCCGCCAGCCGCGGATAGGGTGCGCAAAGGGTGAGGTTGAAGGTTTCATTCTCCGGAAGCGCGCTTACCTTGCAGGAGTCCGGGCACAACGAGCACGCGTTGCCGAACTCGTCTCCGGTGCACGATGCTATGAGGGACGGGTCGCTGGTGTCATACGGGGCAAGCGAGGACAGGTCGCGTACGCGGCAGTAATTCGGGCACCTCGCGCCGGTGTTGGGGTCGGTGCAGAGATTGTCGCATTTGTTGTCCGAGCCCAGTACGCCAGACACGTAGAGGCACTGTATCGGGCAGTTGCCGTTGACAAGCGCCCCGTCGTTGTCGTTCATCTGGGAGCCCTGCGGCAGGCAGGCTGAAATCTGGCAAGGCGCCTCGTCCTTGTTCACAAGCTCGTACTGCCCGCTTGAATTAAGGAACACTATCTTGCACCAGTTGGGGCAGGCGTCGCAGGCGGCGCATGAGACCGAGAGGTTCGCCGGCACCACAGTCGGGCTGCCCACAAGGTTCTGCCTGTAATAGCACTTGTTCTCGACCGGCTGGGTGGTGAGGCACTCCGGGCTGCATTCATTCGCGTCGCAAAGCGTCGGGCAATCGTACCTCTGGCGCATCACCTTGCAACCGGAGTTGCAAGTCGAGCATTGCGTTATGCTGCAGCCGGGCAACCCCGCCTGGAACGGGACTTCCCTGCAATAATCAGGGCAGCCCTGGCATGCCGGAGTTGCGCTTATCCCTATATTGGAGAGGTCCCTGCACGCGACAAGCCCTGTGTATACAGGGTTGCTTGCCCAGTTGCTGTCGTTGATTTGCGCGCGGAGGATGGACTGCATTGTCTCGAACTGGATTATGTTCCCGCTTGAGTTGGTGTAGAAAGCCACGGGGTAGCGCGCCGTGCATTCAATCGGGCACACTGGGTCGTTCGCCGCTATCGAGCGCTCGCCGTAAACCGTCACGTTGAGGGTGAACCATGCGAACGTGAAGGTAAGGGGGTAGACTATGAAAAGGGAGATTGCTATCGCAAGAAGCAGCCCGCCGAGCTTTCTTGTGAAATAAAACGTCCGCATCACTATGCCGAGCAGCAGCAGGACCGGGGCGATGCCGAACGAGACGACTTCTATGAGGTATTTCTGGGCGTAGAGCGAAACCAGCACCTTGGACAATGAATCGAACAGCGCGCCCGCGCGCTCCGCCTGTATGGATTCGCCGGCGTTCCAGCGCGTGTTCGCCCCTGCGAAAGCCGCCCACCAGACGTTGAACTGCACGTTCGCGCCGCGCATGGCGACGCGCATCCTGTCGAAAGATTCCTTCAAGTTGTTCTGGGCGTACTGGTCGGCAACGCCCTGTATGTTCGTTATGTATTCCTTCGCTGCGGTGATGTAGCACGGCTCGGAAGGGTTGCAGGAGACGGGCAGGTTCATCGACTCTATCGCCTCGATTGCCACGATGTCGAAGAACTGCACCAGCGCCATCAGCCCGGCAATAAGCAGAAGCGAAACCACTGCCTGCATTATTTCCGTCTTCGCGAAAGCCTTGACCTCGGTGAGGTTGAATGCCTGCCCCATCATCGCGGCAATGGCGATTATGATTATGGATATCATGACGCCTGCGAGCCCGAGCGAGTTCCAGTCCGAGAACCAGCCCTGCCGGTAAAATTCGCTTGACGAGCCGACCGCCGCGGTTCCGTTGCCATATACCTGCCCCATCACGGCATCATAGGGGCTTGACGGCGAGCCGTTGCCCGACGTCACCTGTGGATTCTGCCACGCGGAGGGCATGTTGTCGCAAAGCGAGGATGGCTGGTTGCACAACCCGTTGTCGCACACGAGCCCGTTGCAGCACGCAACCGAGGTGCACGATGTGCCGAACGCGGAACAGGCGTAAAGCATCCCGCCCGCGGCTGCGAAAAGCAGAAGCGCCAGTGCAATGAATTTCCGGAAATCCATAATCACACCATATCATGCCGCGATTGCCCGCAGCGCCTTGGAAATCGACATCACGCATGTTACCGCGATGATGATTACGAGGTTCGGGAGGAATATCGCCTGCGGGATTGTGGAACCTATCTTGTAGAGCATCGCGTTTTTCATGGTAAGCCCGCTGTCGCGCCCGGCGGCGGTCGCATCCCCGCCGTCTACCCCGAGGGAATAGAAATTGTGGACATTGCAGTTCCCGTTGAGGTCAGTGTATTCGCAGCGCGGGTTGTCCACGATTTCCTGGAACGCCGCACCGCTCATGGAATAAAGGAACGGGACCACGATGTAAACCGCGAAGAACACGGCTATCATCACGTTGCCGAATTCCCTTGTAGGCGGCACGAGCCGCATGACAAAGGCGAAGGGGAGCAGGATGGACATCCCAATCCACCTCAGCGCCTCAAGCAGGAACTTCTGCGCGTTCAGGCTCGCAAGTATGGGGAGGTAGAGGTCTATCAGGAATTCCTTGTGCGCGGAGCGCGATTTCAGGTTGGCGTTGAACGCCGAGCCGGAGCCTGAGAAGGGCGCCATGCTCTGGAAATAATACGCCGTGGCGTCCAGCTGGTTGTTGATGCTGTCGTAAGTCAGGGTGCGCAGCACATTGACGCCGTTCGCCTGCACCAGATTGTCGATGTAAGTCTCCGCGGCGTCGAACGGGTTTTCACCGACGTATGATTCGGAAATCGCGCAGGACGCGGAGAAAAACGCGATTATTCCGACGAAGAGGAACACGGATATGAGCAGGTTGAACATCTCGTCTTTCGCCCAGACCTCGATTTGCATGTCGCCGCGGAATTTGGCGTACATGTAGGACAAGGCGATGAGGAGAGTCACGAACATGAACGAGACGGATATGAAAGCCGGCGCGTCCCCGCAGTCAGAAAAGCTGTTGATGCCGCAGGTGTCCATGTAGGACTGCGGCTGGGACGAGCATGCCGCGGGCACGCTTGTGGCGAAAGCCGAAGCTATGAGAGCCGCAAAGGCGAGGAGTGCGAAACGCATGCGCATTGCCATGGTCATACCAGTTTTGAAATGCCGTAAAGCTGCGGCTCGCCGCCGAACATGAGCGTGAGGTTGCGGATGAGTGAGAGGGTTATGAGCATCGGGATGATGAAGCACACCAGCGAAAGCACCGCGTACTGCGTGATTGCGGGCATTGCACTGTCGTAAAGCGGGGAATAATACCCCTCCATCACGCTGCTCCAGCCGTTGTTTGACTCGAACAGCGACACGCCGAGAATCAGGAGCCCCCTCATGAGGTACGGGAACAGGGAGTTTATCGTGAAGAAGACCACTTCGAGTATGTACGCCCACGCCGGGGAGCAGAAGAACTGCATGAAGGGCAGCTGCCCGATTGTCCAGCAAAACGAGTAGAACCAGCCCGACTCGCCGCCTATAATGGGCAGCGGGCTTGTGACGAATATTTTCATGGCGTCGCTGCAGACAACCGAGGACCACGGCGGGTCGGGCGCCTCCTTCACGTGCACGTCCGATATGAGCGCCTGCATGCCCGGGCGGAAGCCGTCGTAGATTTCACGCGTGAGAAGCAGGCTTGAGGGGTATATCACCGAAACGGCAATAACGCCCGCAAGCACCACGCCCCCGACCTTGCGCGTGAGGGAGAAGGAGCGCAGGAATATGCCAACTGGAAGCATGAATGCCGCCGCACTTCCGAAGAAAAGGAGGAACGCGGACTGCGACGCTGCGAGGAGCATGAAATTCGCCACCCCATCTATCCCCTGCCCGAGCTGCATTTGCAGCGGGGAGAGCCCTGACATGGGCGCCGAGCTGTACCCCATGCTAACCTGGCCGACCGTCACCCCGACCGAATAGGAATAGGACGTCACCTTGGAAAGTTCAAAATACGCGCCGACGAGGTTTTTGTACAGCGCCTGCCCGTCCGCGTAAAGCTCGTTTCTCAGGAAATCGACGCGGGTGGAGGTGATGATGTCGGGGGAGGAGCTGCCCGTCAGAAACTGCGCGGCGCCGTTGACGCTCGCAATCAGTGCCACGCAGAACACGGCGATTATCATGCTTGAGACAAGCTCGTTGAGCTCGACTTTCACCCACGCCTCAAGGATAGGGAGCCGGAGCAGCTGCGACAGCATGTATGCGAGGCCGATGAACGCCGAGGCCATAAGGACCGCCAAGCCGGTCCACATGTACATGTCGTCGTACCACGCCATCAGCAACACTCCGCCTGCGCCATCGCGCCTGCGCCATCTGGATTCGAATGCGGATGCTGGGCAACGATGGAAAAAGGTATGCTAGTAGCTGATACACCTGCCCCACACAGCATGCAATTGCAAATCGGCGGAGATTTATAATCCTTCTTATAAAGCGCCTGACGTGAAAGTGGGCTGGAAAAGAAAAAAAGAAATGCCGGCGCGAGTAGGGCTGCCGCCCTACTGCTCCGTCATTTTTCTGCGGAAAAATGCCGGGGACGAGATTTGAACTCGTACGGAGGTTTCCCCCCAACAGGTTAGCAACCTGCCGCAATACCGGGTTATGCGACCCCAGCGCGCCCTTCCGCTATCGGGAAGAACAGGCGGCAAATTAGGGCAAAATCAGGCTTATATTACTTTGCGGAGAATTGAACACGAGCGCCGGATGGCGTCTTGAGAAGGTGCTACGATGTACAACAATTATCTTTCATGCGAAGTGTGCAAAACCGAGCTTACCCGCGCAAACCAGAAGCAGCAGATTGACAAGCAGGGGTTCATGCACAGCTTCTGCGCGAAGTGCTACGCGGAGAAATTCCCCCCGAAGTAGAGGCTTTTGATGGCGAAGAAACACAAACCTGCCCCGGCTCCTCAAGTCGTTGCCAAAAAACAGGGCTGGACAGGAAAAATAGGGGATGCGCTGATTGACGTTTCGGCCAAGACCGGCAACAGGCGGCTGGAAACATGGATACGCTCCTACTTCAACCCAGAGGAAATGCTGCCTGAGCTTGGGAAGAAAGCGGGCGTCAAGAAGACGGTTTCCAATCTCCTGTTATTCTATTTCCCCTATTATGCAATCGTCTTTCTCACGTATTCCGTTTCATTCTTCGCGATGGGCACGTCGCAGACAATCCTTGGCGAGGGGGTGAAGAACCCTCTTGACCCGGCTTTTGCCGGAAGCATGCTCCTGGTCGAGCCCCTGCTCTCAACGCTTAACATGATGATTGTCATGCTGTTCATCTTCGCCCCTGCAAAGCTTTTGGGGGGCAAGGCGGATTATGCGAGGCAGTCTTATGCCATTTCCAACCTTTTCGCGGGATGGATGGCGATTCTCGCCGCGATAATGGTCCTTGCGACCGTGGAAATCGTGGCGGGCTCGTTCTTCAGCGCCGAGCAGCCGCTTGAAATCGCGCTGTCGTTCGCAGCCAGCCTGTCGTTCCTGATAACGCTTGTTTTCGGGGCAATCGTATTCGCGCACGGGTTTTACCAGCTCTACCGGCTCATCAAATCCGTGCACGGGTTTTCCGGCCTGCGAGCCGCTCTTTCCATGGTTTGCGCGGCAATCCTTGTCGTGATTCTCAACGTCATTCTCCTGTCCCTTTTGGGACCGAACTGAACGAGGTGGTTTTATGGTGAGTGCGGAAAAGCCCGGGCAGATTGAATCTGCGGTCCTTGGAGTTGCATCGGCATTCCCCTGCAAGTCTTTCAAGGCGTGGATCAGCGCGTATTTCCGCCCCGCATCGGCAATCAAGGAGTCAGGCTCGCTTGGAGATGCCGCGAAGAACATCGCAATTGCAGGGTTGCTTGTCGGTGTAGTATCAGGAATCATGGCGCTTGTCGGCATGTCGCTTGGCGGCGCTGCCGCGGGAAGCATGATGAAAGGCGGCATCGGCGGGCTGATTGGCGGCGGCATCGGCTTTGCCGGCGGAATCGTCACGCTCGTTGCGCTTGCGGTGCTTACCCCGATAATCTATGTCGTAATGGGATTCGTCGGCTCGGCGATTTACTTCGTCGTTGCAAAGGTCCTTGGCGGAAAGGGAAGCTACACTTCCCAGACGCACATACTCGCACTCGTGATGTGCGGCACGGCATTGCTCACATTGCCGTTCCAGGTCCTTGAAACAATCCCGATGGTCGGCGGCATATTCGGGCTTGCTACCATGCTGATAGGGCTCTATGCGTTCTACAGCGAATACCGCGCAATCAAGGAAGTCCACAAGCTGTCCCAGATAAGGGCAATTGCAGTTGTCATAACGCCCATTATACTCGGGGCGCTCGTGTTCATGCTTGCAATCATGATGTTCACCATCGGCTACGTGGCAAGCGGGCCTGTGATGGCGTACTGATTGCGGATTCTTTTTTTTCTTTTATTTTATCTGCAAATAGCGGCAGCCTTCGGGCTGATGATATTTTTTGTGGCAGGATTCCCGGAATGCCATGCAAAAAACGGCAAGGTTGATCGCGCCGCTGCTCCGCCTTGGAACTTGCCAGCACGGTACAGAATGCGTAGGGCTGCTCCTTCCGGCCTGACCCGATTGGCACAATGGACCGTCCGGCAAGGCAAGGCATCGACGCTTAAGCGCGGACCCTGACGCCTCTTTCATGACTAAGCCAGACATTCGGCGCCGCCAAAGGGGGTTTGCGGACAGGGAGCCCCTACCTCCCACGCCTATCCTGCCGTCTAATTTCCTAAGGCAGGTTGTTTATATACGTTGGCGTTTTTTTCCGGTTCCGCTGCCGACGAGCTTCCACATGAAGTCGAAATTGTTGCGGTAGGCGATTGCCGCCTCGCGGCTTTCGATAAGCACTGCAAGCGGGGGCTCGGTGAACCATAGGAGCACTGCTACTTTGTTCCCATACACCACTGTCGAGGCGGGGCCGGAATACTCCTTTGGAATCATCCTGTATTTCGTGAGCTTGCAGGGCAGGATGGGGTCCCCTTCGGCGAAAAGCTGGCGCGAGCGTATGCCGCGCTTTTCCCTTTCCTTGAGGTACCTCTCGGTGAACTGCGGCAGCAGGTGCACCATCCTGTCCGTCGCCCCGAACCCGACCAGCTCCTTGCCTTCCTTGAGGATGTCCAGGAGGACTGTTTTCAGCCCCTCCTTGCCCTCGAAAGTCCGGACAATCGGCGCCTTGTTCCCTGATTTGTAAATCTTGGACAGGTCGGCGAGCATCCCGTAAAGCGCCTTTTCCTTCTCGAACATGTAGTCCTTGAGCTTCTCGGGCGGCTCGGCGCGGTAATGCATGGTCTTGCCCTTGATGACATAGCTCGCAAGCCCCTTTTTCACGAGCCCTGACAGCGAGTCGTAGATGTTTGTCCTGTCCTCGTGGGAGAACTTCGCCACCTGCCCCGCCTTCGCCTCGCCAAGCTCAAGAAGCGCGACGTAGGCGCTGGCTTCCCGCCTCGTAAGCCCGAATTCCACCAGCCGCTCGGTTTGCATGCACCGATTTCCGCGCCAATGCATATAAAGTTGTGTAAAAATACACAACGCCTGCTTATATGGTGGCGGGCTCAGATGGAACAGTGCGGGAATCGCCGATGTATTAGCACGAAGGAACCACAACCTCGTGCCTTTCCTCCCCACCTTTCTCGTCTTATGGAAAGGCACAACCGCCAAAAATAATGCACGGCGTTCTCCAACACAAAAAGATAGCAACGGAAGGAAAGAGCGATTGGAAAGTTGCCTTAGGCTGAATCAGAATGGACACAGGTTGGAAACATGCTCGCCACGCCAATAAGATGGTTTTTGATGATAGGCGTTGCTGCGTCAGGATATTTCATGATAACCAGCAACGACATGAACACGAGGGCGTTCGCGTTCATCGGCTCGGTCGTCTGCTGGCAGATGTATTACGTCATCATGATGTATGAGGCGGACATCATAGCGTCGAGCAGGAGGATTGCCAAGGCGCAGCCATCGCAGCAATCCGGCGCGCCAAGCGGCGTTGAGCCGTAGCTTAAAATAGTTTGAGCCCGTTTTCCTTTCGGTGGGAAAGTGGATGACGAAGGAAGGCCAACCATAGCCGTTTGCGGCGTCGGCGGCGCGGGCTGCAACACAATCAACCGGCTCGTAAGAATGGGAGTCGGAAAGGCGGAGCTTATCGCATTCAACACCGACAGGAAGCACCTGAACCTCGTGGATGGCAAGGCGAGGAAGTGCCTGCTCGGGCAGATGATTACCCGCGGGCTGGGGGCTGGCGGCTCGCCCGAAGTCGCCGAAAAAGCGGCATACGCCTCGAAAAAGGCGATAAACCAGAACGTCGCCGACCACGACATCGTCTTCATCACGTGCGGCATGGGCGGCGGAACGGGAACCGGCGCGGCGCCTGTGATTGCGCAGATGGCAAAGGACAAGGGCGCAATCGTCGTCGGATTCTGCACCTACCCCTTCGCGATTGAGAAGGCGAGGCTTTCCAAGGCGAAGCAGGGCATAGCGCGGCTCAAGGAAGTCGCCGACACAGTCGTCCTCATAGACAACAACAAGCTCGTTTCCTACGCCGGCAACCTGCCGATTGAAAAGTCATTCGAGCTTCTTGACGAAATAATCGCAAAGGCGATACGCGGCATAACAAAAACCATACTTGAGCCGTCGCTTATGAATCTTGATTTCATGGATTTGAGGACGATACTCGAAAAGGGCGGGATTTCCATGATTGCCGTGGGCGAGGCATCCGGCTACGACCGGGTGGAGGAGCTGCCGAAAATAGTCCTGAAAAACAAGCTCCTTGACACAGATATAGAAGGGGCGAGGGGCGTCCTTCTGCACCTGACTGGAGGAAGCGACCTGACGCTTGGCGACGCTACGCGCGCGGGCGAGCTTCTCACGCGGGAAATAGACCCGGACGCGAACGTGATTTACGGCGCGAGGATAGAGGAGGGCGGCAGCTTCGAGAAAAAAATCGAGGCGATGGTCATTTTCACGGGATTGAACGAGTCATACCGGCTCGGGAAACGCTGAAATTCCTTTAAAACTCTTTTGCATAAAATTAGACATATGGCAACAATCTTACGGGAGAAGCCGAAGGCGGTGCTCATAGGCGCAAGCTGCGGCAATGGCGCGCACTACAAGGTGAACTCGGCGGTGACCGAAAAATCCTTCGCCCTTGCGTGGAAGCTGCAGGAAAACATGCGCCCGACGCTTTTGGTAAGCCACTACGCCCCGAAAACGGAATCGCTCCTCTTCATAGTCAGCGGCATTGGCGGAAAGCCCCCGGACGCGCGGATGGTCGGGCGCGTGATGCGCGCCGCGCTTGAGAACAGCGACGGGACGATAAACTGAGTTTGCGGCGGACTGGCGGTGTGCGGCATGGCGGGCAAAAAAACAATAATCATAGGCGCTTCCTGCGGCTACCATGCGGCAATCCGCATATCGTATGAGATGCAGGGGAAGGTGCGCGAGCTTTTCAACAGCAAAAAAGAGGAGAGCATCCGCCCCACCAACGTGTTTTCCGCATTCAACCTCATGGACGGGAAGCTGATGATTGTCATCAAGGGGGAAAACGAGAAGGAGCCGGACAGGAAAATAGTGGGGACGGCAATGGCTGCTGTTTTGAAGCATTCGGAAGGCGCGATAAATTAGCGGCAGGCGCCGCAAGACAGGCGCACGGCGGGCAGAACCTTTTTAAAGTGTTATAATAGAAGTATAAACATGAAGATAGCTCCAGTCGCCAATCCGAAGCTCAGGGAAGCGGCAGCCACGTTCCTGATTGCGGCCAACCGGGATGCGCGCAAAGGGGAGCTCGGGCTCATACCTCGGCTTCAGAACAAGGTAATCGCGGGCACGATAGGAGAGTTCAAAACTCCCGCGCAGAAAGCGAACGCGCAATATTTCCTCCTCAAAAAGGAGCAGGGATTCCTGCGCCTCCTCAATATCGCGTTCCACAACGAGCTTCGCGCCGAGCAGGCGGTTGTCGGGATGTTCAATCTTCTTTCGGAATTGAAAAATCTCGACCTGCCCGCAACCTGCGGGGCGAACAGGGCAACGCCCGTTGAAATCGAAGGCGGGGCGGCTTATCCTTTCCTGTATTTCGCAATCATCTCCAAGATGGGCAGCGCCACGATAGACGCGATAAACGATTTCATCTCATACGCCCTTCCTGAAAAAAGCGACTTGGTGATACGGAAGGGCAAGGATGCGCGCATGTGCGAGTGGCCGATATTCGTATACGACCGGAAAAATGGCGCTTCGTCCAAAATCGGCGGGCTGCAGGTTTTCAGGGAGAGGGGGAAGAACCCAGACGAATTGAAAAATCTCCCCTGGAGCACGCAAATCTCATATGACAACGGAGAGGCGGTCATCAGGGCGGCATTCGCTTTCGAATGCAGGGTAAAATACAGCCAGAGCGCGTTTGCGTCTTCCGGCGCGGCGCCGCTTGAATCGTGGAACGCCATGCTGTCGCTTGGCGGAATCGAAGATTGCGCATTCCGCTCCAAGCTGTCCTGCGCGGGCTTTTCCGGGCTGGAAAACCATGATGCGTATTCATTCCACCTCAGGAAGAATTACAACCCTGTCCCCCGCTTCGAGGCGGAAATCCTCCTGAACAGCCGCATCGTGAAAGACGAGCCCAAGAACATCGTGTTTGTCGAGAACATGGAGAATTTCGTCAAGGAAATCGAGGCTGCTGCCGAAGCAAAATACGGCAAATTCGAGAAGACCGGCCGCTGGCTCAGGATGAACGAGATACCTGTTGAGGAAGCCTGCTGGATGGCGAAAAACGACGGCTCGTTCCGGCTTATCCATTCGAAGACCGAAGGGGCGATGAAGGCGGAAATGTTCTGATTTTTTCCTTATTTGTATCTGAGAAATGCGCCTATACCGTAGAAACTTCCGAGGAACTGCGCGCCTTCAGCCGTGTCCTGCGAAATGACCACGGTTTCGATTCCCTGCTGCTCGGCAAGGTCGATTAAGTCGTCCACAAGCGGGACTTCTGACTCCACTTTCACCGTGCCGCCGATGTTCTTTATCCTCTCCTGCAAGTCGAACGGGCTTTTCGCGGTGATGAACTGCGCCTCGCCGGTGGTCGTGTCCACGAGTTTCGCGCGCTTGTATGTGAGCCCTTCGGAAATGAGAAGCGATGACGCCTGCTTCGTTTCAAGCGTTTTTCTTACCTCGGCTTCGCCGTAGGTGGCAAGCCCGCCGTTCACCACCTCGCGGATGAACCTCTCGATGACGATGCGCTCCTTTATCGCCGCCTGCCCTGCGAGTATGTCGCCTGATTTTGCCATGACCTCGCGGATGCCGTATTCGTCGGTGTAGCCCGTGTCCACCACGCCGAGGATTTTTATCTGGTAGTTGAACGGGGACATTTTCACGAAATTCTCCTTCGCCGGGCCGGGGCCGCCGACAATCACGCCTTTCACCGTGTTGACGAAATAGCGGTCCATGTGCTCGCCCACGTGCTTGTAGTAGTATTCTATCGATTCCTCAATCAAACGCTCGAAGCGGCGCGCGGACTGCCCTCCTTTCCTGATTTTCGCGTGCGCCATGGAGCGTATGCGCGAGAGTATGCGCGTGTTGGTGCCCTTGAGCTCGGCAAGCGTGCATTCCCTGCCGTCCATCACGACGATTCCGTACGCGTCGTTCGTGAGGAGCGTGCGCTCGAGGGGCTCGAGGAAAAAGCGCGAGTCGCAGCGGTAGAGCTGGATGGATATGGGCTCGGGCGGAAATACTGTGAATACCTCTATTTCCGTTTTCGCGGGATTGTCCGATACGTTCCCGCAGAATATCGCGACGCCTGACGGAGGCGCGGTATTGCCGTATGTCTTGAGATGATGTATGATGCGCTCAAGCGCGTCGCCCACGTTTTTCCGCGTGGACTTGGACTTGATGTTCGTCGCCTGCCCAGCCTCTTCGCGCAGCTTGTTGGACATTTCATGGACGGGCTGGTTTGCGGGGATGTAAACTGAAATAAGCTCGGTTCCACTGCCCTTAAGCTCGCGCAGGCGAGCCAGCTGTTTTTTCAGCTCGTATTTTTCCTTTGTTTTGTCTGCTTGTTCCTTTTCTGCAGCCACGTAAACCCCGTAACTATCAGGTTACAAAACTAATTAAACCGCGCGCCTGCCGCTGTGTCCTGGAGCCGAAGCGGCAACTAGTGCCAAGAAACAGCCTAAAAATCCAGGACTTGCGGAATTCAGTAGGGCATGTTGACTTTTATCTTCTCCTCAAGCCCCAACTCGCCGAGCTCTTCCTTTGTGTAGAGCTTGCCGAGGAAGAAATCCTCGCGGGCGAGGTTCAGGAGCTCTTCCTGCGTCCTCGGGCGGCGAGGTATCTTGAGGTACTGCCCGGTGGCATATGACTCTATCATGCCTTCCACTTCTGCGTCTACGTTGTACTGCTTTGCGAGGGAGATCATTTTCTCGAGAGTAGTCCTTGCGATTTCCTCCACTACAAGCGAATTTATCTTGGCAAAGTCGAGTTTCTTCTGGTCATCCCCAAGATAATCGGATATCAGCCCATAAACCGATGTTGCGGAAGGCATTGCCGGCATCTCGGTCACCGAGCCGTAAGTCATTATGCCGACCTCCATCGCCCGCCTGAATGCGCTTCTGGTGGTGTCGTCGGTGTTCACGAAAAGGTTGTAGAGCAGCCCGCATATTTCCTTGTGGACAAGCTGTTTGGAAGTCTCCCCGTTCGTTTTCGCAAATTCCTTGAACTCTTCCTTGATGCTGGCAGGCAGGTAATCGGCGACGTTGAGGTAGGGCAGCGTGGTGTCGTCCTCGATTATGCTCATGAAACAGTCGCGGAGGTTCTTTGTCGCGCGCCCGAATTCGTACTCCGGGTTGATGTCCTCACCGCCCGTCTGGAGGGATTTGTTGGATTTGAACTCGTCCAGAAGCAGGTTGTTGAGCTTGCCCAAGCCGAGGTGTATCTTGTGCGCCGTGGTCAGCATGCCGCATTTGTAGTGAGGCGTGAAGAACATCTTTTTCATCGCCTGCACGATTCCAGACTCCTCGGAAACGAGCCTCTTGAACTCGTCGTCCGAAAGTATGGCCGCGAGCAGCTTCACGTCCGTGTCAAACGACCTGCCGTCGTTGCAGCTTATCCTTATTATCGCATTCGTTATGTCCTGGACCTTCTTTATCTTCTCCCATCGCTGCTGGTATTCCAGGACGTTTTCCCTCTGGACTTCCAAAAGCGCGTAGCGCCAGACCTTCAGCGCTTTTTTGTAGTCGCTCACTTTTTCCTTGCCGCCAAGGTCAAGCTCGCCAAGCTGCCTGTTCAGGTATTCCCATGGCGAGTAGTCTTTCGAGGCTTCCGGGTTCTTCAGCATGCCAACAAGCCCGGTGGAATTTGCGAACTTGCGTATCTTCTCTATCTGCCCGTCGCTTGCCGAAAGTATGTCGTTGAGGTTCCTGCCCACCCAGTCGGTGAATTTTTCGCCGTAGATGTTGTTCCTGTTCACCACGAGAAGCTCGCCGGTTTCCTTGTTGAAAACCGTGCAGAGCAGCCTGAACTTGTTGGTGCTGTCGTGGTGCGCATCCGGCATCTTGAAGTGGTGGTCGTGCACCAGCCCCTGCATCATCTTTTCGAAAAGCTCGCGCCGCTTCGTGACCAGCTTGCCTGCCTCCTTCACGTCGTTGGTCTTTTCCGCAACGCTTGCGAACATGACAAACGGCGGCAGGGGCATTTCCGCGTGCTGGTCGTGGTTTATGATATAAAGAATGTCCGCCTTCTTGTTCGTCATCACTATGTTGGGGTCTTCCGCTGAAAGCGTGATGAAGCGCCTCCCGAACGTGCCATTGAGGAGCTTGCCGTTCTCCACGATGGGCTTGCCCGCCTCTATCAGGTCGAACCACCTGAACGGGTTCGCGGAAAGCACTATCTCGCCCGCAGACTGGTCTTTCGAAGTTTCCTGGAAATTCTTTATCCTGTGGGCATAGCGGTATTTCTTTATGGTGAGGGCGATTTGAAGCTCGTTGTGCCCGGCTTCCAGCGCCTTGTTCACGTAATCGAACAGGAACTGGTCGCGTTCTTTGTTCGGCTTTTCAAAAGCCTCGTAAGGGGTTGAGAACCCGTTCTTGAGTGCGAAGTCCTTTATCAGCTGGAATGCTCCTGAAAGCCGCTCCTCGTTCCTCTTCTTGGCCATGCTCTCAACCTCCCCGCCGTTCTTCTTCAGAAGCAGATTATATCTCCTAAGCAATGCAGCTTCACCCTTAGGTTTCTCTCCGTTAGCCATTTTGCTCATATTCACACCCAGTTACCATTAAGCTTTTGCCGACTATATTCGCTAAACGAATGCTGTGCTTCCTGTTGCACTTTGTGTTACAAAGGTATTTAAAGGATTTTGACCCCTGCCGCGCCTAATCCACATCCATCATGTATGCGATGACGTCCTGCAAGCCATAAAGCTTGGCATAGTGCCTTGCCTCCTTCTGCGAGAACACGCCCTTGGAGTCCCGCGCGGAGAGCCGCGTGTCGTAAAGCGCGTGCGGGCTTTGCCTCCCCTTCATGCTTATGCCGCCCTTGTAAAGCTGGAGCGTGACCTCGCCGTCAACGGCGCGCTGCGTTTCGTCGATGAACGCGTCAATCGCCCTGCGAAGCCGCGTGTGCCACCCCCCTTTTCGGACAAGCGAAGCCCATGTTGCGTCGATGCCGCGCTTCGCGGAAAGCTCGCGGGAAGTGAGAGTCATTTCCTCAAGCTCGCGGTGCGCAAGAAGCAGTATTTTCGCCCCCGGGCACTCGTAGACCTCGCGGATTTTCAGCCCGATTGCCTTGTCCTCCAAAGCCTCGCCCCTGCCGACGCCGTGCTTCCCCCCAACGGCGTTCAGGGCGGAGAGCATCCCTGCCTTGCCAGTGATTTTCTTCCCGTTGATTTTCACGGATGAGGGAATCCCGTTTTCGAATGCGACAATGATTTGCTCGGGTTTTGCCGGCGCCTTCTCCGGGGACACCGACCACTTGTAGGCTTCCGGCGGCATCGCCTGCGACTGGTCCACGGATACGCCCTGCCTTATCATCCTGCCCCAAAGCGACTCGTCGGCGGAGAAGCTCGACGCCCTGCCGAGGTTGGTCTGCAACTTCATCTCGCGCGCGAATTTGAGCGACTCGTCGCGCTTGAGGTCCAAGTCGCGGACAGGCGCCATTATCCTCTGCTCAGGCGCAAGCACGCGAAGCGAGTTTTCCATGACGAGGTGGTCGTCCCCCACGCCCGAGGAGCCATGCGCGATTGCCTGGCAGCCGCTTTTCCTTGCAACGCCGGCGAGTGTTTTGGCAAGCACGGGGCGTATGAAGCCGCCTCCGTTCATCCTGCCGTCTGAGCCGAAATTCGCCTTTATCGCGCGGAATATCGCATCCGCGGTTTCCTCCTTGGCGTCCACCGGCGTGCACGAGCCGAACATTGCCTTCGCATTCCTCGATATGCGCGGAAAGTCGGACTGCTGCCCCACGTCTGCTGCGACCGGAAGCACGGAGAATCCCGCTTGCGCAAGAAGCGTGCCTACGACTGCTGAGTCCAGCCCGCCGGAATACGACAGCGCGACTTTTTTCACGCCGGAAAATTCTTTTTTGAGAGTGTCGAGCTTGCCTTGGATTCCGTCCATTTTACCAGCCCCCTTTTGCCCTTGCTGAAAATCTGCGGATGGAGTAAAGTGAAAACGCGATGAGCGCAAGCGAGAACGCGATTATCAGCAGCTGCTCGGGGAGCGGATATGGCGCGCATGGCACGGGCGTCTGTTCGCCTCCCTGCTCTTGCGCGGGCGCGCCATCTTGCGGGATTTTCAGAAGCTCGTCGCCTATTTCCGAGGATACCCTGTCGAGCTCCTGCGAATATTTCAGTATCTTGTAGGCGTCGTCCGGCGGGAAGCCCTTGTCAATCGCGTCGTAATAGAGGTATGCGCCGTGCCCCGCGTAGATTTTGCCCCAAAGCGAATTACGGGGGGTGGAAAGGAGCGCCTTGGCTGCGGAAGTGGTGTTTTCCACGTTGCCGGAAGACGCTGATTGCATGACGCGGGCGTATGCGGACTCGTAAATCGACGCCCCGAAGTCCCCGCTTTGGTTCGCATCCTGTGCGTTTTGCAGGTGCCAAAGCGCGTCGTAGTCGGTTTTTGCCGAGGAGGAAAACGCCTCCTTTGCCGAGAGAAGCTCCCTTGATGCGAGGGCTGCGAGGAGGGACTCGTTTGCCGCAGTGCCGCCGATTTCATTCGCCTGCGACGCAAGCCCGCCGGAAATCCCGCACCAGCTGTTGACGAAAAGCAAATCGCGCAATGTTGCGTAGCCGCCCTGCTCCGAACGCGCCTCGAGAGTCTGGTTGAGCCGCTCGGATGCCCAGATGCGCCTCAGGTTCGAGCCGATTGCCCAGTGCATGTTTTCCTTGGTCTTCCCGATTTGCGGGATTGCGCCGACGCACGTTGCCACGTCGTCTATGCTGCCGCCCAAATCCACGCCGGAGTCGCCGATTTTCGCGTATTCGACATCGATGGAAAGGAGGAATGCGGAATTCGCCGCAGTAAAGACGTAACCGAGGGGCAGAAGTGAGTTGTATTTCATGACCTCTGCGGAAAAGTAATCGGCAAGCCGCGCGGTTTCTTCATTCTCACCGCCCGGCGGATAAGCGGTGAACACCTTCATCTGCAGCTCGCCCACCACCTTTTTCGCAATCAGCGAGAAGCGCCCCAAATCCGCGTCCAATTTGATTGGCGGGAGCGCGGCGGGAATGGGCTTTGATTCCTGCGTGAAGTTGGAGGCAAAGACCGAGCCGTAGCCGGAAAAGAGGATTGCTTCAGCTTCGGAGAGGTTTTCCACCCCGATGGCGTGGAAATCCTTGGTTTTGGAAATTGACGAAAGCAGTATGGACTCGTGGATTTTCGGGGTGGGAATGATGAAGTATTTTGCCCCGGCGTCCGACGCGCCTATCCCCTTCTCGATTATGCCCCCGACCTCGCCGACCTTGCCGTCCTGCGAAATCGTGCCGGTCATCACGGTGTCCTGCCTGATTGCCCTGTTCAGAAGCGCCGCGCGGGTTGCGACAGTCATCGCGCCGCCGGCAGAGGGCCCGTCCACGGAATCGGTGCCGAAATCCCCGTTCATGCTGTAAAGCACGTCGCAATCCTTTCTCGCTATTCCGGTGGAGGAGAACGCATAATTAGCCGCCGCCTCCTCGGACTCCTGCGTGGAGAAGCCGGTCTTGGGGTTGATTGAGGTGTAAATCGTGCCGTTGCCGGGCTTGACCTCGACGTGCAACTGGAACACGCCGCCGGAATTCTCGCCGGTCACCGCGGCAAGGTAGATGTTGCGTTCCGCCGTCGGGCAGGTTGCCGGGAAGGAAATGGCTATTGCTAAGGCGAGGAATAGGATGAATGCGAGCGCTTGCCTGGACATTTTTCTCCCGAAGCCAATTCGAAGAATAGGGATTTAAAGCTGGCTATCTGCCCGTGCTTAGTGCCTGATGTCCGCTGCGCCGCTGCACACCGCTTCTTCCCGGACATACATGCCGATGCTTATCCTTTCCAGGTCGGCGTATTCCAGTTTCCCATATGTTTCGCAGGAGTAGTAGCTGGCGTTCCCTTCGTCACGCAGCCGGTAGCAGGCGTAATTATTCCCTCCTGTCCGCACAATGGCCCCCAAGCCGTCTGCGGAAGGGTCCTGCCAGATGATTTTCAGCACAAGCCACCATATCCTACTGGCGGAGCCTTTCTCCCCGATGTCAAAGTATCCGAACGTTGCCTTGTCCAGGGTGGCATTCAGGCTGAACTCATCCGCAGCGGGAAGCTCGATGCTTACTGACCCGTACTTCCCGTTCCCGAAGAAAACCTCGGTTTCCGATTCCACGGATTCTTTGCCGCACGCCATTTGCACCTGCTGGCTGGCGTTCCTTTCCCACAGGACCGAGTCGAGAACCGATGATTCGTATTCCAGCTTTTTCGGGGCTTCGAGCGCCACGACAGGAACGGAAATGCGGACAACGACGTTTTTCCCAAATTCTGAAGATACGATTGCCCCGGCAAGACTGGACATTCCGGACGTCGCAGACAAATAAGAGGACACCTTCCCGGTAATCGAATAATCTTGTCCCTCTTCAAGGCCATTGCAAACCAAGGGATCCTCCGCCTTGATGATGGACACGCCGGAGCCGAACAGGCACTCTTCCTTTGACAGAAGCGGCAATTTGCCCTGCATTTGCGAGCCGATTGGATTGTCCTTTTCCAGATAACCGACATACCGCGTCTGGGCACAGCCTGCAAGAAGAAACGCCAATGCAAAAATCAGGGCGATGTTTTTGGCATGCATGTTTTCACCTAAATCTGCGCGAGGAGCTCCGGCTTGTTCTCGAAATATTTCCTCGACGGCTCAAGGATTTTCGCAAGCGCATCCGCAGTCGCGCCCTTTAGGTCCATGGGGTGCAGTTTCCCTGCCGCGTAAGCCCCCTCAAGCTCCTTGTACGACACGAATTCCACGTCGCCGCCGAACTTCGCGGGGCGGGATACTTTCAGCACGGCTTTTTCATCCCTGAAGACGAAGTGCTCGCACATTTCCATGACGGGATTGCTCTCCGCGGTTTTCTCAGGGCAGTATGCGCCCTTGAGCTTGCGCTTTATTTCATCAACCGAGTCGTGTATGAAAATGCACGAGTCGGGCTTGCTCTTGCTCATCTTCGAGGATATTTCGATGTCCTCTTTTTCATTTTGCTCCATGCCCATTTTTTGCGGGCCGAGCAGTCCCATGAGGAGCTTGTGGTGCAGCGCGACGGGCTTTTTCCTCCCGTGCTTTTCAGCGATTTCGCGGGCGAGCATGTGGACTTTGCGCTGGTCCATGCCGGCGTGCGCGATATCCGCGGAAAGTAGCGAGATGTCCGCGACTTGCATCGCCGGGTAGAGGATGGTCGCGCAGTCGATTGCGTCCTTCTGGGACCTTCCCATTATGGTGGTGCAGCGGAGCATCCTCTGCATCGTCGTGTCCTTGGAAACGCTTAAGACCTCGCGCCAGTATTCCCTGCCGTAAACTTCCGAGCCCAAAACGTAATTTACCTTGTCCTCGGTCAATCCGAGCGAAATGAAAGCCGACTTGAAGTAGCCCTTTGCCACTGACTGTATTTTCTCCAAGTCGCCGCCGAGCTTGCCGTTCAGCCACGCGTGGTAATCCGCGAGGAAAATCGTGGGCTTGATTCCCGCAGCCATGAAGTCCTTGAGCATGAGCGCGGTCAGAAGCCCGCTGCCGAGATGCACCTTGCCGGAAATTTCAAAGCCGATGTAGTGCTTGGGGTGCTCATTCGCCTCGAAAAGGGCTTTCAGCTCGTCCCTTGTGACGACCTCTGTTATCGGGGCTTTTGTGCAAAGCGCGAGTTTGCTTTCAATGTCCATTTCAGCCCTCTGTCGCGGATATGTCGCACGTCACGTTTCCGGAAACGTTCGCGCCGATAGTTATTTCCATGTGCCTCTCGAAGAACTTGTACGCCGGCTCGCCGGCATTTATGACGATGTAGGGGACGCCGGATATTTTCCTCCTCGCCTCATCGTATGAAATGCGGGTGGTGCCGTTCCTGTCCGTGGATGAATCGATGCAGCCGGAATCCTCGCAGGCGATTACCTCTATTGCCTTGCCCGCGAACCTTCCCTTGCCTATCATGTCCACGCCGCACTGGTAGATTGCCGACGCCTGCTCGCCCTGCGCCCCTCTGACGTCATAGAAAAGCCCGACCTTGTCCGAGGATGTCAGGCGCGCGTAAAACCCGCTGCCGTCGGCTTCCTTGTCCTGCGGGGCGGAAAAGAAAAGCACGTATGCCGCGGCGCAGATGGCTAGTATTGCGAGGACGCCGAAGAGTGCGTTCCTGCCGCGCTCGGAAATCACCGGCTTTTTGGAAGGCGTTGCATCCGCCGCGGATGGCTTTGCCTCGGGCTTCTTTGCGTGGGCTTGCGTTTCTTTTTTCATGATATGGCCTCAGCCCAGCACGTTCGCCGCGTCGCACATCGGCTTCTTGGAGTAATACGCGGTGTTGCCCTTGAATATCGCCTGCTTGACGACCACGGAGGTGAACGCCGGCGGCTGGTTCTCAGCCGAATAGCGCAGGTCGAATACTGGTACATCCGGCATGCTGTCAAGGCATGTCTCAGCCAGAAGCCCGGTTGTCTCGTCGTACAGCGAAGTCGAGCCGGAAACCGGCATGAAGCTGTGGCAGTCGCCCCCGTCTATGTAGTATTTGATTGTCTTCTTGCCGGAAAGCGCCATCTGCGTGCGTATCTGCTCGGCGCATGCGTGCATGCCCGCGACCGCCTCGGAATCCGCGCCGGTCTCGCGCACTATGACCGCCACGCGGTCGGCGGTCGTTGCCGCCCCGAAGAAGTCCGAGAAAGTCGCGTATTTCTCGGCGGACATGACAATCCCGTAGAACCCGACCGAGCCAATCAGTAGCACGAACACGAACCCGACGGCAGTAAGCACCCAGCCGGAAATCGCGAGCTTGCTTCTGAAGAAGCCGTGGAAGTGGTAGAACACCCCCGCGAACACCGCGAGCGCGACTGCGAGTATCGAAATGTCTATCACTCCGAGGACGATTGGCGGGATGTACCGCGCGATGCTCTGCCGCGTGTTGAAGGAAATAGGCACGAAGCTGGATGCCAAAGTCATCGCGCCGTCAACCGAGGTCCGCTCGAGCTTGTTGCCCGCCGCGAACACGGAGTCGGTCGGGCTGTTGCTCGAATAGGTGAACTTCAGCACGTCCGCTGCGAGCGCGGAGTATTCCTGCGCAAGCGAGTCGTACGCCGTCTTCGCCATCGGCGGGGAGAATTTCGAGTCGAGCGCGAGCTTGCGCGCGCCAAGCGCGTTGTAGCCGTCGATGACCGACTGCGAGGCGCCGTTCGCCTTCCACATCGCCTGGAGAAGCAGGTCGCCGGCGTTGTCCTGCGTCTCGATTGCGCGGTAATACGCGTCGGTGGAGTTGTTTATCACGCTTGCAAGCGCGCTTCCGGTGTTCTCATACGAGAGGAGAAGCGCGTCGAAGCCGTCGAACTTGCGCTTGTCCACCGCGTTCTCGATGCTGTCGGACTTGGAGATGAACGCGTCGGCTGCCGAGACGAAGTCCGAGTCGGCCGCGAGGGATTTCGCAAGCACCGCCTGCGCCTTCAGCCCGCCGAATTTCGCCTTCGCCGAATCATAGCGCGGGACGTAGATTGCCGCCTTTTCCTCGCCTTCCTTGTACGCTATGCGGTCGGTGGTGGAAAGCGCGACTTTCTCGACAGTCTTTCCCATGTTGGAGAACGGCGCGGTCTTTGTGCGAAGCGAGGCAATCTTTGCCTTGCCGGAGGTGATTGATGCGTAGTCGAATTTCGGCTCCGGGCAGATGCCAAGGCAGTCGCTGCATGCGTACGTCTCCGGGTAGATGAGCTTGCTCTTGGAAACGTCCGTCCCGGCGGTTTTCATGTCGTTGAATGCCGCATCCATCTGGTCAAGCGAAGCCGCGACCGTGGTCGGCCCGAATCCGTTGAAACCAGTGATAAATTTCGAGTAAGCGGCATTGAGCGCAGTGATTCCCTTGGAGTATGCGAGGATGTGCGTGGCAAGCAGGTCGACCGTGCATCCTTCTGCGCCGGAAATGGTGCAGACAAGCGACGCGGTCGCCATGCACGAGGTCATGTCGCTGCAGGGCTTGTGCGCGAGGAACGTCCCCTGCTCGTAGCATACCTTCTCCGCCTGCCCGTACTTCGTCAGCGCATTCCTGCTCTTGTTGAATGCGAGCGCGAAGCCCTTGAGTTCCGCCATGTCGGCGTCCGAGGGGTAGAACTGGGTGGTGTAATAGGTCGTTATCGTGCTGGATATCACCGCCTTGTCGGTGATTATCTTGCCGTCGATAAGGAGGATTGCCTCCTCGCCGTTGATTGACGCGAGCTTTGCAGTTGAGTTGTTGCCCGTGGAGAACGTCGCATAGGTGACCGTGGAGTTCTTCTCGTTGACGTAAAGATAGGGGGTGATTGAGAACTCCGCCGCGAAAATAAGCGGAAGCGAAATCATAAGCGCGATGAACAATGCCGAAAATCTCATAATATCCCCCTCGATGCAATCGTATGTGGTCGCCTTGCAGACGTTTGGATTCTGCCGCCCATTATTTATATAGGTTGCAGATTTTGAGCGAGGGCTTTCGCTGAAGAGGATAAAAAATGCCGCACGCAGCTCCTTGCGGAGCCGCGCCGGATTAAAATAAAAAAGGGGGTTCGGGGCTTTCGCCCCGAATTGTGTTCCGAACTTACTGCCTCTGGACGCCCTTGACGAACAGGTCTGCTGCCGCCATGGTGTCTTCCGCAGTGAATCCGGCTACCACGATCTTCTTGCCGATCTCCTTCACGACCACGCCTTCCTTCTGGAAGTCGACCGTCGCGTCCTTGAGGGCTTCAGCCGTCATGGTGTTGACGATTGGGCCTCCCACGAGGATGGCTACGTTCGCGCTGGGGCCGTCGGTGTCCTTCATGACCAGGCCAGACACTGAACCAGTGTAGGGCTCGTTCACGACGACTGATGCCGCGTTGTTGGGCATCACGACCGCGGTGAGGCTCGAGGAGTCAACCGTGCACGCAGGCGCGCCGTCCGCTCCGAGTACGGAGCAGGAGCCCGCTGTTGCGTCGATTGCCTTCACGAGGACCGTCACGCCGCCGAACACCTTGCTCTCGCCGACCTTCATCGTGTACTCCTCAGCGTTGCTGCTGGAGCTCGATGCGGTGTCCGCGTTGGCAAAGGTGAAGCTCGGCTGTCCGATCTTCTTGGCCACCTTCATGCTGAAGTCGCTCGTTCCGACTGAAAGGATCTTGGATCCTCTTTCGGTGACGATTGTCGGCTCGGTTGCAACCCAAGAGCCCGTGCCTGCGAGAGGCAGGTAGTAGGCGTTCTGGGTCGTCGAGTCGGACGACTTGAACCTCAGGCCGTTGGTGCCGGACGTGCTGCTTGAGCCGTTCGCAATGAACGGAACCGCAGTGTAGACCGGGTTGTTGCTGGTGAGGCCATAGTAGCCGGCGTCTTCCTTGACGACTATTGCGCCCTGGAAGGTGGAACCGAGTGTTCCGTCGCCGATTGCACTTGCGTTGTTGGTGAAAGCTATTCCACCAAGTGCCGCAGTGTTGTCACCTGCCTTGTCGAAGCGGATTGCTTGCGAGTCGGTGGTGTACGCTACGCTGGTTGCGCCAGTCTGGTAGGTCACGTCTGCCCAGTTGTAGCAGTCCCTTCCGGACAGCTTCCAGAATACCTTCGGCGCCCACTTGGACACGTTTGCATTCTGCGCGTAGGTGGCGTTGAGGTTGTTGTTTCGTACCAAAGCAGCCAGCGGGAAGTTGACCCATCCCTCAATTCCTGCCGCGCCAGTGGGTACACTGACGTTGTAGGTTGTGCTGGTGAGCTGCAGTATGGACACTGAGCCTCCCGTCATGTTGGTCGTGCCGCCTATCACACTAGTGCTGTTGGCGAACACATAGCCCGTCGGCAGCGAAGTGGATGCGTTTCCAACCACACCGCTCACGTTCAGGTCTACAAGCGGGGTGACGACACCGATCGGGTCGAACCATGCCTTGTCGATCATCACGCCTCCAGCGATAAGGTTGGAGCCGGAGCCGCCCATGTACTGGTTGCCGCCCGTCGAAATCTGTATCCACTTCGCACTTGCGTACGAAGCGTCAGCAGAGCTCGTCGCGCCGCAGGCCTGGTCACCGGACGTCGCCGAGACACGGTAGGTGTCAGGCGAGAGTGCCGAGAACGTAAGTGCCTGGTAGTCGTCATCGACAAGGTCAAGACCATTGTACGTGAGCTTGTAGACCGGCGTGCCCTTGGGGAACGATACTGCGTCGCCGGCCTTGTTCTTGGTGTCAAGCCCGTCGATGTTGTACATGACAATTTCGCGCAGGGAGTCCGCGCTTGAGTCGTTTCCACCAGAGGAGCCCGTGTAGTCACGGTTCTTCCACATAAGGGATACCTTGAAGTCCTTGTCAGCGTCTGACGAGGAAACGAGGTTGTACCTCTGGCCGTCCTTGAGGGTTATCTCATCGTTGTAGATGGCCATTTCAGCCCACTTTGCGCTCAGGGTAAATCCAGGCGCTGTCTTGTAGACGTGGACCTTGACCGTGTCCGAGGTTCCGCTCTGCGTGAAGGTGTAGGT
>Ga0172379_10001616_pt1 | contig 44099 bp, 48 predicted proteins | sample GrowelOW334metaG_FD_119756 | JGI IMG/M metagenome (GOLD analysis project Ga0172379, IMG submission 119756) | Groundwater microbial communities from an aquifer near a municipal landfill in Southern Ontario, Canada - Groundwater well OW334 metaG | ecosystem: Environmental > Aquatic > Deep... | reverse complement strand
TATCAAACATGGTAATCTTGTTCATGCGAATTCCCTTCTCCTTTTTTAATGCTTTACTACCTTGGGTTAGTTTAACCCAGAGAAGGGTTTTCGCTTCTTAAAAATTCCCCGGACAACAGTGGGGCAAGGACCCGGGATCTATTACCAAATCTTTGATCAATCAAAAATGCCACCCCTTAAGTTGTTTTTCTCGCCGTAAAGCATCGTTGACATAGTTGTACAATTCAACATGAACAAGCCGTTTCTCAATACCTGCACTAAAATAGCCGTGGATCCCGGGTCTTTTGCCCGGGATGACAAAGATTTCGCATTCTAAAATCTTTCTTACAGAATGCTACGCACAAATAGGTTTCGAAAGAGGTCTATTTTTTGATTTTTACGCCAGAACGCAATTTTTTCTCAAATTTTTGCATGCGATCATACTCGGCGTCTGTCTCATGGTCATAGCCCAACACGTGCGCAATACCGTGAGCACAGAGATAGATAAGGTATTCTTCAAGATTGAGATCCTGAGGGATATTTTTTTTGGCATAGGCGACAGAGATAATCAGATCCCCCAGACTTTTTTCTTCAGGCGTTTGTGCCTTGATGCGTTTTCCGGCTTTGAGTTCCGGGTAAAAGGGAAATGACAAAATATCGGTCGCTTTGTCTTTGTGACGAAATTGTTTATTGTAACGGCGAATAGTCGCATTTGTCGTTAACAGTATTCCTAGATCAAAATCAGCGTATCCAACATGTTCAAGCATGCGCTCAACAGCCGTGCGAAGGTGGGAGATGTTGACGGGAATAGAACGTTGGGAGTTTTTGATAGTAATCATGGCTACTCTAGATTTTTATACGTGCCGCTGTTTTTTCACCTTCAGCAGCCAACTGATCGTTTGCCAATTCTTCTGGAGAAAACTCAAGATGTTTTGCTTTAGTAACTCCAAGAATCACCGCCCATTGTTGGCGTAATGCCGCAAGCGCGCTCTGATCATTGGTATGTATAACAAGCGTATCGATCTCTTTTTTAAGCGAAACTTGTTGCACGCTCTTCAGCTTTCTGACTGAGGCAACAACTGCAAGCACCGTGGTCATGCTCTTATAGCTAGCATCAAAGTGCGCCACAAACCGCTTGTCATCCAAAAGCGTCGCATGCAAAGAAATTGTTTTTTCATGCGTTTTGAATAACAGCTGATACAACTGTTCCGTCACATGCGGAACGAAAGGCGCAAAGAGTTGCAAAATACCAAAGCCGGCGTTGTAAAGCGTATGTTTGGTTGCTTCAATCTCTTCGGGTGTATGATTGGCAGGATTAAAGAGACGATCTTTGACGAGCTCAAGATAGTTATCACAAAAATCACTCCAGAAAAATTTCTCAACGACTTCAAGTGCTGCTTGGTACTCGTATGCGTCAAACAGTTCTTGATAACGTGCATACGTTACGCCCAACGCATGCATCAGCCATTGATTAAGGCAATCGCTTGGTGCTTGTGCCTGTGGTGTATATTCACGCAGGTGTTCTTCTATAAATCTAAATGCATTCCAGAGCTTAGTTACCAATCGTTGGCCTATCTTAAGCTGATTCTCGCTAAAAGCAGTGTCGGTTCCCAACCGGCCACTGGCAGACCAGTAGCGAATGGCATCAGCAGAAAATTGTTGCAACAACTCTTCAGGTGCCATTTTGCTATTCTCTTGGGATTTTGAAATTTTTTCTTTACCCGCCAGCACATGGCCAGAAATCATGATCGTTTTCCATGGCGCGGTATTGCAGTGAAAGTGCGCTTTAACAATGGTATAAAAAGCCCACGTTCTAATAATATCGTGCGCTTGAGGGCGCATGCTCATTGGCAACGTTAGTTTGTCAGGTGATTTTTCAGGCCAGTGCAGATTAATAAGCGGTGTTAACGACGACGTGTTCCATGTATCCATAACATCGGTATCAGGAACTAGATTAGAGCTTGAGCAGTGCGGGCATTTACCGCCAGGAAATGATTGTTCTTGCGGGTCAATGGGCAAATATTGTGTGTCAGCACAAACCACACGCTCGCAATCACGGCAATGCCATATCGGAAAGGGAATGCCAAAAAAACGTTGGCGTGAAATACCCCAATCCCAGTGCAAATTTTGCACCCAATCAAGATAGCGTGCCTTCATAAATGCCGGCTTCCATTCAATCTCGTCGGCACGTTTTAAAAATTCTTCTTTGTGATCAAGAATTTTAATAAACCATTGCTGCAATACCAGATATTCAATCTCTTGTTTACAGCGTTCGTGGGTAGTGACGCTGTGCGTAATAGTCTTTTGGCCAACAAGCTTTTCGGATTCCTTGAGAAGTTCTATGGCTTTTTTGCGCGCATCACGCATTGCAAGACCTGCCAATGGCCCCGTTTCAGGTGTCCACTTGCCGTCAAAGCCAACCGCTTGTACAAAAGGTAGTTTATACGTCTTGTACCAGTAAATATCGGTCTGATCACCAAACGTGCAGCACATGACAAGGCCAGTACCTTTTGCAGGGTCAACTTTTTCGTCGGCCAAGATGCGCACTGGTTTTTCAAAAATTGGTGTTATTGCGAATCTATTAAGTAAATGCTTATAACGAATATCATCCGGATTAAAAAATACCGCCACGCAGGAAGGTAAGAGTTCAGGACGTGTCGTAGAGATAGTAAGCTTTTCGCCTTCTTCGGTAACAAAAACAAGATCATTGAATGTTGTTGTCACTTCTGCACTATCAAGTTCGGCCTGGGCAACCGACGTGCGGCACGTGGTGCAATAAAGTGATGGTTCTTGTTTGCGGTACACAAGCCCTTTGTTATAAAGATCGATAAAAGACTGCTGTGATATGCGGCGAACATCTGTGGATATTGTCGAATAGGTCTTAGTCCAGTCAATGGACAAGCCCATGCGACGCCATAAATCTTCGAATAATTTTTCGACCGTTGCCGTTTCACGCAAACAAAGATCTATAAACTCTGAGCGTTTCATGAGATGTGCACGGGTAGCATGCTTCTTTTCTACAAAGCGTTCCGTGGGTAGCCCATTGTCATCAAAACCCATGGGATAAAAAACGTGGTATCCGCGCATGCGTTTATAACGAGCTACAAGGTCGGCATGGGTGTAGGAAAAAATATGACCGATGTGTAATGAACCAGAAACGGTTGGTGGGGGTGTGTCGATGCTAAAAACTTTTGCCGGATCGGTTGGCACAAAATTGTACACTTTTTCTCGCGCCCACAACTCCTGAGCTAAAGCATCACACTTTTTATGATCGTATAGTTTTTCCATTTCCATAACGCAGCTCGTTTATTTACGTTTTCAATAAGAAATTTATTTTAATACCAAGTGCCAAAAGTATACCACATAATCGTTTTTTGGACGCCTGGCTGCTTTTATGCTATAAAGAAGGGCTTTTTTGGGAAGATTCATACGGGAAAATCACTATGAAAAACTACATGAAAAAAATTATCGCTGTCATTGGCCTGAGCCTCGGCCTCTCCACCACAACCCCGCCAACGCTTGTCGCGAATACCAAAGATAATATCGAACTGGTAACCGCATTGTTGCGTGGGTATGCCGCATATTCAGAATACGAGCTGCGGAATGATGCTTCACGAAGTGCGCATGCGAAGCGAGCGCTTATAGGTGCGGTAAGGGTTACTAACGATCTCTGTGCACTCAAAATTGATCGCTGCATTTCAATTGCCAATACTGCTCCGTTACTTCTGTTTGACACATGCAGTATCATAAAAAGTTTGTATAGCGTGTTCACAACAGATCAAAAAATCGCCCCACCAGATCAAGATACGTCTCAACCCAAAACACAAGCTGACAAAGTATTAAAATTGCCTGCCATTGGAGTATTGATTGAAGTATTGGGAGCAATTATACGAACTAGTCTCGTTTCAGAAGATGTCGATATACATGATTTGGGCGATATAATTTTATCGTACGCCCGTTATGGACAACTTTTTCTTGCCGCACCCAACGGATCAAAACTAGAAAAGCTCTGGTTCACACTCTTGATACTTGCTGCAATGGGGCTGATAGGGAAAGGATTTTTAGCTTGCTGTAAAGATTTGAATGATTGGCATACAAGCTGTCACCTTCTTCCAACTATGCTTGAGCAGTCGCGTAGCCAACACCAAGAACTGCTTCGACAACACCACCAGTTAGAACAAGAAGATATACAAGTACGCGAACACAATCTTCAGTTGCTCAACGAACAGGGCCAGTTACTGCAGCGACAGATACAACTATGGGAGCGATACCAATTTGCGCTGGATCAAATCAATCAGTTACAGCAACAACCCAATCAAGTTCCTGGTGCCCCTGTCGGCTAACGGGTAGCTGCAGGCACGGAAGAAGCAAGAAATTAAAATCATGGAACATGCAATGTCGCTTAAAAAAATCGCCCTTATTTGCTACCTGAGCCTTGGCCTCTCCACCGCAACCCCGCCACAACTTGCTGCAGGTACCCAAGATAATATCGAATTGGTAACGGCGCTTTTGCGGTTACCATGTGGCATTCTTGAATACGACTTACGCAATGATGATTCACGCAGTGCCTACCTAGCAAAAGCAGCTATTCATACTGTGCGGATGCTTAATGATTTTACTTCTTCAACAGATACCCCCGAAGGCCTTTGGGTTATCTATGATGCGATTAAAATTGCAAAAAATTTATACGCATTTGTAACCACAAAGTCACAGAATCACGCACCCAGCAAGAAAGCAACAATAGAAAAAAATGAGATATTGATAAGATGTATATTGCCAGCTATCGAGATGCTTGGTGCCGTTGCTCGAACAAAAAACATTGTTGCGCATCTTCCATTGGGTGGCAGGGTGTTAGCTAGCTTTGGTATTAGCTTATCCCGTCTTACACGACTCTATTTGTTGGAAACAAAAAATTTAGCAACACAAAAAATTATCATGAGGCTTCTGGTTGCACATGCCATTTGGTTTATTTATCTCATAAAAACCACACATACACTACACACAGATGGGACGTGCACAATCTGTATTGGTAACGTTACGAATCCACAAGCGCTTCCATGTGGGCATGTTTTTTGTTTTGATTGTTTAAAAGAATTAATGAAAAACTCTGTGAATTCCAAACCTCTTTGTCCAAACTGCCGAGCCCCATTCAATTCATTTGTCACAACCTAAGAGCTAAAATGGTTTATATGAAGAATGCACTTAAAAAATTGATAACGGTTTTTTGCTTGAGCCTCGGCCTCTCCACCACAACCCCGCCACAACTTGCCGCAACCACCAAAGATAATATCGAACTGGTAACCGCATTGTTGCGTGGTTATGCCGCATATTCAGAATACGAGCTGCGCAATGATACTTCACGAAGTGCACATGTAAAGCGTGCACTGATACATGCGGTAAGGGTTACTAACGATCTCTGTGCGCTCAAAATTGATCGCTGTATTTCAATTGCCAATACTGCTCCATTACTTCTGTTTGACACATGCAGTATCATAAAAAGTTTGTATAGCGTGTTCACAACAGATCAAAAAATCGTTCCACCAGATCAAGATATGTCTCAACCCAAAACACAAAAGGACAAAGATCTAAAAGTAGTCTGCGGCTTTTTACTTCCTGCCGCTGAAACACTGGGGGCGCTTATACGAACCAATCTCATTTCAGAAAATGTCGATGTACATGATTTTGGCGATATATTTTTATCGTACGCCCGTTATGAACAACTTGTTTTTGCCGCACCCAAAGGATCAAAACTAGAAAAGCTCTGGGGCACACTCTTTATACTTGCTGGAATAGGGCTGATAGTGAAACTAGTTTCAGTTTTCTATACAGGAGTGGTGGCACAAGAAAAAGCGTATAACAATCTACGACAAAGCTACTGGCAGCTTCAGATTGATGGGGATAGGTTGCTTGAGCAGTCGCGTAGCCAACACCAAGAACTGCTTCAACGACACCAACAATTACAACAAGGCGATATACAGGTACTCGAACACAATCTTCAGTTGCTCAACGAACGGAACCAGTTACTGCAGCAACAGGTACAATTACGGGAGCAGCACATACAATTAGCGGAGCAACACCAATTTGCGCTGGATCAACTCAATCAGTTACAACAACAACTCAATCAAGTTCCTGGGGCTCCTATAGGCTAACGGGTAGCCGTAGGCACGGAAGAAGCAAGAAATTAAAATCATGGAACATGTAATGTCTTTTAAAAAAATCGCCCTTATTTTCTACCTGAGCCTTGGCCTCTTCACCACAGCTCATCCCATCATCGCGGCCCCAGCAATAGACAATATGGACAAGATTGAATTTGTAACAGCCATAGCACTCCTCCCTTGTGGCATACTTGAGTACGACCTGCGTAACGACCCGTCATGTAGTGCACATATCAAAAAAGCTGTTATACACGCCATACGATTACTCAATGTGCTCTTGACCGATAACACAATGTTGCATAAGACAGTCAACTGGCCCGCATGTAAAGAAGCAGTTACCGGAACAACAGTGTGGCACCACCTTCTTGGTTGGGGTATTTACGATGCCGTCAAAGTGATCAACGAGCTACGTGCATGTAAAAAGCAGGTAGGGCAGGGCCATCCGTCTGCATTAGCTGCAAATGCAGAATTGCTAATCTCCGACGTTGGCGAATATGAAAATTTACGACGATTTATATTACCTACGGTTGAAATGATCTGTGCTCTTGCACGAACCAAATATTTCAGTCGACAAATGCCTGTCGGTAGCAACAAAATTGCCAGCATGGGTGTCAGCATGGCGCGTCTTGGCGAACTCTATTTTGAAGCAGCAAATAATTCGACGCAGCGAAAAATTATCGGCGGCCTTTTGGTGGCATGTGTGGTTGAGCTGCTGGTTAAGACCAACCGGCTTGTTGATGAAGCAGCACACCGTGAGCGAGAACGATTACAACGAGTGGCAGCGCAACAAGCAGTTGACGTGCGTGTTGCGGCTCTAGTAGAAGGGCAACGACAGCTCTTGGACCAACAGCAACAAGTTGAGCATGTGCGGCAAGAACAGCATAGGCAAAATTTGGCAACTGCGTTGTTGGAGCTTCAAGATCCCGCTCGTCAAGGCGATCTGCCTCCTGCAAATATCCAAAGGGATGAAGATAACACCTGTAAGATTTGTCATGAACAATACCAGCAACCGTATGCATTACGCAGTTGCGGGCATGCTTTTTGCCTTAATTGCATCGTCAGATGGCTTGAGGCTTCTAAGGACATGTGTCCACAATGTCACGTTCATACCGATTGTCGACTGTACCAAATAGACCGCTGAAAGATTTACCATGAAGCATGCACTTAAAAAATTAATAACGGTTTTCTGCTTAAGCATCAGCTTATCCACCACAACCCCGCCACAACTTGCCGCACGCACCAAAGACAACATCGAATTGGTAACGGCGCTTTTGCGTGGTTATGCCGCATATTCAGAATACGAGCTGCGGAATGATACCTCACGAAGTGCGCATGTAAAGCGTGTGCTGATACATGCAGTGAGGTTGATTAATGATGTCTGTGCGTGTTCTGCCGGTATAATCTCTTTATATGATGTCATTAAAATAGCAAAATACGTGCGCATTTCGATGTCCACCATCAAGCAAACGGACCAGAAAAGAGCTGGCACCACGAATGAAACAACAATAAGTAATAACGAGCGCGAAACTTTAAGAAGATTTGCATTGCCTGCCATCGAAATGCTGGGGGCTCTTTGCCGAACAAATGATATCGCTAGGCATCTCCCTTGGCGCAGCGGACCATGTGCATCTCTGGCTGTTGATATGTCCCGTTGTGTCCAAATTTATTTCGGAGCGCCGGAGAATTCGGCCGCTCGAAAAGTTGTTGCCTGTCTGCTGGCGTTATACATAATTCGCTTTGTTAGCACAATGGGTAAGTTAGCATCAATTAAGTTATTTCCTGGTGATCGATGCGCAATTTGCCTGGAAAGCTATGATCATCCGTGTGTTCTAGGCTGTGGCCATTTCCTCTGCGCTAACTGTTATGGCCGTCTTTTGGGATCCCATTTAGTCAAGAGAGGGTTCGGAAATCGCCCGACATGTCCAAACTGTCGAGTTGGCATCGATTTTGCTACTGCAGTCTAATTCTGAAAGTTTTTTATATGTTCAGCATTCAAAAAGTTACAGCGATTGTCTTCATAAGCCTCGGCCTCTCCACCACAACCCCGCCACAACTTGCCGCAACCACCAAAGATAATATCGAACTGGTAACCGCATTGTTGCGTGGTTATGCCGCATATTCAGAATACGAGCTGCGGAATGATACTTCACGAAGTGCGCATGTAAAGCGAGCGCTGATACACGCAGTAAGGTTGATTAACGATATCTGTGCGTGCAAACGTCTATACAATGCAATAATCGTCAGCGATCCTGTATTCGTATGCTACGATTCATTTCAAATCGCAAAGAATTTGCATGCATGCCTCAAGAACGCTCAACCACATGCAGCGCAAACAAGTCCGGAACCGATAATAGATGGCCATGAATATGAAAAGTTCCGACGCTTTGTATTACCAGCCATCGAAATGCTGGGAGCGCTTGCGCGAACCCGTTTAATTCTCTCTGGCGGCGAAGTCGTTTTCCTGGCGGATATTGCACGATATCTGCAGCGTATTTATGCAGCGCCAAAAAATTCTGCTCGGCTAAAAATTTGGGCGGCGTTTATGATGCTGCACAGACTCGTGAGTATCTTGAAACTTGTTACGCTTTCGGATCCCGACATGCTTGCTGATTGGCTAGATGATTGGCTAGAAGCGCCAGAAGCGCCACAAGCGCAAAATGTTTTTCAGGCGATGTTGGCGGATAATAGAGCACCTGCGGTGGCTATAAATGATTCATCTGACCAATGTTCAGTTTGTTACGATCATGGTAAATCTCATGCGTTAAATTGTGGCCATGCATTTTGCCATGGATGTCTTAGATCGTGGCTTGTTGGGCAGGCGAAAGACAGCTGTCCCCTTTGCAGAGCTCACGTTCAGTCAATTTACCGAATACCGCAATTTCAAGCATGCCAGTTGCTATAACCGGCTGCGAATTAGATTTGACATAACGTAGGTTGCGTTAGTGCTCGATACGTCGTGGCTTAATCCTTTGGACAGCACTTCACAAAAAAACTCTTTGTTTTTCAGTAAAAATTTAATCAGTATAATCTGATGATAAAGCGTCAGCTGAACATTTTTTAGAATAAAGGAGTTTTTTATGAATAACGAAAAATTACTTGAGCGGATTGCCATCGATCCAAAAATAATGATGGGAAAGCCAATTATTCGTGGAACGCGGCTTACTGTGCAACAGATATTAAAACTGCTTGCTGAAGGACTTACAACAGAGGAAATACTGCAGGAACATCCTTCGCTTAAGCGAGATGATATTTCGGCATGCCTTATTTTTGCAACAGAGACTTTAGAAAACACTTCGTTTATTCCTGCAACACTATAGGCATACTATGAAATTTCTTGTTGACGAATGTGTTGGGCAAGGCGTTGCCCATTGGCTTTGCTCACAAAATCACGACGCTTTATTTGTTGGATCAATCATGCAGGGTGCTACTGACAATGATGTTTTACAGAAAGCATACATCGACAATCGAATTCTTATTACGTGCGACAAAGATTTTGGAGATATGATATTCAGAACAGGCAAAAAACACTATGGCATTGTTCTTATTCGAATAATGCATGAAACCTTGCACTACAAAGTAGCCGCACTAAAATTGCTCATTCAACAACATTCAGAGCAATTGTTGCACAATTTCACCGTAGTAACCGACACTGCCATACGAATTATCAAGCTCAAGCATTAATGACACATGCAATAATGCGTAAATGTTTTTTTCTTAGGTTCCGTTGATTTTTTACGTCGTCCCCGCCTCCGCGCGGGGATCCAGGGCTTTCGTTTTAGCTTGCGATAATAAAAGTTTGATAGCGAAACCATATGTTTTTCTGGGTTCCCTCTTTCGAGGGAATGACCTTGTTGTCCTAAAAGTCAACAGAGCCTAGAGCCTGTGCGGAAATTATTTTTGTCTTAAAACATCGGTGTTCGTGCATATTGCTCGCATTTTGTGCTCACAAAATACTCCCGCCGTCGCCCCAACTCCGCCCCGCCTACGCCAAAGCTCCGTCGGGCAGGCAAGGCTATGGCGCGCAAGCACCACGAACGGGTGTTGATCTTTTATTAACGGATATTCGTATCTGCTATGTGGCACACGTTTGGTGTGAAAAGATAGAGAGACAAAGCTCTTTGTTTGTCCCCCAAGCCCTTAATCCTTTGGACAGCACTTCACAAAAAAACTCTTCACGTTATGAAGCACCTTGGTGACGACCGGAATGTTGAGCATGAGCAGGCCGTAATAAACAAGCAACGCTCCGGTGGTAAATAGAATGACGTGTATAATCATTTTGTACGCATACAACATGAAAATAACGCCGAGCGATGTGGCGAGAATGCCTTTGACTACTCTCATATTGGGCATGTTTTGACCGTCCATCAGAACTCCTTTCTCCTTTTTTTACAATTAATAGCACAAACCTACCAAGGTTGCGGTGCTCGTTGCAACAGTTTGCGTGCTTAGGGTGTTATAGATAGGCAAACGAGCGCACATTCTTTCAACTTCTCGTGCAATATCTTTTAAAAATTTGCTGTCAGTTCGATGGCGCAATGCGTCATCAATCCATACTGCTATGTGAGCAGCATCTTCTGTGGTACATCCGCGTGTGGTTATTGCTGGAGTTCCAACGCGAATACCACTGGTTACTGTTGGCGGCAGTGTGTCAAAAGGGATTGCGTTGCGATTAACAATAATGTTACACAGTCCCAAAACCTCTTCAGCTTCTTTGCCAACGATATCCCCTAAATGCTTGGCAGCGCGTAAATCAAGCAAGAACAGATGGGTATCAGTACCACCTGAAACAATGCGATAGCCCAAATCCTTAAATGTTTTAGCCATCGCCGAGGCATTGGCGATAATGTTATGCGCATATTCAGTAAACGATGGCTGTAATGCCTCATCAAATGCAACACCCTTTGCCGCGATAACATGCATAAGCGGGCCGCCCTGGCTTCCCGGCATGACCGCTTTATCAATGCGAGTTCCGAAGGCAGCCTTGCTGCAAATAATGCCCCCGCGTGGACCACGCAATGTTTTATGTGTTGTGCTACTGACGATATCTGCCCATGGCAAGGGACTTGGAATAACACCGGCAGCAACGAGTCCTGCTATATGCGCCATATCATAAAAAAAGAACGCGCCAACTTCTTTGGCGATACGGGCGATACGTTCGTAATCAATAAGACGCGAGTAGGCAGAGGTTCCAGCAACAATCATCTTAGGCTTATGCTCATGCGCAAGGTGTTCAATTGCTGCGTAATCAATAAGTTCGGTGGCCGGATCAACGCCATAAGGGATAAAATTATAAATTTTGCCTGAAAAATTAATCTTGTGCCCATGTGTCAAATGCCCGCCGGCACTCAGATTCATACCAAGTACCGTGTCCCCAGGATTGAGTAGTGCAAAGTAAGCGGCAAAATTGGCACTCGCTCCAGAGTGTGGCTGAACATTAAGATGCTCAGCATTAAAGAGTTTTTTACCTTGCGCTATGGCATACAGCTCAATTTCGTCAATAACGTTGCACCCACCATAGTAACGGTGTCCTGGATACCCTTCGGCGTATTTATTGGTAAGCACCGACCCCGTTGCGCGTAAAACATCGGTACTTGCATAGTTTTCTGAAGCAATAAGATTAATTGTCGACTCTTGTCGCTGCTTTTCTTTTTCTATGAGGGTGAAAATAGTGTTCTGCACAGTATCTCCTGGGTAAAAACATCTTTGATGTCATCTGTTCGTAGGTAGGTTGTGGAAAACCTTGAAGCAAAAAACCGTTTTAGTCTAGCATGAAGAATTAGTTGGGTAATTTGTTTATTCCAAGCGAAGGGGTTTCGTTCATGAAAAGAATAGTTTTCGTAGTCATTACCCTGTTTCTTGCCTGCCCATATCTTGGTGCCGGGCATGGCGGAGATGCATTTGCCGGTGGTCTTGCCGGCGGCGTGGTTGGTGGCCTTGTTGTCGGTGCTGCTTCACGCAGTGGCGATTCAGGCAGAGCTTCACGGGCAGAACAAGAAGCGCTACGCGCTCAAGATGATGCTGCGCGTGCCCAGGAAAAAACTGAACAGCTCCGACAAGATCAAGAACGACAACGCATCACGCAACTTGAGCGAGAGCTAGAGCGCCGTGATATTGAGCGAAAACTTGCCGAGGTAAATGCGAATAAGAGTAATAACACTTTTATTATTCTCGGCATTCTTGTGCTTATTCTTTTATTTGCGGTAATTGGTTTAAGTATGGTTGTTTTACGCAAAAAACCGTAAGGTTGTGACCAAAAGGAGGCGTTCGATGAAGAAAAGTATCGTAATCTCATGTGCATTAGGGGCACTGTTGGCACCTGGCTTTTGTCTGGGAGGCCATGGACATGGCGGACACCACGGTGGGCATCACGGTGGGCACCATGGCGGTGGCGATGGACTTGCCACTGGATTCGCAGTTGGGGCACTTACAGGAGTTGCCGTTGGCGCTGCAGCTAGCTCATCCAATGCTTCAGCTGAAGCAGACAGAGCTAATGCAGAAAGAAGACGAGCTGAAGACGAAGCGGCACGCACAGAAAAAGAGAATGCTGAATTGAGAGCAAAACTCAAAGCGGCAGAAAAAAACGACTAATTTTATCCGTTGCCTATCTCAGTAATTACTGTTTTAAGGAGATACTTTGATGAAGAAAAATTTAATAGCGGCCTGTGGCCTAGCAACGTTACTCGCCCCAAGCGTATGCTTCGCCGGTGGTGGTGACGCTTTTGTCGGCGGAATGGCTGGTGGCATGCTTGGCGGTGTTGTCGCTGGATCAATGAATAAGTCTGATTCATCAGACTCGTCAAACCGAGAGACTGAGCGACGCCTCAATCGCCTCGAAGCCGAAAAGGCACAAGCCGCTGAAGCAGAAAAAAACCGCCTTAAAGAAGAGAATGCTAAGTTGAAAGAACAGCTTCAAAAGGCAAAATTAAACAAATAACTTTGTCGTTATACGCCACATTATGGTACAAATGCCCGCACCCGCGGGCATTTTGATTTATTCACTGGTATAGTAGGAATAAGAAATTTGTGGGGTAAATATCGTACAACGCGTAATTTGGAGCCTTGTTATGCAGACATTTTTTGCACGTCTTTTTGCATTTTCAGCACTCACCATGACCCTGAGTGGGTGCATGGGACCAGACAAAATGCCACACAAACAAAATTTTGATGTATCCAGCGTTGCATTTGATGAAAACACCTTTCCTGTGGTTATTCTGGGCGGTGGCATCGCCGGTATGACTGCGGCTCTTTTTGTATCACAAGCAAAAATGCCCTGCATCATTCTGGAAGGCCCTAAGGTTGGCGGATCGTTATCCCAATCAGCCTCGGTGCGCAATTGGCCGGGAAGTATAGACAGCCCAGGCGCTCATATTGTCGGAGATCTCAAAAAACAAGTTCTTGCGCATAAAATTCCTATTGTTCAAGAAAAAGTTATAGGCATAGATTTTTCATGCTGGCCGCGCGAAATACGCACGCTGAATCTGAGTGATCCTACAAAAATTACGACCTGGCGCGCACTCAGCGTTATCATAGCAATGGGCAAAGAGCCACACTTTCTGGGGATACCAGGAGAATCTGGATCCATGAGCTATTGGGGCAAGGGCATTAGTAACTGTGCTCCTTGCGACGGATCACTTTATCAAAATAAAGATGTTGCGGTGGTCGGTGGTGGCGATGCTGCGATTGTTGAGGCATCATATCTTGCTGATATTGCTCGTACCGTGAGCATAATGGTACGCAAAGACCATTTCAAAGCACACGATGTGAAGGCTCAAGAGCGTGTTTTTTCGCGTCCCAATGTCAAAGTTCTTTTGAACACTGAAGTTAAAGCTGTTGAAGGCGATGGCCGTCACGTAACCCATGTTGCGCTTTTTGATAACAAAACAGAAAAAACATGGAAGATGCCGATAGATGGTGTTTTTCTTGCCATTGGCTCTGGGCCCAACACCATGCTCTTTCGTAATGTTCTTGAACTTGATGCGCAGGGTTTTGTTGTCCTAAAAAGCTATCAAGAGACCTCTGTGCCCGGTGTCTATGCCGCCGGTGACATTGCCAACCCACTTTTTGCGCAGGCAATAATTGCCTCGGGCGATGGGTGTAAAGCAGGACTTCAGGCTATTAAATTTATTAAAGAAACAGGGTTTGAGCTTTCAGACAAACCATCCGATTCAACAGTTTCAGCAACTCCGTCAGCACCAAAAGTGTCGTCGTTTACCGACATTACATCGTCTGAAGAATTTGATCGCCTTGTCACGCGCGCCAAAAAACCGGTGATCATTGATATCTATGCAACGTTGTGTATGTCATGCCAGCAACTGCTCCCCATTCTTGAGAACATTGCGCAAACGACGAGTACAGATATTTCATGGGTCAAACTCAATATGAGTTCAAAAACGTTTGACGGAAATCATCTTCTTGAGGGCATTGGCGGTGAACACATACACACCGTACCAACGTTGATCTTTGTTGCCCATGGGCGCGAGGTTGGCCGCCTCGTTGATCCGACCGATCAAACAATCATACGACAAAAAATTAATGAATTTTTTAATCTGTAGCGAGGCATAGTATGAAACATCTTTATGCTCCTTGGCGACAAAAATATGTTACGGGTATGTCCAGCAACGGAGGAAATAAAAAACTCACTAAAGATGAATGTGTTTTTTGCAAACAGCTTCAAGATAGTGATGATGATAAATATTTTATCATCAAACGATTTAAGCATAACGTTCTCATAATGAATCGGTATCCCTATAATGCCGGCCACCTCCTCATCTTGCCGCTTAAGCACCACGCAGATCTTGATGAACTTACTGCAAAAGAGCGTGCAGAAATGATGGAAGTTCTTACAACCGCCATACCAATCCTGGGCGCCGCACTTGGTGCCGAAGGCTTTAACGTTGGCATCAACCTTGGCATTGCAGGCGGCGGCGGCATTCCTTCTCATCTGCACATGCATCTTCTTCCTCGTTGGCGAGGAGATACCAATTTTCTTGAAACGCTCGGCCAAACCAAAGTTATTTCTTCAGATATTGTTCGCGTGTTTGAGGATTTAAAGACGCGTTTTGCAAAAGTTACGGTTTGAACGAGGCAGGATCATTTATAATTTTATTGTAGCTGCTTGTTATCAATACACACAGAGCTAGAACCAGTCTTAATAATTACCTGATTGCCAAGAGCAAGGCATGCTCCAAACTCAGGCGATTTTCGCACAAGGTCAAAATACGCATCACTGAACAATTTAATCTTGATTATTGGTGATGCGTCGGTGTGTTGTGCATCAATCCACACATTGTCTTTCAAATAGAATGTGCGTGCTCCAACCGTGCGAATTGTCTCTTTTGCTCCATACAAGGCATTAGTTTGGTCGCTCGTGTCGAACATCGTTGACCGTGACTTTTGTTGCTCTTTGGCGCGTGAAACAGAAGAGTATCCCGATTGGTCGCTGGAAGCAAAGCTCAGTGATTGGACGGTAAGATGCTTCATTGTATCGGCAAAAGATTTATTAGTGAACGTTTGCGCGTCTGCACCAACCAAGAATGATGTGTATTCGGTGATGATGCCATACATTCTGCTTAATGTGATGATTTCATCAACAATATTTTGTGCTTTTCCTTCAAGGACAACTTGGTCAACAAGATGTGCGATTTTTCTCTGTGCCCATATACGTGGCAAGAAGTCGTTGTGCGTATCCTGCGTAGCAAAATGAGAAGCAAAGATGTACTGCTTGTGGATGTTACTTTGTTCGCCCATGAGATTGAGCTGAACAGCGCCACCACGTGTGTACCGTCCCACGACAAGCAATTGAGAGCCATAAAAAAGATCGGGCAGAACCACGGGGTAGATCTCTTTGACGTGGGCGCCAGAAAATGCAAGTTCAAGATCGGTTAAGAAGGGGTTTGCTACTTTTAAATAAAACGATGAAACTTTTGATTCAATATTTTCCTGAGGTTCAATGTAATCGGATGTGCCTTTGTTATCCAATGAAATTTTATCAAGTAGTGTTGTATTGACGTCGTAACCAACGCCAAAAGAAAAAAGGCGCACATTGGTAGCGTTTGCGTGTTTAGTGTTCTTAATAATTTTGCTGATATCGCATTCGCCAGATGTTGGTTCTCCATCAGTTAAAAAGATAATTATATTGGGGTTGTTGCTGATGGGCAGTTGTTGTAACGCTTGCAAAAGCGCCTTGTTAATATCAGTACAACCGCGATCGTGTAGGGCATCAACGTAATTTTGTGCAGATTTAATATTTTTAGAGGTTGCTGCTACCAACTCGCTCTGATACATATCGATGGCGTCATCAAAACTGATGATATTAAAATGGTCATGCGGGTTGAGATTTGTTAGGCAAAAGTTTAAAGCCTGCTTTGCTTGTTGAATTTTTTCACCATACATACTGCCTGATCTGTCGACAACAAAAACAATGTTTTTAGGCACTATCTGGTGCGCTTTGTTGTGGCTACTCGTATCGACACTATGTGGTGACATCATGGCCAAGAAAAAGCCATCATCAGTACCATCTTTGTAGGTTACAACGTTAAAACCGATCTCATCCTGTGGCATTGTGTAATACAAAATAAAATCACGCAGAGGTCTTACATCTTTTTCTTCATACGAAGCTACGCAAGCGTTTTTGTCGAGTTGCTTAAGCGCAATTTTGTGAGTTGGACTATACACGTTAGTTATAGTTTGTGGGGCTTTGATAGTGACGGTCACTGAAACATCATCTAAAATTTTGGCTGAAAACTTTTCAGTTCCCAGCGTGTAGTGATATTTAATGGTGCCATTTTGCGCGGTGAGCAACTCTGTATATTCAATGTTTACTCTAATTTTCTGGCGAGCAGGAATGGAGCTGATATGAGCCTTGACCATGTCCCGTCCGATAAACTCAAGGAGCGCTGCGTCTTTATGCTTCTTTACCAGAGATTCATATTCAGCATGTGCCTCTTCTTTTGTCAAAACGTTTGTTGTTACTGATGTGCCGTTCACTCGTAAGGTGAAATTATGAATACATGCTTGCGCTGGAACAGGAAATATGTAGGTTCCTTCAAGCGCAACATCGTAGGGATTTTCAAAAACTTGATCAACGTTAGTTGTCGCAACCTGATGATCTATAGAGACGGCCACATGGTGGTAAGCGACGTTAAGGCGGGCTGGTTGTTCAAATATGATTGAAAGAGGGTCGATGATAATGAGCCCATCACCCAATAAGGTCAAAGGCGCGAATATAACGACTATTGCGGACAGCAGTATTGCCTGAAATTTTTTAAACACAAGATCTCCCCAGCGGTAGTGACGAATAAATTAATGACACGTTGAAAAACTATCAAAACCCACGGTTATATGCACTAGATTGTATTTTGCAGGGGATGCATAGGTGCGTCAAATGGGGTGGGCTGCGGGGCTATTTGATGCGAGTGCTTGATGCGGTGGCTGGCATGTTGAAGCCGCCGGCAGCTATTATGTGGCGTAAACTTTTTTTGTTGATAACATTATTTCTTTTAGCGCACAAAATTACATAACTAAGAGCCTGTACGGAAATTAATAGAATGCTTAAACCCCGTTCGTGTGCCTGCCTTGCCGAAGCTAGATTCGAGCGAAGGCGGGTAGCCACCACGGGCGAAGTCGGGACGAACGGAGATATTAGGCTATGTTGCCAAATAACATGCTCCTAAAGGCGTCTTAGAGCGTAGATAATATTCGTACAGGCTCTAAACTACGAAAGTTAATACCATGGCACAAGAAGATTTTATTCCAGAAGATGAATCCATTCAGGAAGTATCGCCGAGTAGTAAAAAGAATGAAATTTACGAAGCATACCAAACTCTTCTCAGCAAAGTTAAAGGTGTAAAACAGGAAGCCCATCATGCAGAAGTAAAACGCAAGCAAGATGTAGAGGTGGTAGAGGCAGCATCAACGATGACGTTAGATAAAATTATTAAAAATTTAGCCCAAGTTAAACTAAATATTGGTCAGGCAATTGATACCCTCGAACACTGTCTAACTGACGAATACCGTAAATTAAGCACTATGCAGGCAGCTATAAAAATTGAGGCTCATAACGTAGAAGAAATGCACGGTATTAAAGCGAATGCAGATAGCCTTTCAGCATTGCTTATGGCTCAAAAGGAATATAAACAAAAATTTGAAGATGAGATGAATGTTCAAAAGGCAGCATTTGAAGAGGAAATGGCTGATCTACGTGATGCATGGGAAAAAGAGCAAGAAAGTTACTCACAGAATAAAAAGGAACTTGACGCCAAAATTAAAAAAGATCGCACGAGAGAGGAAGAAGAATATACCTATAACCTTCAGCTTGAGCGGAAAAAAGACCAAGACGGTTATGATGCCCGCAAGGCACTAATGGAAAAAGAACTTGAAGAAAAGCGTGAAACAGTCCTGAGAGAACTGACTCAGCGTGAATTGGTTATCAAAAATCAGGAAGAAGAATTCAGATTACTCAAAAATCAGGTTGCCCAGTTTCCTATGGAGCTTGAGAAATCTGTTAAAGAAACAGAAAAACTGATCACCGAGAATCTTGAAAAACATTACAAACATTATATTGATCTCAATTCAAAAGAAATTGACGGTGAGAGAAAGCTGAACCAACAGATGATTATTGCATTGCAGGCAAAAATTAAAGACCAAGAGTCGTTTATCAAGCAATTAACACAACGGGCTGATGATGCGACAACTCAAGTGCAATCAATAGCGATTAAAGCATTAGAAGGCGCATCCAGTGTGCGATTTTATCCTGGACATGATGATGGGAAAAAACAAGCGCAAACAAATTAGCAGTTGATGGTAGTACAAAAAGCTCTATGACCAATGGAGAGATTAATGAAGGTTGACAAAATAGATTCAGGCAAAGAACTCCATATTATAGACTTTGATTTTGATGCTGAATCTAACTCTGAATTTGAAGACATATATAAAGGCGAGTTGTTGAGCATAGAATCTTCAATTATTCGAATTTACCGGCAACAACCTGGTCTCATTGATGGTGAAGTTTTGATTGCACTCGATGCTGTTATCCTTACTTTCAAAAGTTTAAATGGGGCGTTTAGCGAAAGACCATTTAGTTCATCTCTCCCTGCGCAAATGGTATACGAAGCAGTTAAAAAGGCCTGTGAAGAATTGCTTCAAGCGTTACCTGTTGTCAAGGACGGTGAGGCTCTCAAAAAAGATGAAATTTTAGCATGCTTAAAAAGAATACGTAGTTCTGTTCGCTATTGGAATAAAGAGATGGGTAGGCAGGGGTATCTGAACTTTGTAAGAAAATTTGTTTAGGTTTTAAAAGCCGTTGTTGAAAATGGAGAGGGGGAGATTCGAACTCCCGATCCCGGTCTCCCGAGATGGCGGTTTTCAAGACCGCTGCATTCAACCACTCTGCCACCTCTCCGTAGGGATATTTTATACGCTGCAAATCAACCTACGCTGGAGCTAGCTGCGGTGGACAGGGTTATGGCCCGCCATACGTAGCCAGGAGCGAAGCGAAGGCGAAGTATGGAGAGAGAGGGATTCGAACCCTCGATCCGGGTTCCCCCAGATACTCGCTTAGCAGGCGAGTGCTTTCGGCCACTCAGCCATCTCTCCGTAAAAAAGCTTCAAAGAACTTGCGCCCAAGAGGATTCGAACCTCTAACCTTCAGATCCGTAGTCTGATGCTCTATCCAGTTGAGCTATGGGCGCATAACTTTTGAATCGTCATTAAGTTTAAAAGAGGTTTGATTATACCTCAGATTCCCGGATAGTATAAGAGACGCTGAATTATTTGTCTTCTTTTTTTCTTTTTTTAGCCACGGGGGTGCCAATGGCAGTTGTTCTTGAAATCAAAGTGATCCCTGGATCAGGCCGACAAGACCTCTTTCGCGACAAAACAGGGGTACTCAAATGCCACCTCAAAAACCCACCTGAAGATGGGAAAGCTAATGCAGAGCTCGTCAAAATGCTTGCAAAAAAAGCCGGGTTGGCATCAAATGCGGTACACATCATGCGCGGTGCAACATCGCGAAAGAAGCTCATCAAGATAGATACATTACAATCACCTGCAGACGTACTTCGTGATTTGGGGGTAGAAATTCAGACCTCCCTCGATAAACCGTAAGGCACCACATGCCACTATTTGCATGGAAGGGAATCGATCAAGCGGGCAATAACGTCAAGGGAACTTTATATGCCAACGCCGAACATCACCTTAAAGGGTTGCTTTTAGAGCAAAATATAGCCCTCTTGGATTGCCATCTTGTGAGTCGCTCAATAGCTCTTTTTCGAAAACAACCCACCATTAGTTCTGACTCTCTGTGTACGCTCTTCGAACGTCTCGCATTGCTTCTTACCAGTGGTGTTGAACTGGTTGTTGCATTACGAGTTATAGAAAATACTACCGATGATAAATCTCTTGGAACAGTAATCGCACATCTGAGAACAACCGTAGAAAATGGTTACACGCTTCATCAAGCCATGCAAACCCAACCGACACTATTCACTACTTTTATTGTGCAACTTATTGCAGCAGGAGAAAGTACGGGCAAACTCGGTCGGGTGCTTGAAAATCTTGCCGATCATCTCCATCATCGACAAGAAATCCGCAGCCAACTCAAACAGGCGGCTTTTGCCCCAACCATTACGTTTGTTTTTGCAGCCTGTTTGGTTATCGGAATGATTGTGCTGGTATTTCCTTATTTTGAATCACTGTATCAATCACTGGGAACACAAATTCCACCAGCCACGCGACGACTTTTGTACGTCAGTCATTTCGTACGGTCATGGTATGGAATCACAACGCTTGTCATAATCACCACGACATGTATCGCTGGATGGTCATTTGTTAGAACAGGTTGGCTTAAAAAAATTTTTGATTGCATTACCCCTCGGATGTACGTGGTAGCGCCACTGGTTGTTAGCAACAACGTTCTTGCTTTTGTACAAACAATTTTGCTGTATCTATCATCGGGATTATCGTTAAGCACGGCGCTCGAACAAGCGCAACAAACGGTTCCTAACGATGCTTTTAAAGATGATCTAAAGGTTCTTCTCAACGATATCACTCGAGGAAAAAGCTTTAGTCAGGCACTGGCTGAAAATAACTCACGATTTATTGATGAGCAGTTGGTAACTATTGTTCACGTTGGCGAATCATCCGGTACGCTTGAGCAAACACTGTCAACACTGCAAGCGCATATAAAGCAGGATCTATCAGCACGCCTCACTATGTTCTCAAATCTTATGGCCCCTCTACTGATGATCATTTTAGGAGGCATTGTCGGCGGTATTATGGTTCTGCTGTATATACCGGTATTTAATTTGAGTTCTTTTTTCCAACATTAGGCCGTGTAAAAATCACATCTCGACAGCGGTTACAACTCCATGAATTTTTTCAAACGGAAGTTTGTAGAACTGCACAAAAGTTGGGGTGATGTGTTTGATGAATGCAAAGATTTTCCAGATAATTTTGCTCGTCACAATCTCGTCAACACCATAGAAAATTACAGCAGGATCGATACCAGCGTTGCGCAGAATTTTTTCAATATCCAATACTTCCATGTATCCCATGTGAACTTCAAAAATACGGAGACCAGGCGCTAGATTTCCTTTGAAAAATCCGATTACTCCAAAGGGATCATCGCGCGTTACAACTGATATAAGAATATTATCTTCGTACACAATATTATTCTTAAACATTGTTTGCATAACGTACTGAGGCACCGTTGCCATATCACGTACAAAATACAACGCGGTTCCCTTGAGTTTCATGATGCTCTTGGCACGAGCTTCAAATTGTTCCAAAAATTCTTCAATCGCCAATGGTTGTTGGGCGCGCAACAATTTTCGTTGTCCGGTTGTATAAATAGCAATGAGCGCGAATGGGGAAATAGTAACGGCAATCGAAAACAGGCCGCGTTCTGGCAACTTAGTACAGTTCGACATAAAAAAAACGCTTACTACCAGCGTTACAAATGCAGACACGATTAATTTAAGAATGTTGCGACGTCTCCAGAAAATCCAGGTCATCATAATGCCGGTGATGGTCATGCAGCCACTTACGGCAAAGCCGTATGCCGTAGCCAGGGTGTTGGATTGCTTGAAAAGCATAATTATCATGAGTACTGAAAACATGAGAATCCAGTTAACAACACCGATGTACACCTGCGATCGCAATCTGTTTGATGTGTAATCAACTTTTAGCATAGGCATAATGTTGGTAGTGATCCCTTGATATACCACCGAAAATATCCCGCTGATCAATGATTGGGATGCAATAACCGTGGCAAATAATGTCAAAATAAGAAACGAAATGTAAATGACCAGTGGCATATGGGCTCTAACCATTACAAAAAGTACCGAGAGCGACATCGATGAGGTTGGATTAAGCAGCAAGAAAGCAGCTTGCCCCAAATAGTTCAATATCAGCACCACAAACACAAAGTACCACGCACGGCGAATAGGGCGTCGTCCTAAGTGCCCCATATCGGCGTACAGCGCTTCACCACCAGTTGCACACAACATAACGCCCGAAAGTACAAAAAAGCCGGTCATCCCATTGTGTATCAAAAATTTGATTGCATAAAACGGGCTCAGTGCTTTGAGCACCGAGGGCGCTTGGACGATGCCATAAACACCAAAAAATCCAAGTGCGATAAACCAAATAAGCATTATCGGGCCGAAGGCGATCGAAATGCGCTCTGTGCCACGACGTTGAAAGACGAAAAGAAGAACGGTGATAGCGCATGCCATTAAAACGAGTGTATCGACGGCAATATTTTTGAAACCAGGAATGAGAACAATTCCTTCAACCGATGTCAGAATACTCATTGCCGGTGTAATGATACCATCGCCAAAAAAAAGCGAGATACCAACAAATGACAAAATCGTAACAAAAGCTATTTGTGTTGGTGATTTAAGCAATGGAACCAAAATTTCTTTAAGCACGATTGTGCCGCCTTCGCCCTTTTTGCCAAGGCTCATCGCGAGCCAGGCATATTCAAGAGCTACCAAAATAACCAGCGTCCAGAGAATAAGAGACACAACGCCGATAATGTTATCGACAGTTGGCGTAAGAAAAAAATTCATGAAGATACCGGAACCGAGGGTATAAAGTGGACTTGTGCCAATGTCGCCAAAAACGACCCCCAAAGATTTTATAATTTCTTTGGTGTTTATCCAAAGATCTCGTCGTGGCAACTGGAATTGTAAGCCATCATTATTCATAAAATCCTTCACATCACTGGATCTTTTCTGCGCTACATTAAGTACAATCTATGAACCATATTTTGTGGCACATAGTTTAATTCAAGCGTAGAATCACTAAAAACACAAGATTTGAGTGGCTTTGCCACTCTTTTTGACGTTACCTATTACATCGTCAACACGAAAGGCGTACTATGGCTTCTCTGCGCATAATACTGGTAGGCATGATAATGTTGGTGAATAGTACAACGGCATTCCTGTGTGCCATGCAATCAGATCCCACTGGCAACCAGATAATCCATCTACAAACCGAAGTTGGGATGAAAATACTTATAGATAGCTACCTACAAAAACTCGATGATGAGGCTCTTTACGAAAGTTTCGTTGGGTTAATCGACGATACGTGCAGCATCGAAATTCTGGAAGTACTTAAGCAGCCGTTCATTTTTTTTAAGACTATTTCAGGTGAATCATTATGGGGCCTGGCCGATAAGGCATTTCCTTGTTTGAATGGCGATATGAATACCCCGCGCCATGCAACGCTTCCACATCTCAACAAAGGAGTGTTTCACATAAAAGGGCTCCTCAATACGGCCGAAGCAACTTTCGTGGGCGATAATAATGTGAAACGGTCAACCGCAATTATACAGGAGATACTTTTTTGTATGGGTGCATCATGGCAGCCACATGACAATGAGGATGATTTTGATAGAGACCCAGCCAATTCCTTCATCACTGAGCTCAGAGAGATATACTGGGCTGCGCATATGCTTATTCTCAAGATCGATGACAGACTCAAATTTTTAAACCATGTAGCGTGGCGGCAGCGTCCACATAATGCCAAGCGTTGTAGGGTCTATGGCCCATTATCTAAGAGCTAAATCGCCGTCCAAGAAAATGTTTATATTGACATGAAAATCATCGGGCTGTACGCTACTCCTCATGTGTTTTCGTAACATTTTCGGATCACATAATCTAGTTGCCGGGATAGCTCAGGTGGTAGAGCAGTAGACTGAAAATCTATGTGTCGGCGGTTCAACTCCGCCTCCCGGCATTTACTTTCCGATCGCCCTGAGTGATTTGCGACCTGTCCACCGTAGCCTTGGCGAAGGTGGAAGCAAATAGTACAGAAGGGCCTATCTCTTCTTCTCAGCCTTTTAGAAAAAAAGACCTATACGAGCCTGCGCTCTAAGATTCCAAGGCTTGCAGTTGTTGGTGTAGACCAGCGGGGTAAAGAGCTCAACTGTTGTTACAATTGATCTCCCTAGCATCCTGCCAAGCGTAATATCAAGGGGAAGAAAGAAGCCCTTGTTGATAAAATCATACGAAATTCCAGAGACAGAATAGAGAGTGACAAAGGTTTTTTTTGTCAGCATTACCTGAAATGTTGGTTGGAAATTGAGGCGAGATATGTGGCTGTAGCCAGATTTCCCCGCATAATCAAAGTCATAAGACATTCCAAAAGTAAAAAAACTTCCGCGTGTAATTTCGGGCAACAAAATACTAAAACCAGCCATTGGCGAAAGTATATATTTTCCCAATCCATCACATTGGCGGTATGCTGTCGGCCATAGAAATTGCGCGCCAAACCAGTAGGCCAAGCGTTTGCTTTTATGGTATGTTGCGAACGCCTGCATGAAGATATCCGACAACGCGTATTGGTTCTGCTTATAACGCCTTCCACCACGCGCTGATGTTCCGCATATAAGGGGCACATCAATGCGAGTTTCAAGCTCCCATTTCTTTGATAATTTTCTTGGTTGGTCAGTACGAAAAATAAGCGCGTGACGTTCAGATTCGCGAGGAAATTTTACATATTGATAGCGAACATCAAAACGTCGAACAGGTTTCGTAATATTTTGTCCTGTATTGATTTCTCTACTGCCATTCGTGCCATTTTTCTGCCCACATAATCCAGTTACCTGCAAAAATAGCACGATTAACAGGCAGAAAAGCTTTTTATTTTGCTCATCAAACATCATGATTTATCCTATAATTTTCAAACGACAACAGTTGATAGGTAAAACTACAGTAGAAAAAATTTGCACAAGCATTGTCCACTTTCTCTTAAACACACCTCAAAAGTTTTGACTATGGAGCCTTATGTTTGATTTTCTTTCACAAAAAATTTCAGGAATACTTGGGTGGATTAACAACAAAGGCAAACTTACCGAAGACAATATCAAAGAAGCTCTCGGCACGATACGCACCGCACTGCTCGATGCAGACGTTCCGCTTGCCATTGTTGAATCGTTTCTTGAAGAAATCAGTAAAGAAGCACAAGGTAAAAAAGTAGCTTCTTCTCTGAATCCTGGTCAGCAATTTACAACACTTGTTTATCACAAGCTGGTTGATTTTTTAGGGGGCGCAAACTCTCTTGTTCCGACCTTTCAGATTCCCTCGGTAATCATGGTAATGGGCCTCCAGGGCTCCGGCAAGACCACTACCATTGCAAAGCTTGCTCACTCAATTATCAAACAGGCGGCTCAACGAGGAAAAAAACGTCGCATTCTTTTAGCCTCGGTTGACTTCTATCGCCCAGCTGCTATCGACCAACTAGAGGTTCTTGCACAACAAATCGGAGTGTCGTTTTATCGTTCGCATGCTGTACAAGTCGTTCAAGCAGCCGACGAAATCTATGATTATTTCACCAAGAATCAGTTTGACATGTTGTTTCTTGATACCGCCGGACGGCTCCATGTTGATACCGATATGATGGAGGAACTGCGCGCTCTTAATAAACGGTTAGCGCCCAAACACAAGTTGCTTGTGCTGGATGCAATGACCGGGCAAGAATCGCTCAACGTAGCTGCTGCTTTTGACCAAGCGATTGGTTTTGAAACAGCAATACTTGCCAAAATGGACAGTCAAACTCGCGGGGGCGCCGCATTCGCTTTCCGTTATGCCCTCAAAAAGCCTATCGCCTGGGTTGGTACAGGAGAACGAGTTGATGATCTTGAAGCCTTTATTCCTGAGCGCATTGCAACCCGTATTCTAGGAATGGGGGATATTCAAACCTTGGTTGAAAAGGCCCAAGAATCTATTGATCAGTCTCGTCAAGAAACTATGGCTCGTCGCCTCATGGAAGGCACGTTTACACTTAAAGATTTTTATGATCAGCTCGGCATGATTGATAAGCTCGGTTCGTTTGAAAAAATTAGTAAATACCTTCCCGGAGCAAATAACATCAGTCCAGAAATGGTTGAAAAAGGGCATAATGAAGCGCGCCAATTTAAGGCAGTTATTAGCTCAATGACCCCAAAAGAACGTATTTTACCCCAAATTCTTGATGGTTCGCGAAAAAAACGTATTGCCCTTGGAGCGGGTGTATCTGTTCAAGAAGTCAATCTATTACTGCAAAGATTTGAACAAAGCAGACAATTTGCTAAAATGTTTAGAAGATTCGGCAAAATAAAACACTAGATTTCGAATATCCAAAGGATTTGTTGCATGGCAGTCAGTATTCGCTTCAGCCGCATAGGAAAGAAAAATCGCCCTTACTGGCGTATTGTCGTTGTTGATTCACGCAAAAAACGTGATGGTGCATATCTTGATAATCTCGGCACTTATGACCCCCTCAAACATGTTGTTATTCAGTTTGAGAAAGAACGGCTCCAGGAGTGGGTCGGTAAAGGGGCTCAGTGTTCGCCAGCCATCACTAAAATGATCAAAGCTCACACAGCATAACGTAATCGCATGGCATTAATGGCATTACACATCTACAAGTACACATAGAGGAGAGTAAGCATGCTTAAGGATCTTGTAGAGTTTATCGTTAAAAGACTTGTTGATCGTCCGGATCAGGTTTCGGTTTCGGAAATAACTGGCGAGCAGTCGACTATTATAGAGCTGCGCGTCGCGCCAGAGGATCTTGGCAAAGTTATTGGCAAAGAGGGACGGACAGCCCGTTCTATAAGGACGTTAGTGAATGCAGCTGCGTCTAAAGGACATAAACGAGCTGTACTCGAAATCCTTGAATAATTAACCCGCCGTGCAACAAGATTCTAAAAACTATAGGCTGGTGTCATAGCCAGCCTATTTTGGTGAATATGAAGATATCGATACTAACCGTTTTCCCTGAACTACATGAAACATTTTTAAAAACGAGCATCATCGGTCGTGCATGCGAACGCGGTGTTGTTTCGATCCGCACTATGCGGCTTGCCGATTTTTGTGCGCCAAAAGAACGCATTGATGAACCAGTTGTTGGCCCAGGTGCAGGCATGATACTGAAGCCTGAGATCATTGAACGCGCCATTACCGCATGTGAACAGGATTGGGGACTAGGATATAAAATTTTCTTTTCACCCCAGGGCGTCAAGCTTACACAGCCGTATCTACGCGCTATGGCGGCAGAACTCATGGGGGTACCATCCCAACAAGATGGGCCCGCGGAATCTCCTGAATCACCAACGTCCCGCCATATCATCTTAATCTGTTCTCGCTATGAGGGCATCGATACACGTGTAGAAAAATTTTACGCTGATGCTGTTATTTCGATTGGTGACTATGTTGTTACCGGCGGAGACATTCCCGCACAGATTTTTTTAGAAGGGCTGTTACGTTTGTTGCCTGGCGTTGTGGGGAAACAGGAATCGGTTGAAGAAGAATCATTTTCCGGTGCTTTGCTCGACTATCCAGAATATGGTCTTCCCGTCGAATGGAAAGGCATACGTATTCCTGACGTCGTGCAGTCGGGTAATCATGCCGTCATCAAAAAATGGCGCATTCAACAGGCGCTTGATAAAACGCTTCGTCATCGCTTTGATTGGTTTGCGTCATCAGAGCCAACAGCAGAAGAATGCCAGCAGGCACTACAGTCTATCCCCAACCACTATGTTGCACTCATGCATACCCAGGTGAAGCTTAAAGATGGTACGGTCGGCACCACCTCAATCACGTCGATTGATTTGCACGACACTGCCCGTTCATGCGCCACCTATGGTATAAAAAACTTTTTTATGGTTACGCCGCTGGTCGACCAACAGGCAATCATTGCCACATTTCTTGATTTTTGGCGTTCCGATTTTGGCAAAAATTATAACCAAAGTCGGTATCATGCCGTCAGCAAAGTACAACCAGCGCTCGAGCTCAACGAAGTTATTGAGGCCATCACACAGATGGAAGGTAAAGCGCCATTAATTGTTGCGACATCAGGCAAACAGCATACGCATGCGCAGATGATTGATTTTGCAAGCCAGGGAACTGTGTGGCGGAACGACCGTCCGGTACTTCTACTCTTCGGCACCGGCCAAGGACTGGCAGATGATTTGATTGAAAAATGTGACTATCTTTTGGTACCCGTCAGCGGCATGACCGATTACAACCATCTCTCGGTTCGCTCGGCCATTGCGATTGTACTCGATCGTTGGCTCGGCTTGCATCCACACAACATGATGCACATACAAAGATAAGTCATTCATGTAGTAGGAGTTTAAGTATATGAATTCTCGACAAAATATTATTCTGAACGCGCTCGTTGCACTTTCACTGTCTTCAGTAGCTCTTACCATGAACCCAGAGTCCATACCTCTCACACCCAGCAAAGGAAGCATTAGCGCATACACCGACTATTTGTCGCAGGATCGAGCAGAACGTTTTAATGAGCAATTGCGATTATCAAGAACACTTGCAGACCTGTATAAAAAAGAGCTCATCATGCAAGATCTTAAAGACAGTATAGAAAATAATCTCATAAGAAGTTTTCTTGTCGATATTCGGATGGCAATAAAAGATCATGACGTTGATAATTTCAAATTTATTTTAAATATTACACCTGAAGAGCTTTTGTACTGCATCTTTACTCAAGTTGTGGCCTGTCGTATGCCGGCATTATTTGGTGATAGCGCATCGTATACAATAGTCTGTCCGGTATCCAACGTACCGTCTGAAGCAACAGAGCAATTATCCTTGTCATCGTATGCGATTGAATGTGGTTCCAAAGAGATAGGCCAACTGATTGAAGCTTTTATTGCGTACTTTCAAAATGAATATAATGTAGTGACGGCTACGCATTTCAGTAGCTCTCCCGCCCCAACCAAGTAATTCAATTTGGTGATTACACACCACACTTAATTCAAGCTGGAATTTATCATTGCCATAGCGTCAAAAATAGCGCGTTTGCGCTGCCTATCCTGATCTTGTAGGGTGATTAAGTCGCTTTAAAGATCTCATAATTCTGGAGGTTATTTGTATGAAAAAAATTATAACAACACTATGTCTCTTGCTCGCTGCTTACAGCACGACACGCGTTATGCCTGCCATGCGTTATGCACCGGTAAACGTGCATGACAATGCCGCTTTGATATGTGCCAGTGAACAAGGGAAAGTCGCTGAAGTACAACGGCTTATTGGCGCCAAGATCGATCTCAACCATAAAGATTGTTACGGTAACACGGCGATGATGTATGCCGTTTGTCGAGGCTATACGAGCATCGTTAAGCAGCTTGCTGATGCCGGTGCTAACCCTAATCTCAAAGATAGGCACAATCGTACGGCTCTTATGTATGCAGCTCATAATGGACGCATCAAAGAAGCAAAGTTATTGGTTGATGCCAAAGCAGATCTTACGCTTAAGGACAAAACTGGTATGACTGCTGCTGACTATGCAAGCTTTCAGTGCCACCCAGAAATAGTAGAGGTGTTGAACACGCAAGATAAAAATGCTTTGATACGTGCAAGTGAACAAGGAAAAGTTGCTGAAGTACAGCGGCTTATTGGCGCCAAGATCGATCTTAACCATAAAGACTGTTGCGGTAACACGGCTCTGATGTACGCCGTTTGTCGAGGGCATACGAGCATCGTTAAGCAGCTTGCTGATGCCGGTGCTAACCCTAATCTCAAAGATAGGCACAATCGTACGGCGCTCATGTATGCAGCTCATAATGGACGCATCAAAGAAGCAAAATTATTGGTTGATGCCAAAGCTGATATGAGCCTGCGGGATAATGAAGGATGCACCGCCTTGATTCACGCGGCGCTTCAGAAACATGAAGATGTAGTTCGCATTCTGGCTGCAGCTGATCCAGATACTGTCGAGTGTGGAATTTGTAATGAAGAGGGTGGAGATTTTGCGGTTATTGCGCCGTGCCACCACCATTACCACCGCCACTGCCTTGATAACTGGAAGTCGCACGATGCCACCTGTCCAAAATGTCGTGGCAAGATTGAGAAGTATAGTGCCACAATACATCTTCCAGCTATTTCCGAAGACGAGGAATAAGGGGAGTGGGGTGGAACTAATTCAATTTGCAATTCACATATAGCACCAGCTCGCACCCGTTTGTGATACGCGTTAATGCGTTATAAACTGATAGAGGTCGTTTTTGGGGATTTCTATAGGACTAATTTTGGGGGGTTAACGTGAAAACGTTACGTATTCTTACAATCATCACATTTATTGCAGCGCTCACGCCACTTGGTGCTGCCATCGAACCGGGAACAGCTACACCATCAACTGACGCAACAACAACAGAAAAAAATATATCTTCTGAGCAATCACATGATGTCTACATCGAGGATTTTGCCTACCGCTACGGCAATGGCCACATCGAATATCAACACGACGGGAAAAATACCCTTATTTTGTATACCGATCCTGATATGACGTGTGTGGTACTTAAAGCACTTGGCGCGATTGGTGGAATGGGCGCTGGCATTGCAACTACTTGTTTGGCAGCATTTCCGGGTAACCTGGCGGGGCCTGCACTGATGGCTCTTGGCGTATATTTGGCCACAAATGCACATCAACATTACGCTGAACTTAAAGCGCACAAAGTACATTACATCACCCTCAATGCAGATGGACTTACGTTCTTTGATGAACGGCATCAATTTGCGTCTTTTACATGGGCTGATGTTGATCATATTGAAGTAACTTCAGAACAAAAAGTTAGCTACCATAGCTATCCCCTTTATGCATATCACCCATATTCCTGTCATTGCCATCGGTCCGATTGCTGTCAATGCAACGTCGGATGTGATGGTAGTTACCATCAATATGCAAGTACAACAGAAGTACAAACGAGAGTGGTCAAACACCTATCATTTTTTGACAAATACAACACGCGACTTTTTTCAATTTCGGATGATGACCATCATCTGCCAATCTCAATTGATCAGTTTCATGCCCTTGTAAAACGCTATCACCATATGGCAACTCAAAACGCTGGAGCACAATAATCATGATTACTACAAACAAAATTTACGCATTCACGTTTGTTGTATTATTTGCATCACTTGGCGCCGTTGAGCCAGGAGAAGTCACGCCACAAACGAGTATTGAAGGCGATAAGGCCCTTCAAGAAAGAGTGGCCCATTTTAAGCAGTTATCGCAGGAAGAGAAAAACGCTTTTGCAGCAGATGAAGCAGAATTGGGGAATGCCTCCGTTGTTCGCTCGCTTATTGCTGCTGGAGCAAATCCCGATTGCGTTTTAATTTCAGCCGCTTGGCATGGTCGTCAGAACATCGTTGAGTTAGCTCTTGATAAAGGTGCACATGTAGATGCAACTATAAATGGTGCGCTAACACCTGAATATTTTGGCTTCTTTACCCCTCTCATATATGCATCATTAAATGGCCATACAAATGTCGTCAAAACGCTTATCGAGCATCATGCCAATGCCCACTGCTTTTGGGCAATCTCCTATGCAGCTGGAAGAGGTCATGCTGAAATAGTCAAATTGTTGATCGATGCAAAAAATCCCTATCTCAATGATGCTTTAATTGCAGCTGCTGCAAGCGGCAAAACCGATGTGGTTAAGCTGCTTCTTGATGCTCAAGCTGATCCAAGCTATTGGAATGAGGGTATTAATGGCAGCAATGCATTGATTGATGCCGCCAAAGAGGGGCATAGCGAAGTCGTCAAGTTACTTCTCGATACGGGAAAAATGCATTCATGTTACATAGCTGATGCCCTCAAATGGGCGCATTTCAATGCACAAGCATCCGCGGATTGCCCAACAGAAAATGGTAACACAGAAATTATCAACTTACTCAAAGCTGCAGGAGCTCAATAACCATGATGTCTATAAATGAAACTTTCGCATTCACAGTTGTTGCATTATTTGCGTCACTTAGCGCTGCCATCGAACCGGGTGAAATTCCACCACCAGCTTTTGCTGAACAACCGCAAAATCCATATCTTGCGCTGTCAGAAAAAGAAAAAGACGCTGGACTCCTTGATGCCGTGTCGCAAGGCGATGTTGAAAAGGCTTGTTATTTTATTGAGGCAGGTGCTGATATAAATTTATCTGGTCGGAATCCATTGGCTTTAGCAGCCGCAAGAAATGATATTACTATGGCAAAAATGCTTCTTGATGCTGGTGCGTATGATTGTACCGATGCGCTAGTTCGGGCTGCTGAGGTAGGGGCGACACAGATTGTTGAAATGATCATCGATGCAGGAACTGGTCATAGTGAAGATTTTGATGAGGCACTAAAATTAGCACGTCAAAATGGACATAACGATACTGCACAAGTAATTATCGATACTCAAATCATATTCGACAAAGGCGGCTTGAGCCCCGAAAATTACCAAAAGTTGTTTCAGAAAGATATCAAGCACTACCGCCACATTCTACAAGCATCTGAGCGGGAAAAAGAAAAATTTCTTATTCAAGCAGTGCTCAACAATAATATCGAAGATGTAAAATTCCTTCTTGAAGTAGCAAAAGCAAACCCTAATGCCATCGGCACCTTCAAATCAAACAGCTTGTTTGTTAAAGATGGGGTTACTGCTACTGATGAATCACTTGCGCACGCTCCCGTCCTCATGCTGGCCGCCGAATGTGGCCGCACAGAAATCGTTCGGCTTCTCCTACAAGCACATGCCGATCCCAACATCCCAACACAGCTTACATCATTACCAGATTACACAACCACTGCGCTTATGGTCGCAATAGTCAGGCAAGATGCTGAAATAATCAAGATGCTCAAAGAAGCTGGCGCTCAAGAGAAGCTTTTTGTGGAAAGAATGTTGTACATGTCCTTGCCAATTCTTGTGTAAAAAGCAAACAGGCAATTAAGAAATCGTCTAAATACTTAAAGCCACAGGAGCCAAATAATCATGATAACAAAAAACTATACACTTGCTTTGATAACCATTATCGCTGCAACATCATCACTTGTAGCCATGGAACCGGGCGAAAAAGTTATAACACCTGATACCGTCATCGAATCTGGGGCACCAGTTGCAACGCCCCAAACAAATCCATATGTCTCATTGTCGCAAGAAGATAAAGACAAACTTCTTATTCAGGCGGTAAAAAATAACGATCTTGAAGATACAAAAGCTCTGCTCAATGCAGGCGCGAAGCCGGATGCTGAAGAAATTTCCCATAAGTGCGATGCTCGTAGGCACCACGCGATAAATAAGATAACTCCCATCCTTGTGTTTGCCATACGATCAAAAAACATTCCTATGGTCAAAGAACTTATCGACTGTGGGGCCAACATCAATACCAATATGATGGAATCAAAGGGAGATTGCTATTCTGCTACTGATTCACTTGAGATTACAGAGGTCATCAAACCGCTTCTCGTTCTCGCTATCGAATCCGGCAGTAGCGAACTTGTTCATCTCTTAATCGATCACAAAGTTAATCTTAACCAACGTTGTGTAAATATCGTCTGGCGCCAGGGTTCGTCAGTAGACGGTAAAATTGAAGGTTATAGCACGTCTTATGAAACACCGCTTTCAAGAGCTATCGAATTAGGCAACACAGAAATAGCCAAAATGCTCAAAGACGCCGGGGTAATAGAATATCCGCTTATGGACAATGTGCTGTATATGTCTATGCCACTCGTTGTATAGCAAACAAGCCCAATCAGCCCGTAATTTCGCATAAAAATTGCCATTTAGAGGCTTTGCTCTATACTTTGGCTTTGTTTACTAGAAAAAGTACTTTTTCGAATAAGGACGTCCATGAAAGCACGCAGCTTAACCCGCGAAACGATTCTCAATCTTGGAACTGACGATAAAAAAATTCCTGCATTTAAAGTCGGTGATATGGTCGAAGTTGGCCAGATTATCAAAGAAGGCGACAAAGAACGCGTACAGCCATTTAAAGGCGACGTAATCGCCATTCATCGTAACGGCATTGGTTCAACGTTCACCGTTCGTCGTATTGGCGCTAATGGCGTTGGTGTTGAAAGAATTTTTCCTTTTTATTCTCCTTCAATCAGCGAAATCAGCCTTGTCAGAATGGGTAAAGTACGTCGCGCAAAACTTTATTATCTTCGTGACCGTGTTGGTAAAGCCGCTCGCGTAGAAGAGAAAATGCAGGCAGCCGAAGCAACTCCTGCCAAATAATGATACGTTTACGCATTATACTTTGCGCCCTGTTGGGTGTGCTCTCTCTTGCTTCGTGTGGTAAACAATACGACCTTGCCAGTACACGCAAGGCGCGTGTTGAGCTTACGAAGCATTTCGATATTCCCGTTCCTCTTGATTTTAAACTCAAGACCACATCGAGCCGTGCGCTTCAGGATGGATACTCAGATTTCATGCGTTATAACGGGCCAATCACTCCCGATCAAGCCATTGCTTTCTACCTGCGTGAGATGGAACGATCTGGGTGGGATATTACCAATCTTTCAACAGCTCAAGAGGGCTTTTTATTTTGTTGCAAGCCGCGTAAGCAATGTGGCATACAAATTCAACCGGGGCCTGGTCACACGACGATATTGTGTCTTTTTATTACACAGAAGGTAGCGTCATGATACTTTGGTACCTTAAAGCGTTCGCGCTTATTCTTGCTGTTGTGGTCGTTTGTCCTTTTATTTTTATAGGTCTTGCGGCAACGTGTGGACGCTTTTGTGGGATTACTATCGCGCCAGATTCTTTCGTTGTCAGATGCGCTCAGCGTTTTAACCAACGTTTTACGCGATAGCGCATTTTTTCAAGCTTATTACGTGCATATTTATTCCCCAACAGTGCTAACCCCAGAAGAATAAGTAATACGCCCTGAATTGCTGGCAAGAAGAGGCCAACGACGCCGAGTATGAGTAAAAAGATCCCTATAACCGTACGGCCGCCATTGTTATAGATAGTTTTCAGAAATTTATACATTTCCTCTCCTTATTTCCTAAAAGCAAATTGCCAGAAAACACGAATTCTGTTATAAATTGAGCATATTGAATTTATTGGGAAGTCGTCTAGTGGCAGGACCCTGGATTCTGGATCCAGTTACAGAGGTTCGAATCCTCTCTTCCCAGCCACCTACGCCAAGGCTCCGGCGGCCAAGGCCCAAATCATTGAAGGTTTCTAGATAAAGATTGAAAAGTAAGGTTGACGTAGGTGCCCGCCGTAGCCACGTTGAAGACGGGGCGGAGGAGGGTTGAGTCATCATCCTAATCACTTTGTAATATTTATGTATTACGTTTATATCCTCAGATCGATACATCATCCGGATCAAAGGTACATTGGCTATACCAAAAATCTTAAACAACGTTTTGCCGATCATAACTATGGAGAATCTGTCCATACTGCAAAATATCGACCATGGCAAGTAGAGGCATATTTTGCATTTCGAGATGAATCTAAAGCCGCCGCATTCGAAATATATTTGAAATCAGGTTCAGGGCGAGAGTTTGCCAAAAAGCATTTCTAAAAGCGCCATCACGGTAAAAGCAATGCAAAATTTATCATAAGGATTTTGATGAAATCGCTCATTAAGTTTATCTTTTTATGCGCATCTGTCTTCCATGTGATCTTCTTATGCGGATGTAGTAATCAGCACGATACAGAAAAGCCAAATGATTTCCGCGGCAACTCAATTCAAACGAGTACAATCTTAGATCAAGGCGCTTCGCTTGAAGATCAACTAATTGATGTGATAAAGCACCCGAATGGCATCGGGGTTGTAGAGACAGAAGCAATAGTCAAACGATTATTGGCTCAAGGAGTAAATGTTAGCGCTATAGATGAAGCAACGATCACGGTTGCCATAGAATTTTTTAATCAAGGAACAATTACCATTTCACCGGCATCAGCTATGACATGGACAGAAGATGAACAAGAAGAAAATTATGCAGCCCGACGAAGCATTTTGTGGCATTTAATAGATGCTGGCACCTACTTTAACGATTGCGATGACGAATGGCTGGTTCGACAGATAGTTAAATCTGGAAATATTTTGTTTGTTGAGCTTTTGGTAAAAAAGGGTGTTGATTTGACCGAGTATAAAAACATTTTGTTGGATGCTGCAAATAGTGGAAATGAAGCCGTATTCAAATTGGTCTTTTCGTTAATTCCAACTGTTAATTGTCAGAATGAAGATGGCAATTCGGTATTGATGGAGGCGGCGGTTAGTCATTACGATTATGACGTACCAAGGAGTGAGGCGATTATTAAATTTCTCTTGGAACATGATGCAGATGTAAATCATAGGAATAAATATGGTGATAGCGCATTAACGTTTGCTGTGGAATGTGCTCATGAAAATATCGTAAGACTGTTATTACAAGGCGGAATAGATTTAGGTAAAGAACCGAAAACCCTGTTTCATAAAGCAGTTATTGGAAAGAATAAAAAAGTTATAAAGCTTTTACTCGATAAAGGTTTGAGCGTGAATGAAAGGGATGAAAATGGAGAAACTCCCTTGCATTGGGCTGCTGGGTCCAGGTCCTTCAAATGGAGCCAGTGGGCTGATCCTGCAATGATAAAATTTTTACTAAAAAATGGAGCTGAGATAAATGCGCAGGATAAATATGGGAACACTCCCTTAATAAGCCACATCTTAAATCTGTTTCATGAAGAAGATGTGTGCTTCGACACAATCCTTACACTGGCCCACTTTGGGGCAGATGTTTCAATAAAAAATAATTCAGGCAAGACTGCCAAGGATTATTTAACCAATGATCCTGATAAAATTGGTCGGCTGAATGTATTCAAGTCCCATGACATTTTGGATCATCCGAAAAAGAATGCTCATCTTGCATATGCACCAACGTTTAGTTCAATGATAAAATCGGATGGGTATCAGCGGTGCAGAAAGTGTAACCCTTGCTGCCATTATATGCGTAGAAATGATAATCATCTTTATATCTTTTTTAAACAGGATCTTAGCGATAAATTAGTAATTACAAGAGAAATATTCAAAGCTGATAATAATGTATCAATTTACTTTCCCCGTTTTTCAGAAATGAAAGATAAAGAGGCTGAAAATAAGCTCAATGAAAAGCTAAAAAAAACTTTCACTAACATGAAGCTTGCTCAACAAAGTAAAATTTCTGAAAAGGACCGTGAACAATATTACGGGTGCGATTTTGATTTATGGCAGATAAATAACCTCATAATAATTATGAGAAGGGAATTTACAATTTTTGACGAAGCCAAAGTTGGGCAAGATAAACAAAAAAGCTTTTTTATTGATGCAACAACCGGAAAATTCTATCAGGCACACGATCTTTTCAAAAAGGATGCCGACGTTGCTGACGTAATTTCACGCTTGATTCAAAGTAGCAACTGTTCCCCAATGCATAACCTTTTTGATAAAAAATTTCCTTTAAAAAATAACTTTATTATCACCCACGAAGGCCTTGAAATTTACCTGGACAGCAATAATGCGAGCCATTATGGGCAGCGTGTTTTTAAAATTAAGCACGAAGACATTGATGCCATCATTGAAAAGAACAATGATTTTTATAAATCATTCGCCAAGGCATGGCTCGAGTAGACTATACAGAGCTATTTAGCCTGCGACGCAAGAAGAGGAACAAAAATAACCTGACATTTCTGCCAAAGATTTTGAGTGGCACAGTACCAAGCATCAGAAAGATGCTGTAATGTTTTGCGTCTTGAGTACCAACAGCATCATCTCTTCTCTTATTCCTCTCCAATCCAAAGTTCCCTCCTTCGCCCTCGCGTTGCTCGTGGCTACGGCGAGGCAGGCGAAGTGTATCCACCATCTCCAGTTTTCGCTCAGGGGGTTACACTGAAAGAATTCTGAGCTACAACTGGCAAGCCAGCACCAGAAGGAAAATGAAGCGAAAATTGCTTGCTACGTCGTAGTTTTAACGAAGACGAGGTCCCGTCGTAGCTTTGTTTACCCACATGTAATACCCACCAAAGCGTAGACGGACAACCTGTCTGACAAAGCCAAGTAACTTGGGGCTCTATGTATCACGTCTATCTTCTTCTATCAATCAATCATCCTGAAGAAATCTACACTGGTTACACCACCAACATGAAACAACGACCTGTCACGCCGTAGCCTCGTGCGAAGGCGGATTGGCTGAGCACAATAGTGGTAAATCAATCTATGCATCAGCTTACAAGCCGTGGTATTTGGAAGTATGTGTAACGTTTAAAGAAAAAGAGAAAGCTATTGCGTTTGAGAAATATCTAAAGAGCTCTTCGGGGAGAGCGTTTGCCAAAAAACATTTTTGATTTTAGAAATAAAACAGCCCCAGCGTAACTGCTAGGGCTGTATGTTTCAACGTTTAAGTATGTATTCAATCAACTAATTCTTCTTTCGATTCCATTTTTTCAGTTTTTTGGATCAAATTTTTTTTATGAAGTTTAAAATCTAAAAATCGCTCGGCTATTTCAATAGGAACTTCTAATTGTCTATCGAAGTAATGATCCATCAATGCCTGTATACATGCTTCATCACCCCGTCCAAATACTTTATCCACCGCATTAGAACCCCATTGTTCACAGAGGAATGGATCCGCATCTGCATCCAAAAGTATTTTCATGCAATCTGCATGTCCTTTATCAGCAGCAGCATACAACGCTGTGCGAAAAGTAACTGAATTGTAGTAATTCACCATGGCTTTTGCATCAACAAGTTTTTTTAAACACTTTGCATGCCCAAAAGCAGCTGCCAGGTATGCCGCTGTATTTCCTGATATATTAACGGCATCAACTTTAACGCCAGCTTTAATAAAGATATCCATACATTGTGCGCTACCGCAAACAGCCGCTCTGTGCAAAAATGTACCGTTACTTGCATCAATTGCAAGGGCGTTTGCGCCTTCGGCTAAGAGTCTTGTGACTTCCTTAGCGTTATCATGATCCACTGCTGATTCAAGTTGTTCATCGAGGTCAACACCCATTGCGTTCAATGAGATTTCAACAGATAAACCAGCTATTACCACTAAGCAGCTTCTTAAGAATTTCCCATAATGCATAAAATCTCCTAACAATAAAATTACAAGCCACATATTTAATAATTAAGAAAACATATTTTAAGAGCTCTGAGCTTTAGTAATTAAAGAAAGCGCTGTCAATTTTTTTATCATAATGAACATCTATCGGCTATTTTATCAATTAATTTCTGGCACCAACAGCATCACCTCTTCTCTTATCCCCCTCCAATCAAAAGTTCTAAGTATGCCTACCATCCCCAGCCATACTTCGCTGCTACGCAGCTACGTATGGCTGTCGCCAGCAAAATGACTTTATTCAAGAAAAAGTAACAAAACGTTATGCGAAGTAGGGTTGAGTCCTTTTATGTACTACGTTTATCTTCTTAAATCATTAAAAAATCCCACTAAAACTTATATTGGTTTTACCACAAATCTTCAGCAGCGCATGAAACAGCACAACTCTGACGCCCCTATAAAAACGGCACACACCGCTGATTTTAGACCTTGGAAATTAGTCACCTTTATCGGGTTTGGCGATGAGATCAAGGCTCGTGATTTTGAGAAATATTTGAAAGTTGGGTCCGGCCATGCCTTTGCAAAAAGACACTTGTGGTAGCTTTAGAAATATCCGCTCTATGCGGCCCTACGTAGCACCGATCTGTCCTACGAAGCTCAAAGAGCGTAGTAGGAAGGCGCGAAGTAGGGTTGAAATCAGGTTCGGGGCGAGAGTTTGCCAGAAAGCATTTCTGCGTTAGGACCATAAGTTTTTAGCCTATGGTCACAATTTCACCAGAATGTTTTCAGCGCTTTTTACGCCACAGTTTCTTAACGAACATAATAATTTCCCTGGCCATCCAAAATATACCTACCTCACTAACAACTTTCTCTTTAAATCGCTTACGTTGTCGCTTCGACATCTTCTTATGTTGACGGCAGCCATAATAAATCGCGACGGTTAGTATTACGATACCAACTATCATCATAATCAGGGCTTGCTTTGGCGTAATATCTCCTGCATCCGCCAGAAGCCACTCTATAAATCTACGCTCATATTGTTCGAATGGGTCGAAGCAACGAAGTACAGTTGGCTTTAGAAAATCAATCATCATGCTGTACATATCGTAATGTTAATTAAATACAAGGAATGAGCTCACCGATAAATTGACCGATATCTCCAACAGCGTCGACTGCGGCAACCATTGGATTCATCAGTGCTTTAGCGCTTTTTACGTCGTATTTTATTGACAATATAGTTCTTAATTTCTCGGATAACCCAGATAAATATCGCAACAGAATGAAGATGAATAGTATGTCGATCCTCGTACGATGATTTCTTTCGAGGACGATAAATTCCATAACAGATGACAATAGTTGCAAATATCATGCCTCCTACAATTAAAATAACTGCCTGTTGAGGCGTTATATCCCCAGCATCTGCTAAAAGCCATTCGAAGAATCGTTGTCCAAGCCTATTTAGGGGACCGTGATGAGTCCAAACCATAGGTTGTAAGAAATTAATTATCATCATACGTCTTAATTAAGTCCTATAAACAAACTAGAGCCATGGTATATATTCTGCTCCTAACTGAGCTAAATCAGCCACAGCATCAATACCTGCTACAAGTGGATTAATGAGCGCTTTACCTGCGGTTTTCGTGGCAAGTTTTGAAGCCTCTAATCCAGCTTTATTAACAGCAATAGCACCTTGCGCAGCTCCTGCAGCATCGTTTATCTTTGAAGCTGCGTTAACCGCGGAACCAAGAGCTTTAACTCCATTAAGTTGTGTTACCAGATTACGTGCTTTATTAAGAGCTTCAGTTGCATCCTTAAGCTTCTTGAGGGTTTCTACCGTTTTTCCTGCTTTCTTATACTTCTCAACTGCTTCTTCCGCCTTTTGAGCAGCCTTCATAGCTTTATGAAGATTCTTCATTTTAGATACGGTATCTAACGCTTTAACTCCTTTATCGATACCAAATGACGTAGCAGTAGTAACTGCGGTAGCAACAATTCCCCAGCCAAGCGCTGCCCACCCAACAGGACCACAAGCTACTGATACGATTCCATAGCCGACAGTTTTTACTGCAACTCCAGTTATAAAACCAAATATCTTACCACCGCCAGGACCACGCATGTAAAAGCGAATAACATATTCGCCATTTTCATCCATGCCGACAACGATATAACCCTGAGCATGTACCTCATAATGAGCTACGGTTTCATCCGTTTCAAGGTCAGTACCTGTCAATTCAAAGTAACAAGGTCCCAGTACCTTAAGAAGATCTTCGTTTTCGATATAACGAATGTTCTGGTCAACATTGCAATCTTCCACCTGGATCTGACATCCATCGTTATCAATAACCATCCAGCCATTATCATCATCGTGCAAAACTTGAACATGGCCAAGACGATACGAATTATGTACCGAATCCTCAGGCACCTGCCAGAACGTTGCTGAAAGGTTAAGTGATACCACACAAAGTGAGAGTAAGAGCATTTTTAGAGAACGTACGGATAGATTCTTCACAGATTTCCTTTTTATTTCTGATGCGTTGTAACAACGTGATAAGTTACTGTATTTATCCTAAAGATACGGCGTTGTTGCAAAGTTTTGTTTTGCATAGATGAACAACATCAAGTCTTCCCGTATATTTTTCCAATCCAAAGTTCCCTCCTTCGCCCTCGCGTTGCTCATGGCTTCGGCGAACAGGCGAAGTATACCCCTTCCTACGCTTTTCGTAGCTTCGCAGGGCAGGCCGCTATCTCCAGGCTTCGTTACAGCTCGAGCATCGAGGCGTTTGGCTAGCGTATTTTTTTGTACAATTCATCGCAGCCAAGGCGTTGTACAAATTGGTAATTATGAGCAGTTAAGTAATTATAGATTCTTTTGTCTTCGTGATAGTTAACTTCAATGGTGATGACATCGATGTCTATTTTTTTAAGATCTATTAAGGACAAAATATCAAATTCGCCGCCTTCTGTATCGATACTGAGAAAATCAATATGAGATACATTAAATTTTTCAAAGATTGTTTGCGGCGTGACGCAGTCAACTTCGAAATACTTGATTTGTCCGCCTTTTGATTGAATGAGATTCATATGACGAGGGTCGTATTTTATTGCTAACCCACTCAGCATTTGAGTTTCAACATTAGGAGAGATTACTTCTGCAAATTTAGCTTTCCCACTAAAATTACTTACACAGCCTTGAAGACAGATGCAAGTGCGATTCTTTTGTAATTGATTAAAAACAGAGGGGAGCGGTTCTACGCAAATGCCTTTCCAGCCAAGTTCATGCTCAAAAAAATAGGTGTTACTCAAAGTTATTCCGTCATGCGCTCCTATATCGAGAAAAATACCTGCTTGTTTATTGTGGAAAAAATGTTCATTAACATATTGGTCCTGACCGAACTGGCTTTTGTAGGCAGTATTTTTTCTCTTTGATCCCTTTGCAAGTAGTACTCCAGCGCATAAAAAGATAAGACAAATTATTTTGCCGACATTAAGAAAGAAACCATTGCTTGTTGTAGCCACGAAACTCACCTTTCTCCTTATCATACTGATCATTCGGTAACATCTTGGTCCATAATAACTCATGAAAGCAATATACCCATGCCCACCGACTTTTGCATTGTGCTCAGCGCCTTTATTTTGGGTTTATTGAAGAAACAAAGGACTCAGCTTTTGAAAGATGCCTAAAATCTTCGTCTGGTAGCCTGTCACGCCAAAGCCACCTCTGGGCACTGTAGCCAAGCAGACGAAGCCACTCCGCCTTCGCCCCAACTTCGCCAAGGCTCCGATGGGCAGGCAAGGCTACTGCGGACAGGCTGGGCGAAGGCAGGACGAACGGTTAGGTGCAAATTTCAACAGTTATTCTCGGGAAATGGTATTAGGAAGTGGTTATGCATTTTTCTGATTCTGGTTTTGGCGTTACGTTAATGCTAAAATGCTGGGAATGCGTTTACTGTAATACAAAAACATATATAAAGGGGACCAAATGATTTCACAAGAAACGATTCAAGAGGCCGTGCGGCGGCTCATTAAAGCCTATGATCCGTTAGAGGTATATCTTTTTGGTTCGTATGCATGGGGCCATCCTAATGAAGATGACGATCTCAATCTTTTACTCATAATTGAATCATCAGACGAGAAGGTCTACGAAAGAGGGGACCTCGCATTTGATACATTACTGAGTTTAAAAATACCCAAAAATGTAATTGTTTTTACGAAAAAAGAGTTCGATACATTATCACAAGATGCAACATCATTAACCCATGAAGTAAAGACAAAGGGAAAGAGGCTGTATGCCAGGGGTTAATGATTGGCTCAAAAAAGCATCAAGCGATCTGAAAGCCTCTAAAAAATTATCCGACGACAATGAGACACTTGATTGTTCAGTATTTCATACGCACCAATGTGCAGAAAAGGCTCTTAAGGCTTTTATTGTCTCTATTCAACAAGCAATTCCAAAAACACACGACCTTGGGTTTTTGTTAGTGCGTTGCGCAGAACTTGATCCTGGATTCATGTTGCTTATGGATGAGAGCAAGGTCTTAGATGCTTACGCAGGACTTTGACCTAGCAAAGTTTTCATAGATTTCAATTGACAAACGCCCACACGATGTGTCTTCTTTTTGAAGACTAAATTTCAAAAAAAGGAGACTCTCATGCAGGCGTTATTTCAAAT
>Ga0172379_10001615_pt1 | contig 44108 bp, 42 predicted proteins | sample GrowelOW334metaG_FD_119756 | JGI IMG/M metagenome (GOLD analysis project Ga0172379, IMG submission 119756) | Groundwater microbial communities from an aquifer near a municipal landfill in Southern Ontario, Canada - Groundwater well OW334 metaG | ecosystem: Environmental > Aquatic > Deep... | reverse complement strand
GATTGTTAAAAATGGAAATCTGTTAAAATCAAAGAGGTCTCCATTAAGTAACCAAATTATTATCTGATTTAAACCCCACGAATTAAATTTCCAAATCGGATCCCAGAGAGAAAAATTACGATAATTTGAAGTCAAAAAGAATGGAACTATAAAATACGATAAGGAAATCAGGGTTAAGGACAAAAATATCACGATTCGCTTACCGTTTTCTTTCCAATTGTCGAGCTCAAATATCCAATAAACCGGATAAGCGAATAACAATAAGTAGAACATTCCGAAGTGAGCTTGGGCCAACAAAAAATTGAGTAAAATTGCTTTTCCAAGATTTTTTTTAGTTCTAAAATAACTAATTCCATATGCAAAAGCCAGCGGTAAAAAAAATACCGCCAACAACTGAGTTGATAGTCCCCAACCGCGCCATAGAAAACTAGGAGAATCCAAACCATATAATCCGTCCGTAAAGATTGCTTGAGAGAAAAATGCAAAAATTATTCCAAAGGTAGATGCATAACCCAAAATTATTGCCCCCAGAAAAAAACTTACAGGCAGTAAAATAAGTAGTAACGTTCTAATTATTACAAATAGTTTAAAAGGGGGGATCGGAACTACAAAACTTAATAAAGAAATTGCCGCTTCAGGTAAATGAGAATAATATTGTGATAACGAAAAACCTTCCGCCCACCTCTCGTTCCAGCTGTCTAAAAGATAAATTGGTGAAAGCTTCCCTTTAAAAACCTCTTTCCATACCTGTTTTGCATCGTCAATCAATGCGTAGTGAAAAGTGTTATCGTTTGGGTCTGTTAGGACCTTAAACTCTCCCCGATAAAGATAAAAGTTAAATATGATAAGCACCATTAACAGAATGTAGGGAATATTTTTTTTTATCTTTAACATAATCACCTTATCAATACTGGGTTCAGCCAATCTGCGTGCAACCCGTTAACGCCACTACCTTCTGCTTCAATTATTAATGTTAATTTATTGACGTTTTTTATTGAAACAGAAATCGATTCCGGGAGTTCATATTTTCCTTTTGGTTTTGACTTATATAATTCACGTCCGTCTCCTTGAATTATAAATATGGCTTTATTTTGATCTCCTGCTTCTGTATCAATTCCAAAATCAGTTGTAAGATTAGAGAATCTTTTACCCAATCCGTAACTTATCTCAGAATTTGCATGCGATCCGATCCCCTTATTATAAAAAAAATAGTTGTTGGAAAGCCTATTCCAATATTTGACTCCCCTAGCCGACTCAACTGTCATATTGACCATTGGCTTCAAATAATCTTGCCGCGTCTCAATCGGAGTGATCTTCGTTAAAGAGATCGGTCTGTGTAAAATATAACTGTAATTACTCAATAATAGTGTTCCGATAAAAATAGTTAAAGCACCGGCCATCCATAAATAATTTTTCTTAATAAACGAAGAAAAATATCTGATAAAAATATAAATAAAAACTATTATCTGTAATATTGATATAAATAAAGTAAACGAACGTGTTATATCAGCTGAAAACGGCCAATATACCTGGTCAGGATAATTAAACGCCATGCCGATATACATATTAAAGAATATTCCAAAAGTTACCAAGGATAACAGGCTAAGAACATTTATTAATTTTTTCTCTATTTTAAAGAAATAAAAAATTATTACAAAGCCTAAAAGATGAAATAAGTAACGTTCGTGACTTTGTGTTAAAAGGTGGAAGAAAGACAAAATAACCAATGTACAGGATAAAATAAACTGTTTTAAAGTATCTTCTTTCTTTGCTAAAAAAATATTTAAGGACGCAATAAAATAAAAAAGGCAAAATAATAATAATCCGAACTGTTTGGCATTTATGATTCCCAATACTAAGGTTTTATCGGAAATTCCCATACCATTGAGACCGGATGCGATCCACCAACCATTAAAGGCGTTAAGTGAATACCAGGGAAACCAATTTGAATTAATCGTAAATAAATTAAATAAACTCGCTATTTCCCGGTGGAACCAGAAAGGGAACGCGATTATCGAAAAAGTCACAAAACTAACCGATAGTGATTTAATCAAATCATTAAAAGAATATTTTTTGAATATAAAAAGATAAAATATTGGAATAAAAAGAATATTCTGCCACTTCATTAACCAGGCTATGGTAAAGATGATAGACGCCAACTTTGGTTTTTCATCAATAAAAAAATAGATCGCCCAAAGAAATAAAAATAATCCAAACTGATCTACCTGTCCCCAGACAACTCCATCAAATAGAACGGCCGGATTTAAGAAAAAAATAACCGCCAATAACCAACCCCATTTCGATTTTAGTTTTTTAGAAATTTTTATTATCAAAAATACGATTCCGATATCCGAAAGGATTATCAGTATTTTGAACAGAAATAAATAAAGAAGATTGTTATCCAACCAGTATTGAGCAATATTGTATGGATCAGCAAATAGTTTATAAACTTTACCTATTAAATTTAGGATATAGGCAAAACCGGGAGGATAATTATAGTTGGTATTGTTAACCAACCAAATGATTCCTTTATCAGCTACCGCTAATCCCCACCCTTTCCAAAAAGCCATATCGGCTTTAAAGCCGGAAACCGGCACCAAAAGGATACGGACAATCAGTCCTAAAAGAAGCGGTAAAAAATACATATCAGAACTTATTTTAGATATTCCAAGCTGTTGATCATCCTGTTCAAGAGTGCTTTTCCTTCTACTGGGAATATGTCACCAATGTGAATAAGAATGTCACTATTACTGTCGACGACAAAGAAATAGTAATCGCTAGTAACAGAATTATTGCTTTTAACTACGTATTTTGCTTTGTATCCTTTCATTCCTTTTTCATTCGTAATAGCTTCAATCTTGTTCAAGCCCTTGAGACCTGAAAAAAATTTCCAATAATTTTTTACAAATTCTTCTTGTTTCCCAACTAAATTCTTATCTCTTAAAGAAATCGTCTCAACGGTTAATAATAAACTTTGTTCTGGAGGTAATTCGTTCACTTTAAAAGTAACCACATCGCTTTTGTCGTTTGGAAAAGACAATGGGGTTAAAGCCTTAGGATGCTGGAATGAATATGGAAACAATTTTCCCTTATAGGTAACCCAATCTGAAGATTCGGCTAATTTTGCAAAATCATAGAGAAGAACTGGTTTTTTTGCTTCTTCACCTTTTGGAGAAAGATAATTTATACCGGCTGGAAAAACTTGTTGTCCTTTATTTTTACTTGAAACAAAATAATAAACTCCTCCGATCACTAGAAGGAACACAACAAGAATAACCACATTAACCGCCACTAAGTTCTTCTTACCCATTTCTTCAGAAAAGTCATCTTTGGTATCCATAATAATTTAAAAATAATAAATATAAATAACGATAAAATAATAATAGTTAAAAAATACCAATCTGTCAACAGGATTTTATTAACATTTTCCGTTAGAATATCCATTATAATGACCAACTTAAATTGTTATCTCTGTAACAAAAAGTCTTCACTTGTTTATCAAATCAAGAATAGGTTAATTTATCAATGTCTCAACGATGATTTATTTTTTTCTGTTGATAAAAAAAATGCTCTGTTTATCTATGGCCAGGATTATTATGGATCTTCTCCTTATACTGAGCTGCCGATTTTCAGGGATATATATTTCCAAAATAAAATAAAAAAGATCTTGGTTTTATCTCCAAAGGAAAAACTGAAAATCCTTGATGTCGGATGTGGATGGGGAAATTTTTTGCAAATTTTAAATAAAAATCACCTACCCTACCTAGGTATTGACATTTCCCAAGAAGCCATTGCCATCTGCCAAAAAAACACCCTTAATTGTCAAAAAGCTGATTTGATTAATTTAGGTAGAAATAGTCGCCAAAAATATTCTGCGATTACCTTTTTCCAGGTTATTGAACATTTAAAAAATCCATTAGACTATTTGAGAGCAGCTAAAAAGCTATTGAAAAAAAACGGTATTTTACTCATAACCACCCCAAATAATAACTCACCTTTAAGAAGGTTACTTGGGTCTAAATGGCCAGTTTATAACACTCCCAGTCATTATTTCTTTTATTCAAAGAGATCACTTGGACGGTTATTGAAAATGGCCGGTTTTAATAAATTTGAAATCAGAATTGATCCGCCCAGGTATTTCTCATTAAACTATGTTCTACAGAGAATTTTAAAAAAAAGATTATCTGTTTTCAAAATTTTTGATCTTCCAATCCCCACTGATCCTTGGGGAGATCTGGAAGCAATAGCTGTTAATATATAATATGAAAAAATATTTAGTATTCATCTTTGCCTATTTTTTTCTTTTTTTAAGTTTTATTCCTAATTTTTACGAAATTTCCGTTTCTAATCTTGTTTCACCTGATCGAACCATGGTCCAGGGTGAGCATATCTACACGTATGATTATAACGTCTATATAAGCAAAATCCGTCAAGGACAGGAAGGCCGAATGAACATTGTAGACAAATATGACAACCACCCGGAACAAAAAGGTGTTTTTCTCCAAATGTTCTATCTGACTTCAGGAAGAATAACAAAGATATTTAATATCTCACCAACTGCCACTTATCAGCTACTCAGAATAGTAATGTCGGTGTTTTGGATCAGCACAATTATTTTTTTAAATATTTATTTTTTAAGAAAAATTTCCCTGATAAATTTAGGGGTTATTTTTTCCTTATTAACGGCGAGTTTTCCGGTTTTTTATCGATTTGAAAACCAATGGTGGGTGACATTTTACATGAATTGGTGGCAGGAACTGGACGTTATGAAAAGGATTAGCTTTATACCTCACGACGTGTTCAACTATATATCGATCGCAATTCTTAGTATTTTGTTAAGTCTGACGGCTAAAAATAAAGGTAATAAATACTTGCCTGTAATTTGTTTACTTCTATTCATTTCCGTTTTTATTCAACCCAGCAGCGCACTTTTGTTTCTCGTTTCCTGGACTTTGTATCATTTGATTTTAACCATCTGGTCAAAATCTCTTGAAAAAGATAGGGTTATTATTCTAATAAAACAAACGTCCGTTATTTTTATTTCAATTCTCATTCCAATTTTATACATAAAGACCTCCACCTCAATCTATCCTTGGAAGAGCCTGCTTGATTTTGATCAAAATAACAGGCTTTCAGTTAATATAAGAGATTACGTTTTTTCTTTCGGACCGGTTTTTTTCACTGGAATGGCTGGTTTAGTATTAGTTTTGCTCAAAAAAAAGCAGGAACTACTTAGTCTGGTTACCTGGATTATCGGAGTTTCTGTCTTACTAATCTTGTTCAAATTTTTTCCCTATCAATCGGAGCTGCGTTTCGTCCAAACCGCCAACCACATCCCACTTGCAATTCTTTCTGTTTATTTTCTAAAATACCTATTTGACAGATCAAAAAACCTGATAACTACTTATAGCATATATATAGTTGTTATCCTCATCATTTTCCTCGGAGCGGTCCAAGGCTATTTTTCTTTAAGATCCCAAACTCAATTTATAAATCAAAGAGCGATAGCAACAATTCCGCTTGTTCCCTATCCTCCGCAAGTCATGTACCCGATGAGCGATTTTTATAATGGTCTGAAATGGTTGGAGACTAATACCGACCACAAAACCGTTGTTCTTTCTAAAATTACTGCCGGTAATTATATCCCTGCTTTTTCCGGAAACTTCGTTTATCTCGGACATAGCGGTGAAACGCCCAATTTTGAGAAGCGGACTGAAAAAGTAAATGAATTTTTTTCGGGGAATTTACCTGAAAATCAAGCGTTTAAATTTTTAAAAACAGAAAATATCAGATATGTTTTTTACGGCCCCCAGGAAAAAGAAAACAGCTTGAAAGACATTGGAAATTATAAATTTTTAGCGCCCGTGTATAAAACAAAGTTGGTGACAATTTATGAATATGGAAGATAATTCCTGTTATTTTTGTGGAAGCAAAGAAATGAAACTAGTAGCCCCTCTTGATTGGCCGATAAAAAAATGTCTTAATTGTAATCTTATTCAAGTTAATCCTCTGCCTACACTATCTGCTGTAAACAAACTTTATCAGGGCGACTATTGGAAAAATTTTTCTTTCTATTCGTCTCAACTACCGGCTCATGAAAAATATTTTCGTCAGAAAATTTCTAATATAAAAAAGCTCCGTAAAGACGGCCGCCTGCTTGATGTTGGTTGCGCATATGGAACTCTGATCAAAGAAGCGAATAACCATGGTTTTATGGCTGAGGGAATCGACATTTCCGGTTTTGCCGTAAAACAATGCCATAAAAAAAATCTAAGGGCAACTGTCGGGGTAATTACCGATGTAAAAAAAAGTAATTATTATGACGTTGTGACCGCCTTTGAAGTCGTCGAACATGAAAGAGATCCTTTATTGACAATTAGAACGGCTAAGCAATTACTAAAACCCTATGGGCTTCTGATTGTCAGCGTCCCAAACAGCAATTCTTGGAGCTCAAAAATCATGGGTAAATATTGGTTTGGATATCGACACCGCGAACATCTTTTCCATTTTACATCAGACAGTCTTAATTCTTTATTAAAAAAGGCCGGTTTTTCAAACGTTATTATTAGTAGAGACATTCCCCGTCCTTATCTTCTGACATACTATTTAGAAAGAATTAATTTTTACCTTTTTAAATCAAAAAGCATAACCGGCTTAATAAAGTCACTAAAAAAAGTGCCCTTAATAAATAATTTAACCGTTCCCATTAATATTTGGGGTAATTTGATTGCCTATGCTGTTAAAAAAAATAATTGAACTAAAAAAGCATTATTTATTTTTGATTTTTTTGACCCTCGTAGTCATCCTAATTTCTTTTACTTACAAAAACTACGGAATAACTTGGGATGAAATTTATTACGTTCAAGTCGGACGGCACTATACTATTCAAGTTCTTAATGAACTTAAAATCCCCAACAATTTAAATAATAATAATTTTATCCCAATTGACCTTCATCTGAAGACACATGGCGTTATTTTTGATGTTATTGTAATTTTATTAACCCCTCTTTTCCGCGATTTTAATATCGAAACCTATCACTTAATTAAAGCACTTCTATCCTTATTTGCTTTTATATTTCTTTATATTATCCTACTTAAATTATTTTCCCGTAAATGGGCATTATTTGGGTTAGTTTTGCTTTTGTTATTTCCGCGTTTTTACGGAGATATTTTTAACAACTCAATCGATGTTCCGACTTTAATGATTTTTACTCTATACATTGGTCTCTTTTTTCATTTTATTAATAATAAGAATAGCTTTATTCGTTTGATCTTATTGAGCTTTTCTTTAGCAATTCTTATCAATCAGAGGATTATATTTTTATATACTGTTCCTCTGACTTTCTTCTTTCTAATCAAAAAACCAAAATTAATCTTTCTTCTTTCCTTTTTTACAGTTGTTTTTCTCCATCTGACCCATCCATATATGTGGCAGCATCCAATCATTGGTTTTTTTGACCGATTAAAAACTTCCAATAGTTTCCCGTTTTTAGCCGCCAATTTATTTAATGGTCAATTCATAATGTCCAATCAGCTACCTTGGGATTATATCCCCAGATTAATGGCAATTACTTCTCCTCTATCGACCCTTGGCCTTTTTATTATTGGAAATTTCTATCTGTTATTTTTAATTTTGAATAAAAAAACCTCAAATAATTTAAAGTTAAAATATGGATATTTACTTTCTCTTTTTTATATTCCTTTGATGATTGTTTTTATAATACGCCCAGCTTTATATGATTCCTGGCGTCATTTTTTATTTTTAATAATACCTCTTTTAATTATTGCCGTTTTTGGTGCTTATGCAATCTCAAAGATAAAAAATGATCTAATTAAAGTTATTTTATTTGGTTTAATTGCGATCAATTTATTACAAACTGCCTACGAAATGAAAGTTCTTCATCCATACCAGTATATATACTACAACTCATTAGTCGGCGGATTAAAGGGAGCCTATCGAAAGTACGAAACAGATTATTGGGGAGCCGCAAACAAAGAAGCGGTTGAATGGTTTAACGGAAATATTAACAATCCAAAAAAAATTTATTTTTTTTCTACTCAAGGAGATCCTTTATCCAGTTCTTATTATTTTAAAAAAAATATGTTTTTAACCGATGATTTTAATAAGGTTAACTATGCAATTAGTTTTACCCGGTGGAATTCTGATCAAAAATATACAGGTAAAACTGTTTATAAAGTTGAGCGTGAAGGAGTTCCTTTAATCTATATTAAAGAGTTTCCTTAATATGAAAAAAGACCGTTTTTTCTGGTATTTCGTAATTCCATGGTTATTGATTATAACTTTATTTATCTCTCTATCTCCTTGGTTAGCGGAGTTTTTTGCTACTCCCGTTAACCAGGTTTTTACCGGAATAAACCGTTGGAGCACTGACTACTATATTTATCTTTCATATGTCGAACAAGGCGTCCGGGGATTTTTAAGCTCCAAACTAACGTTTACAGTTCAGCCTCATCCGGCAATTTATTTTTATCTTGTTTATACCCTTCCAGGGTATCTTTTTGGCCACATTTTTGGATTAAACAGCATCTTTATTTATCATTTGTTTAGGGCTTTGTATGGATTAATTTTTTTATTTTCAACAGTTGTATTTTTTTACAAATTATCAAGAAGTAAGATTATAACTTTAATAGCTTTCATCTTTACTTTTTATATTTCCGGATTTGTAAAAATTATTAATCTGCTTCCTTTTCAAGGAGTAAGATATCTTGAATGGCTTCAGGAACAAAATATTATCGGCCGGGCAACCGGACCGCTTCATTATAGTGTCGGCTTTATCATTTTTATCAGCGCCTTTATTTTATATTTTTATTTAAACTTCCCTCCTTTTAAGAAAGCGATTATTCTCGGCCTACTATTAAACGGCCTGCTTCTTACAAATCCATTCAGCTTTCTGTTGATCGTATTATGTTTTGCCACCTATTTACTAATCAAACTTATTTTTTTTAAAAAAAATATTAAATTACTCCACGAAATAATAGTTATTTCCGGAGCTGTTCTCGTTTCCATACCTTTATTCTTGCTTCTCAATTATTATTTATCAATTCCTCCATGGGGAGTGGTTGGGGTCAGCCCAAAGTTTTATGTCAGGACTACTCCATCTGTTGGCTTATTGGAAATAGCCCTGTCTGTCGGGCCAATTTTCTTTCTGGGAATTCTTGGAGCGATCGAACTTTTTATTAAAAATAATAAATCAATTAGTCCTTCGGTATTGATCTTCCTTACTATTTGGTCGATCATTCAATTTGTTTTATTGATATTTGGCAATGCATTCAAAATCCATCCTGCTCGGGCGTTTAGTGGGTTATATTATCTTCCTCTCGCCTACTTTTCCGCTCAATTGATTAATTCATTAGTTAGGAATTATAAAAAGCAGTTGCTGATTATATTCTTACTTTTTTTGCTTACCTTCCCTAACTACTATCTTTCCTATAAGGAGCAATTGTTTTCTTTTACCGACTTTAAATATTTTTCTCCTTTTATTTACCCAAGTAAAAAACAAGTGGCAGCTTTCAAGTTTTTGGAAAAAAACACTCCGGCTTATTCTGAGGTACTGGCTTTGTTTGAGGCTGGTACATTAATCAACGGTTTTTCCGGCAATACAACAGAAGTTTCAATCGATCAAACTTTTAAGATCCCATTCTTTTCCAATAAATTAAATAATGAGGAAGCAATCAAATATTTAAAAAAGTATCATTATAAATATGTATATTTTGGGTATCAGGAAAAATTTGCCGGTGGAGATATGGACAAATACCCGTTTCTTAAAAAGATCTATAGCAATGAAGAGGTAAAAATTTACCAGACATTATGATATTATGAAAAAAAAGGTTGTTATCGTTTCTTTATCTATCTTCATCGGATTACTAAATGTTTCTAAAGTAATAATCGGATCTTTTCAAACTTCTAAGGATGACATATATTTGGCTATAGGGCATTATTTGTTTGATTATTTTATTTATATTCAACAAATTGTCCAAGGTATTCGCGGTCATTGGTTGGTAGATAATCCGTTTTCTCCTAATGATCAGGCTAAAACTTTTATTGCTTATGGCCAGTATTTATTACTCGGTAAATTTGCTAAGATTTTTCACTGGTCTCCGTATTTTTCTTATTGGTTTAGTATTTTTATACTATCAGTCATTCTTAGCCTATTGATCTTTTATTTAATAAAAAGATTATTGCCAAATGAAAATTTTTTTCTTCAAATTAGCGCTTGGTTTTTGTCACTTTTTGCAACCCCCTTTGTTAAATTAACAATTATAAACAATCACTTTAATATTATTCCTTATTATCGGTGGTACGCACCAATGAGTATGTTTGATCGTTTTGGAAACTTGCCTCACCATTTATCAGCTTCGATATTGGTTATTTTGATCCTTTTGTTGATGGATAAGGTCTTTTCCAATCTTGTCAAACTGAATTGGCCACAATTATTGAAAAATTCCCTATTTATCAGTTTATTACTGGTATTTTGCTTAACCTTTACTCCTTTTCAAGTAATAAATTTAGTTTCTGGATTATTGATCGTTAGTTGGTTTTATGTTAATTCATATTTAATGAAAGGCCAAAAGAAAGCCGTTTTAAAATTAATTATTTTCTTAGGATCTATTTTTGTTTGCATTATTCCTGGAGCAATCTATATGAAGATTTCTATTCAGTCAATAGATTATTTTAAAACGGCCAGTCTATGGGAGATGACCCAGCAAAATTATCCAAAATTTTGGGATTTTATTGCTGTTGCGGGACCAATTCTAATTTTTCTTCCTTTTGGATTAAGGTCTTTTTTTAAAGCTTCCACTCCGCTAAAATTCCTATTTTTCTTTTATGCATTTTTTAGTTATGTATATTTTTATTCTCCATTAGCTCTTTTTTTCGGGAGTCATAACGGCCGATTTCTCAGTCCTATCGGTTACGTTCTATTTGGCGTACTTTCAATTTTAGGAATGAAAACCGTCACCAGCCTATTAACAAAAGAGTCAATTTTATTAAAAATAATGGCAATTATTTTAATAGGTTATTTTTTAATTGTCACTTCAGTAATATATCGATCGCTACCAAATGTTGACGAACTCAGTTATTTACCAAGGAATCTAATTACAGGAATCAAGATTCTTAATCAATATTCTGATAAGAAAGTCGTCTTAACCTCACCAATGCTACCTTTGGGTATGATTGTACCGGTGATTGTTGATCGCAAGGTTTATTTGGGACGATCATTTACCACTCCTAATTTTGAAAATAAAACGGTTATTGTCTACCAGTTTTATGAAGGTATAATGACGAATGAACAAGCCAAACAATTTGTTATGAAAAATAATATCGGTTATATAATTTTATCTTCACTTGAAATGAATAAATATGGAAACTTTAAGGCTCGTACTTTGGAAGCTTATTCGTTTTTGAAAAAAATTTATGAAAATAATGCTGTAAAAATTTATCAAGTGTTATGAAAAAAATAATTAACAATAAAAAAATTTCGAAGCGGTTGATTATTTTGACGTTATCTATCATCGTTTCCACTTTCAATGTTTTTCATTTGCTTATCGGACAGGCAAAAACTTCAATTGGCTTTGCCTACACAGCAACCGGTCATTACTATTTAGATTATTTTGAATACCTCCAACATATCGCCGCAGGTATTGCCGGTCGTTGGATACCTATGAATTATTTTACAACCGATCCAAGCTTGGCTGACTGGCGATTCTTTCCGTATATATTAATTGGAAAAATCGCCTGGATTTTTCATCTCTCTCCTGTCTCGGCCTACTGGATTTCAGTTTTTTTTCTAACCGTTTTAACGCTGATTGGATTTTATCATTTGATAAATTTAATGATTCCAAAAGAAACTTTTTCTTTAAAAATTATTGCTTTTCTAATTGCTATTTTCAGCGGCCCTGCTTACCAAATAGCGGTAAAGAGCGGCCAAATAATATTAAATCCTTATGACTTTTGGTATGGACCAGCAACTTTTATAAGAAGATTTGAGGTGGTCCCGTACCATGCTTTGGGAACGCTTTTAATGTTGTTTATCATCCTCGTTATCAATCAAATTTGGAAAAAAATTCCCGAACTTTCCAATAAAGTTGTTGTTTTAGAAGCCTTTTGGGTGGGAATATTATTGATGATATTAATGACTTTTTCGCCAATGCCGATAGCTTCATTATTTCCTGCTTTATTGATCATAAGCGCCTTTCATTTTATTAAATTCAAAAATAACCGTATAAAATTATTTTTATTTAACACGATTTTACTTGTTCTGATCCTTCCTTTTGGCTTTATATTAAAACGTAGCGCTGGTTATGATCTTCTAACTTTTGAAGTCAAGTGGATAGTTCGCGATCCATGGTGGTTTATACTCTTAAATCTTGGACCAATAACACTATTTTTTCCATTTGGAATAAAGGAATATTTAAAAGCAGATAACTTTCTAAGGCAAATCTTATTATTCTTCACTTTGGTTAGCTTTGGATTATTTATTTCACCAGCCGCATATTATCTAAACACCCATAATTTACGTTTTTTTTCATCAATAAGCTACGTTTTTTATGGAGTTTTAACGGTTATCGGTATTAAAAATATATCCTTGTTATTCAAAAATAAAAGTAAGATAATTATATTATTGATATCTTCTGTATTGATTTTTTATTCTTCCTTTTTAACCTTTTACACGCTTTATAAACGAGCTACCGGACTTGACCCAACCACCCCGGAAACTATTTGGACATATCTACCAAGCCCTATAATTGAGGGCTTAAAATTACTCCAGAATTATCCTCAAGGAAACGTTTTAACAGGTCCATACGGCGGAATAGGAATGTTTGTCCCTATTTTTTCATACAAAAGAGTTTATGTCGGTCATCCAAGTCTCATCTTAAATCCTAACATCGAAAAAAAAAGGTCTGTAAGTTATCTCTTTTACAGCGGAACAATGTCAGAAAAAGAAGCGGTTAAATTTTTAAAAGAAAACACGATCAGATACATTATGTTGACATCGTACGATAATTTTGACCCCAATATTATTAACCGCTATACTTTTCTAAAGCCGATTTTTACTAAGGAATCAATTATTATTTGGAGAGTCGACAAATGAAAGTACAAAAAATATTAACAGTCGTCAATATAGCTATTTTTATTAGTTTTTTAAGTATATCAAGAATAATTATTGGCTTTATTAATAATCCTCCGGGCTTCACTTATCTGGCTGTCGGCCACTACTACCTTGACTACTTTGAATATCTACAACAGACCGCCCAGGGAATGATGGGACACTGGACTGTCCTAAACCAGTTTGCAACTGATGATCCTACTCAAACAATCTTAGGCTGGGGTCAATATTTGATTATCGGAAAAATCGCGAAATTTCTTCACCTTTCAGTTGTTGCCGGTTATTGGTTGGGAGTTTTCTTTTTAGTGTTTTTTTGTTGTTTATCTATCTATTTTATTATTAAACGACTTCTTCCTAATCTTAGTTTTTTTTGTCAGCTTGCTGCCTGGTTTTTTTGTCTTTTTGCCGCTCCGTTCGTTAATAATAAGCTTGTACCTTTTGACTTTTGGTACGCGCCGATGAGCTTCTTTCACCGATTTGGAGGCATACCGCATCATCTATCGACTGTCATTCTTACGGTAGTCGCTCTAATTATGTCATCTGATATTTTTAACCTGTTAAAAACCGAGTCTTTTAAAAAATTAGTTTGGAGGATTATTATTTTAATTGGATTATTGCTTGTATTATTAACCTTTGGCCCGTTACAGGTAATAAATATTATTTCCAGTATTTTTTTAGTTGGAATTATTTTCAGCATAAGAAATAAGATATCTAAAAATTTGATTTATTTTGGAATTCTAATTGTCATATTTATTTTCCCAGCAGCCTTATTAATAAGAATAGCCCATGATGGAAGCAGTCTTTTTCAACGGATTAATGTCTGGGAAGCCAGTCAAGAAAACCATCCGGAATTACTATCAATTGTTCTTACGACCGGCCCGGTGTTATTTTTTGCCGCTTTAGGTTTACGGCGCTATTTCAAAGAGATTTCCAATATAAGATTGATTCTATTTTCTTACGTATTATTTAGTTATGTGTATTATTCCACATCCTTAGCCCGTTATTTTGGCACTTTTAACTCACGGTTTTTAACTGCTTCAGTTTATATTTTATTTGGCACTTTAGCTATCTTGGGGATAATTGAAATTGCAAATTGGTTTGGAAAAAGAAAAACAATATTAATTAGTTCTTTGATTTTTTTGTTATTAGTATATTTTTTTTGGGTAACTGCAATTATATATAAGTCATTTGGCCCGGTTGATCAAACCAGCTATCTACCAAACTCTATTTATAAGGCAATGCAGTTTTTAGGAGATCAGCCTGATAAAAGCGCCGTTTTGACTTCACCGGATAAATATTTTGGCGCCGTCGTTCCGGTTTTTGCCGATAAAAATGTTTATATTGCCCGGCCAATGTTTACTCCAGATTTTGATAATAGACTAAATATTTCTGATAAGTTTTTTCGGGGGGCTATGGATCCGATTGAAGCTAAAACATTTTTGAAAAATAATAAAATAGGATTTGTCTTTTTAACCTTTATGGAAAACTATCAACCGGAGAATCTTAATGAATATCCCTTTCTGAATAAAATTTATGATAAAGAAGGAGTAAGGATATTTAAGGTATTATAATTTCTCAAATATTAAGAAGCTTTGCTTCCCGAATATCTGCCAAAGAAAAGGAAGTTTTAAATATAATTTAACAAAGATTGGTAATTTTGGCAGTATGCTTTTCATTGTAAACGGTAAAAATTTTAATATAATTTTTTTTAACTTAAAACCTTTACTGAAAAAGACCTCTTCCAATACCCTGTCATCCAGGGCGGTGATATGATCAAAGAACATCCAATAGTCTTTTGCACAAAAACGGATGTTGGGCTGCAAGACCAAAATTTCTCCATGGGTTTTTAATTTTTTCTTAAATTCATCAATTGTCTTGATAATATCTTCTTTTTTTATATGTTCAAAAAAATTACTGACAAAAATTTTATCAATAGATTTATCTTTAATACTGGAAATTTTTGTTGAAGATTCAGAAAAAAACTTGACATCTTTATTTAAATATCTTTTTACTGATTTATTTAGATCAATCGCAAATTTTTTACCGCAAACGATATTATTGATAAATTCACCATAACCGCAGCCGACATCTAAAACCACATCCTTTTTTTTGACAAACTGCTGAAAAAAATCACTCACTAAAACCTGCCAGATCAATTTTCTCTGTTCAACGTTGATGAATCTGGCTTCGTAAATCTTTTTTACGTCCATAGTTTTTTAGTCGATTAACAAATACCAATACCATTTTAAATACTTTGGCAGCCATTTTAGCAATTTAAATCGCGATTTTCCGGCTGTTCTGTCGCTCCATGTTGCTGGTATCTCTCCTATTTTATACCCTATTTTGTGGGCTTTTACAATTAATTCCAAGTTAAAATCGAAACCTGCGCTGCTTTCAATTTTAATCTTTTGTAAAACTGTCTTCCTATACAGTTTAAAAGAATTGGTCGGATCGTGGGTCGGAAAATTAAATAAATAAAACAACGAAAGTCCCGCCATTCTTGACATCAGCCCTTTTAAAAACGGACCTCCAATTTGCCGACCACCTGTCATATACCTGGAAAAACAGATTATGTCATACCCCTTATCAATCATTTTTACCCCTTTGTCCACCTTTTTTAAGTCGTCTGACAGATCAGCCATAACCACACCGACCAAGCCTCTCTTTGCCCTTAAAAAACCTGTTTTTACGGCATTTGCTGGGCCTTTCATCGAGCCTATTGAATTAAGGGCTGTGTAAATATTTTTCTTTTTTAGATTCTTAATCACACCAATCGTCGGATCAGATTTGTCATCACAGATAACAATAATTTCGTAATCTGTTTTTACTAACTTTTTAATTTCTTTTATTGTCGGAAGAATATTTTTCCCTTCATAATAAGCGGGAATAATGATAGAAAGTTTCATAATTTTTTCATCCATTCAATTACTTCATCAAGCATTTCATCAAGGCTCGTTTTAGCTTCAAATCCGAGGTTTTTTTTTCCTTTATTAACGTCCGGAATTCTTTTTTGGACGTCATATACGAACGGTTTGTCAGAAACATAACGGAATTTTTTATTTAGATTAATTTTTTTCCAAATTATTTTTGCTAAATTCAGAACGGTCGTTGACTCATTGGTTGAAATATTAAAATCGTTATTTAAAGCTTTTGGTGAAAAGGTCGCTAAAACAATCCCTCTAGCGATATCGCCTCCATAGGTATAGTGACGGATTTGATTGCCTTTTCCCAAAATATGAACAGGGTCTTGTCCTGCAAGAATTTTATAAACTAAATCGGGAACCACATGACTTAAAGCCATCTTAATATTTCCTGATTTTATCATCTTTCCTCCCTGTGCCATTGATTCACCTACTCCTACACAGTTGAAGGGGCGGACGATCGTATATGGTAATTTATATTGTTCCCAAGCTCCTTTTGCAAAATATTCACAGGCTAATTTTTGAAATCCATAGGTGGACTTTGGCGGTGGGGAATTAAAAATTTCTTTTTCCGGAGTCGGGAAAACTTTACTCGACTCAAAGACCATACTTGAGGAAATAACAGTTATTTTTTTCAATTTATTTTTTTGAAAAGCATGAATAGCGGCATCAAAGGTTGAAGCAATTATCCTTTCATTTTCTGCCAGTAAATCATAAGCAAATTCATGGAAATAACCAATTCCTCCGATTTTTGCTGCTCCGGCAATAAGATAATCGCAGTCTTTAAGCAGATCTTTTAATAATGAAGTATCTTTAACGTCACCTTTAATAAATTTGTAATTAGAATTGTTGTCATAGCTTTTAGTGATTGGCCCGTATTTTGAATAATTATCAATGCCTACCACTAAATGACCTTGCTTTAGCAATTCTTCAACCAAATATCCCCCGACAAATCCCGACGAACCTGTTACTAAAATTTTTGGCATGATAATAGTATTCTATTATACTTTTTACATTTGTGGTTGATAGAATAAAATATGTATTTAGCGAATAAATTTAAGTTTTTTTTATTAAGCTTTATTTCCTCGTTCAGTATTTTTTTTATTGTCCTAAAATATTTAGATTTATACATAGACAGTGATTTAAAAGCCTACGGAATTGCAATTATCTTATTTATAGTTGTCCCACTATTTTTTAATCATTTTTGGATAAAATTAAACAAATCTTTAATCCTTGCTTGTTATACTGCTGTATTTTTATTGTTGACTAAAACAATTTCTATTTTTGATTTTTATCCGATAAAGTATTTCTATTTCGAGCATAAATACTCATTATTAATGGTTATTGTCTTGTCTCTAATCGTTACTTTTATATTTAAGTTCAATTACAAAAGAAGTCTTTTTTCAATGTTAAGGAATACGATTACGGGATTACCTGGCACTTTAACCGCTCAATATTTTTTTAATTTATTAGTTTTTTTTCTTATATTTATTCTTATTTATAATCCAAAGTATAATTACTCACTGGAAAAATTAAGTATGTTTGGTTATGAATCTTTTCACGAATATCATCATGTTACTTTTTTTTTAATTCCAATCCATGAAATACTATCTGGAAAAACGTTACTTTTTAATGTTTCTTCTCTTTACGGGATTTTTTCGACTTACATAAATAGTTTTATTTTTAGCTTTGTCAAACTTACCTATTCAAATTTTGTTCTCTACTCGACTTATGTCTCGATAATTTACTTATTTTTATTCTTTATTATCCTAAAAAGATTAACAAAAAGTTTTTTGTTAGCTTTATTGGGAACGCTCGCCTACATTAGGCTAGCTTTTTTTAGAACTTTTCCTCCAGAAATAGAAGTATTCATCTTCCCATCAACCACACCAATACGTTATTTTTTTGATATTATAGCCCTTTATTTAATATCTCAATATTTTCGACAGGTTTTTTCATTAAAACGGTTATTTTTTTTATCAACGGTTATTGTTTTTGCATTTTTCTACAACTTTGATTTTGGTTTGTTTATTTTGATTTCTTATATTTCAGTTTTGTTTTTTGATGTTTTCCTGTCATTTTTTCATAGTGAAAAGTTTTACAAAATTATCTTAAAAATTGATTATTATTTATTAAGTTTAGTTTTTCCGTTTATTCTTTTTACACTTCTGATAATTCTTTACACTTATTTTCGCAGTGGGAACCTTCCTGATTTTGGTCAATACTTATTTCATATATCAACACAAGCAATTCAGCTTAAGGACCGGACTTTTCCGACCAATGTTATTGGATGGCAGTTTTTTCCTTTTCCAATTTATCTTTTTGGTTTTTATTATGTTTTTTATCAAAATATAATAAAAAAACGAGCCTATAATCACGAATTTGTGTTTTTATTGGCCTACGGTATTTTAACCTTTACCTCATACATCAACCTAAGTGAGCCTAATCATCTTTTCCCATATCTTCATCCAGCTATAATAATGCTTATTCTGCTTTTAAAAGTATTTATCGACAAATTAGCGATATTGAAAAAAAATATTTTTATTTTTTTTTGTTTGATTTTTTTCTTTATAGGTTTTTTTTGGACGATTTATATGTATCCAAAGTCCTTTATATCACTGATTGCTGAAAAAATTAATAGCCGTTATTCCAAAATTAAAGCTAAATATTATTATTGGAATTATCCAGGGGCTGATTTTTATCTACAAGATGATGATGGAAAAAACTTCAAACTGGCGGTTGATAAAATTAAACAATATGCTAAAAATGATCAGGAAATTGTTATTATTTCAAGATATTCTGCTCTACTTCATTTAATGTCTGGAAAAACCAGCCTGATTAATCATCCAAACATTGAAAATGACATTTATTCAACTAAGGAGTTTTATAATATCCTTAATATTATCAATATAAATCAACCAAAATATATTTTTGTTCATTCTTCAAATTACAGTCAGTGGTATGCTGATATCATGAACATACTCTGGAATAAGATTAAAATAGATTATGTTTTTAAAGAAAATTCTGGGGCATTAGACGTTTATCAAAGAATTACTTCACCTGACCGGCTTTAAAAATCATTTTATTGGTCCTAAAAATATTCCAGATATCACAAATATAGGTATTTTTATCCAAATATTTTATTATTTCTTTTTTCTTTTTTTCGTATTCGTTATGACGAGTGGCAATAACTACTATTTGCGCTCCTTTCAGAGATTGTTTCAAATCATGAATAATCGGCTGCCAACGGTATTCTTTAACATATGGGTCATGAAGAGTTACCTTAGCATGTTCTCGTAGCAGGGCTTTTCTAATTTTAAAGCTTAAAGACTCCCTTATGTCGTCTATCTCTGGTTTAAAGGCTAACCCCAAAATCGTTGTTTTCTTACCTTTGAGGATCACCCTTTCCCTTAATTTTTTTAGAATAAATAATGGAAGAGCTTCATTTACTTTCCAACTTGCCGTTATTAAATCCAGAAAAGGATTTTCGTTAATTAAAAAAAATCCATCTTTAAAAAGACATGGTCCAGCTGATAAACCAGGCAAGACCAATCCTTTCCTTTTATAACCATCATTTACTAAATGAGTGATTTCATGAATATTACGATTGAAGTTTTCTGCGATTACCATAAATTCATTCGCGATGGCAAAAGAGATATACCTGTGCATATTGGTAAAAAGTTTTCCCAATTCGGCCGACACCGCATCCGTTTCTAACGTTTTTATTCCCATTTCTGAAAAAAACTTAGCAGCCAGGTGAGTCGATTTCTTATCAATCCCTCCAACAATTTGCGGAATTTCTTTAGTTTCAATTAAGGAATTGCCTTCTGCAATTCTCTCCGGGCAAAAAGCCAAAAAGATGTCTTTCCCAACCTTAAATCTCGTCTCCATCTCAATTCTTTCTTTGACATAAATAGTTGTTCGGGGCGATACAGTGCTTCTTAAAATTACCAGCTGATTTTTTTTCAACATGGGCACCATAGCATCCAGACAGTCGTTAATTTGATCTAGAACCGGATTCATATTTTCATCTACCGGCGTCCCTAAAGTCAATATAACAATATCGGATATTTTAACGCAGTTATAATCAATGAAAAAAAATAATTTTTTGTTAATATATTTTCTCAAAAGCGGAGCAGCCCCTTTTTCCATAAAAGGCATAATCCCCCTATTCAGCATGTCTGCCTTATCTTTAGTTTTGCCGACACCATAAACTTTGAATCCTTCGTTGGCTAAAAAAATAGCTAATGGAAGCCCAACCCGACCAACTCCGATAACAGAGATGTTTTTTCTTATCATTATTGTTTTTTATTATACAATATGCTAATTATTTCTGGTAGAATTCACCTAAAAAAATATGATGAAGCTATTTTCATTTGTTATTCCAACCCATAACAGCGAAATAACCATACCTAGACTTCTTTTATCAATAAACCGATCTTCCTCAAAATATTATAAATCCATTGAAGTAATAATTATCGATGATAATTCAAAAGACAAAACCATTACGGTCGTTAAAAATATAATTAAAAAACTAAAATTTAAAACAAACATTTACTCTTTTAAAAAACATATTGGACCAGCCAGAGCAAGAAATATGGGAGCAAAATATGCTTCGGGAAAATATTTAGTGTTTCTCGATGGCGACGTTGAGTTGAAAAAAAATACTTTAAAAAATATCTATAGTCTTTTATTAAAGGAAAAAATAAAAGCTTTTACCGGTATCTGGGACTATCATCAGAAAACTGAGTCATTTTTTCCTCAATTTAAGGCCATTCGCGACTGGTCCTATTGGTTTGTCGAACGGGAAGAATATAGTCATTACTACCTTTTTTCTACCCGGATCGCCGGAATAGAAAAAAAATTATTTCAAAAATTGAGAGGGTTTATTGAGGACTATAAAGAACCAACAGTCGAAGATATCGAGCTTACTTATAGAATTGAAAAGTTGTCATCAATAAAATTTTGTTCAAACATTGTTGTTAATCATGAATTTGAGGAATTTTTCCCGATTGCCATAAAGTATTTTAAAAGAAGCCGTGATTGGATTAAATTGTATCTTAAACGCTTTCGTTTTGATCCGGTCGCCACTTCTAAACGTGAAGCCTTTAAATCAATATTAAGCTCAGTTTTAATATTCCTGCTATTTATGTCTATATTTTTTAATATACTATTGGTCCCCGCTTTTTTGTTGTTTTTAATCTATTCTTACCTTGAGTTTAAATTCTGGAAATTTATTCTTCAGAAAAAAGGGTTCGTGTTTTTCTTAAAATCAATTCCAACCTCAATAATTCTATATCAGTTTATTAATTTTGGGGCTGCCTGGGGATATATAACGGCAAAAAAAATAAAAATTAGGAATTAAGAGTTAAGAATTGCAGAAAAATCATTATCTTTAAACGGGCCGATTATGGCAAAATTGATTTTATTTTTGGCAAAGATTTCCTTGGATAGTTCCACAATTTCTTCTTTTTTTACCGACAAAATTTTTTGAATAATTTCTTCCGGCGTTTCAATTTTCTGTTCCAATAATTTTTTATTTCCAAAAAAGTGGGCAATATTAAAAGAGTCTTCCATTGAAAGAAGTAATCTTCCTTTAAGCATTTCTTTAGCCCGATTGATATCGTCGTTACTAAATAATCCTTTAACCATATTGTTGTGTTCTGCCAAAGTCGCTGAAACAGCAATTTTCACTTTTTCGACATCCTTTGCAATACCTGCTTGGGTAACAACACTACCAGTTTCAAAGTACTGTTCGACTCCTGTGCTAATGTAATAACACAAACCTTTTTTCTCCCTTACCTCTTGAAACAATTTTGAAGAGGCGCCCCCGCCTAAGATTGTTATAAGGACACTTAAAATACGGCGTCTTTTATCATTGATCCCGAAAGTAGGAAAGCCAAGACAAAAATGAGCCTGTTCAGTTTTTTTATTATGGACCAGAATCTTCGAATTTTTTTGATTTTCTTTTATTTTAATAAAGTCGGATTTTTTCCCTGTTTTCCAATTACCGAACTTTTCTTTAATTATTTCCAAATGTTTTTTTTCACCGGTCTTTAATCCTCCGGCAACCACAAGAACGGCATTATTCGGATGATAAAGACTGTTCATATAACTAACGAACGTATTTCTATTAAAAGAGGTTACCGTTTTTTTATTACCGGCGATGTCAAATCCTAATGGACTACCTTTGTACATCAAGCTTTCAAAGATCTCCCCAATTCGTCGTTGAGGAGTATCTTCGTACATATTAATTTCTTCAATGATTACACCTTTTTCTTTTTCAATTTCTTGCTGTTCAAATAGAGAGTTAAGCAAAATATCGGACAAGATGTCAACAATTTCGGGAAAATGGTCGGTAGCTGCTTTTATATAATAGCCGGTGTAATCCTTTGAGGTGAATGCATTCCAGTAACCCCCCATTCCTTCAATGATCTGGGAGATAACTTTTGGATTGGGATATTTATTACTGCCTTTAAAAAACATGTGCTCAAGAAAGTGGGCAATTCCGTTATTTTTTTCGTTTTCATAGCGACTGCCGGCTCCAACTAAAAGAAGGGTTGTCAGTGTTGGAAATGTTTTTGTATCGATAAAAATAACCTTTAGTCCATTTTTTAAAATAAAGGTTTGAGGATGCATAGATATTCATTATACCAATTTATCTGAGCAAGAATACACCCGCTATAGCAATGATTCCTGCGAGAATTTTTTTAGGTAAATAACTTCTTTCTTTCAGTAAAAAAATTCCGGCAATCACGGTCATAAGTGTCGTTGTCTGAATAACAGGAATAACTTTTGTCGCATCCGCCAGAATAAACGCTTTTAGACCAAAATAAAAACCAACAAAATTAAAAAAAGCTAATAAAATGATTCTCCAAGAGAATTGCTTAAACTCAACTTTAATTTCTTCAATTTTTATACCGGGAAAATAGAGAACGATAAAGGGAACTACCCAAAGTAAAATATTGTAAGTTTCTGGATTAAAAAATATCGCCCCTTTTTTGTCTAAGCTCATAGCCACTCCTAAATAAATACTTGTAAGAACTCCAAGGAATATTCCTTTAGAAGAAATTTTTGATTTTTTTAGTTCGGAAACCAATAAAAGAGAAAAAAGTATGAATATTGATCCTAATAATTTAGTAACCGTTAACGACTCTTTATACAAAAAAAACGAAATAAAAAAGGCAATAATTACCGTTATATTACTGATGATTGAATATATTGAAGCCTCAAGTATCTTTGATATCAGAAAACGGAATCTTTCATTTAAACCATAAAAAAAGGAGGCGATTAATAAATATATCCAAGCATCTATTCTGGTTGGTAAAGAAAAGGCTCTATACGATCCAACAACGATAAATAGAATCAACGACATGATAATACAAATAATATTAAAAACTATTGAGAAAGCTCTTGGATTTCTTGATTTGACAGTAAGTATGCGCGATAAAATATTTAAAAATGCTAAGCTAATTGCCGCTCCGAGTGAATAGTATAACCAAGTCATAGACCATAATTTTAACAAATTATCAATATCAGGCTTCTCTAAATTACTATATAATTAATTATTAATAATTTGCTTATTTATAGTGAGCGAAGTTAAACTATGAAAAAATCGTTTACATCTGAAGAGGCTAAAAAAATCGGTGAACAATTGGGAATTGACTGGAGCAAGTTTGATGTTGAACAGTTCAGAATGGGAATGGATGTTGAACTTGAGCACGGATCTATTAATTCTGTAACCAATGTGACCAATGGTGACCCACTGATAACCGGAAAAATCGCCTTGGCCCATCTTAACGAATTTCCTGATTATTACACGAGGTTGAAAAAAATGGAAGCAGAAGGCGAAGCATCTGTTAAAAGTGGATTATAATAAATTATGCTGGGTATTGTAAAAAAAGTTTTTGACTATTTTGTTTGGGTGATGTTTTTTGTCTTGCTTATACTTGGTGGAGTTATTTTCGTCACCAACCGCACATATCCCGGCGATAATTTATACCCTTTTAAACTTAAATTTGAAGACTTCGTTCTAGCTACAAGTAAAATATTGAACAAACAGGTGGACTTTAGTATTGATTTAGTAGCAAAAAGATCTAACGAAATTGCTAAAATATTGACGCCAAAAAACAGTAAGGAAACTTTAGGTCGGCTAGATACTCAAGTAGTATTAACTGCAAGCTCTATCTCTCAAATGCAGGATCCTGCTGAAAGAAAAAAGGCTGCGACAAAATATATTGTAAAACTTAATCAAGTATCATCAACTTTAACTGAGAAACAAAAAGAATTTGTAACCCCTAAATATGTCCTTTCACCAACACGTGCACCCCAAAACATAGCACCAACATCAGTTCCAGCCCCAACTCAAGAACCAAATATTTCTCAACAGATCGCTGAAACTCAAAATACAGTTGAACAAACAATTGAAGAAATGAATGATATCGTAAATCAACCCGCTATAGAATCTCCAACGCCTACAATTACTCCACAACCTACAAGCACTCCTATGCCTACCAGTAATCCGAATATGTTAATTAACGAACAAGAATCTCAAAATAATTCTGATAAAAAAAATAATAAAAAAGAAGAGGCCCCTACGGTTGCGCCAACCGATATTCCTCAACCAACCATTCAAGACAACACCCCAATCCCGACTGAAGTTCCTATTAGTAATTAAACTGTGAGCCCACCGAGACTCGAACTCGGAACCAACAGCTTAAAAGGCTGCTGCTCTGCCAGTTGAGCTATAGGCCCTGGCGAATCAGGTATTAATTTTAACAAGTTACGTTGATTATTTCATCTGATAATTTTATGAACAAAATTAGGGCAATAATTTTGGATGTTGACGGCGTTATTGTTGGCGACAAAAAAGGTTTTAATGCCCCCTACCCTCCTTTGGAAGTTATTAATAAGCTAAAACAAATTAGAAGGAAAAATATTTATATTATTTTATGCAGTGCTAAACCTTATTATTCAGTAAAAAAAATTGTTGAGGATGCTCAATTAAATAATATCCAAACTGCACTGGCGGGAGCTATTTTAGTCGACCCCGTGGATTTACAAGTCATAAAAAAACACGTTCTTGATAATAATGTTGCTGTCGATTTAACAAAACAACTACTTGACAATAATATTTATACTGAAATTTACACGACCGACAAATATTATATTCAAAAAAACCAAAAAAACCAAATCACGGAACTTCATAGTTTTACGTTATCTTTTGAGCCCATCCTAGTTGACAATCTAATAAAGCAGGTGCAGGAAAGTAAAATAGTAAAAATTTTACCGGTGACAAAAACCGATCAGGAAAGAAAAATCGTCGATCAAATATTTTTAGAATTTAAAGAAAAATTAATGATAGGCTGGAGCACCCATCCGGCTATTAAGGGGTATTTTTTCGGGAATATTACAGCTCACGGAATTTCAAAAAAACAATCGATTTTAGAGATTGTTAAAATGTACGAAATCAAAAGTCAGGAAATGTTAGGGGTCGGAGATAGTCTGACTGACTGGGATTTTATTGGGATCTGTGGTTATGCCGGGGCGATGGGAAACGCCGTTGATGATCTTAAAACTTTAGTTTTGTCTAAAGGAAAAAATGGCTACGTCGGAAAACCGGTTGATGAAGACGGCATTCTTGATATTTTTGAATATTTTGGACTATAATCCAATTTCTCCTGCAATTGCTTTCATCGAATTTAAACAGATCTCAACAAATTTTTCTACCGGAAGATTCAATCCTTCAGGATTAACGCACATTTTTATCTCTTCACGACGAGTACCGGCAGCAAACTTTGGTTCTTTCAATAACCGTTTCATCACTGATGAAAGTTTAACGTCAGATAATTTTCTTGAAGGATAAACAAAAGCCACGGCCATAATTAGTCCTGTTAGACTATCAGTACAGAATATCGACCATTCAGCTTTATTTTGCGGTTTTCGACCGGTTAAATCAGGAGCGTGGGCTTTGATAATATTATGAACCGTTTCTGTAATCGTTAAATCATATTTTTCTAAAGCTTCCAATGTTTTTTGCGGATGAGTCGGTTTGAATTCCCCGGAAAAATCAACATCGTGTAATAGTCCTGCCAACATCCAATCCTCTTTTACCCCAAGCGAAGTCGATGGGTTGATTTGTTGAAAATAATCAAATAAACCTCCCATACAGGCTTCTAAAGCCAAGGAGTGATTAAAAATATTGGGTTCCAGCTGTTTTTTTAAAGCATCAACATAATTATTTCGATCAATCATATTATGAAATTAATTATTTTTCCGGGAATATAAATAATTTTTTTTGGTTTTCCTGTCATGTATTTTTTTACTTTTTCACTTTTTAACACCAATTCTTCAATTGCTTTTTGATCTTTGATATTTAATCTTTGAATTTTGATTGCGTCTCTTAGCTTGCCATTTATCTGTACCGGCAAGATTATTTCTTCTTCAATTATTTCTCCGGAGACGGTTGGCCAAACTGACAAGTGAATCGATGACTCTTCTTTAAAAGTATTTTTCCAGATTTCCTCGGTCATATATGGCGCAAAGGGTGCAAGGACCTGTAAAAATTTCTTGGAATTTTCTTTTGATAATCCTTGAGGGTTTTTCTCATAATCATTTAAAAATTCCATCATCATGGCAATTGCCGTGTTAAATTTGATTCCCGGAATATCGGACGTGACTTTTTGAATTGTTTTTTGTAACTTTACTACTAATTGCTTATCCTCGTTCTGTACGGAACAAAAATTTTTGTTCCCTACATTATTTTGGAACAAATCCCAAACTCTTTTTACAAACCGATATGATCCCTGTAGCGATTTTGTTGACCATGCAATTTCCGCGTCAAAAGGAGCCATAAACATTTCGTAAATTCTTAAAGCATCGGCTCCATATTCTTTTATCACATCATCGGGATTAATGACGTTACCAAAAGACTTGCTCATTTTCCGATGATCCTCGGCTAACACCATTCCTAAATTGCGAAGTCGCAAAAACGGTTCTTTAAAATTTAACAGTTTTAAATCATATAAGGCCTTTATCCAAAAACGGGAATACAATAAATGCAAAACTGCATGTTCGGCGCCGCCTAAATACCAATCAACCGGCAACCAATTGCCGGAGTTTTCAATTTTCAATTTCCAATTTTCAATTGAAGGAGATAAATCTTTATTGTCTTGAGCAAAACGGATAAAATACCAGCAACTTCCGGCCCAGTTTGGCATTGTGTCAGTTTCCCGCTTCGCCTTTCCTCCACAATTCGGACAAGTTGTGTTGACAAATTCAGGAATAACAGAAAGAGGAGATTCCCCGGTTTCTGTTGGTTCGTATGATTTAACGTACGGAAGTTTTAATGGTAATTCGCTCTCAGGAATTGGCTGCCACCCGCATTTTTCGCAAAAAACCATCGGAATCGGTTCACCCCAATAACGCTGACGGGAAAAAATCCAGTCGCGAAGATGATAAGTGGTAACTCGCTGACCCCAACCTTTTTCTTCAAAATAATCCATGATTTTTTTTGTAGCAACATGAATGTCAAGTCCATTTAAAAAATTTGAATTAATCATTACTCCCTCCTCTTCTTGAACTTGTTCTCTTTTTGTAATTTTTGATTTATCTCCATCTTTCCCTACAACCACTCGTATAACATCAATCCCAAATTCTTGAGCAAATTCGAAGTCCCGAAGATCGTGTCCAGGCACTCCGACAACGGCCCCCGTACCAAAACCACTCAAAACGAAATCAGAAACCCAAATTGGAATTTCTTTTCCATTCAAATTATTAATTGCATAAAATCCGGTAAAAACTCCTGTTTTCTTTTTATTTTCGTTTAATCTTTCCTGTTCTGATTTAGAAGCGGTTTCTTTAACATATTTATTAACATCATTTTTATTTATTTTTTTTACAAATTCGTGTTCCGGTGCAATAACAATAAAGGTCGCACCAAAGTTGGTGTCCGGTCGGGTTGTAAAACAAGTAATGATTTCGTTCCTTCCTTTGATTTTATAATTAATATTAATTCCTTCTTTTCTTCCTATCCAATTTCTTTGCATTTCAAGGATTCCTTTAGGCCAGTCAAGTCCTTCTAAGTCAGAAAGTAAACGGTCGGCGTATTTTGTGATTTTAAAAACCCATTGGGGCAGATCGCGTTTTTCAATTTTATTTCCGCATCTTTCATGAGTGCCGTTTGGCAATACTTCCTCTTCAGCTAATCCGGTTTTACAGGTCGGACAGTAATTAATCGGGGTATTTTTTTTATAAAGCAAACCCATTTTATAGAATTGAATAAAAAGCCATTGGGTCCATTTGTAGTAATTCGGATCGGTTGTAGTAATTTCGTGATTCCAATCATAAGAGAAACCTAGGGACTTCATTTGTTTTTTAAAAGTCGCAATATGTTCAGGAACCATATCCATGGGGTTTTTTTTTGCTTTTACAGCCGCATTTTCCGCCGGCAGACCAAAGGCATCCCAACCCATCGGATGTAAGACCAAATTTCCGTTCATTCTAAAATACCGGGCAACAACATCGGTGCCGGTATAAACACGGACGTGACCAACATGTAGCCCTGCACCGGACGGATAAGGAAACATCGCCAATACGTAGGATTTTTCCTTGCCCACCGAAGCTTTGGCGAAGGCGGGTTCCATAGAATATACCTTTTCCTTGTCCCAAATTTGAATCCATTTTTTCTCAAATTCCTGCGGTTCATATCTGGTTGACATGGCAAAATTATAGCAAAAAAATTAATTAAATTTTTTAACAATTTCCCTTACCTTGTTTTTTATCTTTTCATCTATCTTAACGGCAATTATTCCATGTTCCCAATGGCCGTACAAAACTAAAGAACCAAGCGGTGCAAATAATATTGCCGGCAAAGCCAGTAAATCTTCCTCTCCATCTATAACGATCCAATATTTTTCCTTCTTATATATAGCCAATTTTATTTTTTCTTTAATAATTTCTGACGTTTTTAGATTAATTGTCCCCGGTTTATTACCATGTCGGATCTGTTTTGGTATTTCAAGATCCTGAAACGAGTTCAGGATGACATCTGTTAATATTTGTCTGCGTGATTTAAAATCTATTATTTTCACATCTGGATGGATATCGTTTTTCAGCATGGAATTAACAACAATATCCCCAACTGCAATAATTTGTATCGGCTTTATTAACTTTATAAACTTTATAACCTTATGAGCTGAATCAAATATTTTTCCCAACGGTTTTTGCAAAGTTGTCCGCAAAATTTCTGGCATTTTCATTTCCTCTTTTTGGAAATTGAAAATTGGAAATTGAAAATTATGCCCTTCTCTATCAATCTCCCCCGCCCTAATTCTTTCAGAGCTAATTATCTTTCCGTCCTCGGCTAAAATATCATTAATCATTATTATTTTTAATTTTTTCAATCTATTTTTTTCCCTAAGTTGATTAATTTTCAAAGCATTCTGATATGTTTCTTTTGAAACTACTATTGCATCAATATTTTTTTCTTTATCAGCTCCGCCGGTAAAATGAGAGAAAGTAATTATTTTTGCTCGGGACAACCAGTTTTTCTTCTTCAAAAACTCACTGACGGATTTTTTTCTAACCTCATAGGATTCAATTGTTTCATTCAAAAGCTTATTTTTGTAAAGTTCTTTCTCAGCTATTCCTATTACAACTTTTTTTCCCACTTCGAAAGCCTTCGATATTAATGTTTCATGGCCTTTGTGAAAATTATCAAAGGTTCCCCCAACAACAATATAATTAAAACTCGTAATCCATAATCCGTAATCCGTAATTGCTTTAATTAAATATTTTGGTACTCGATCTTGCCACCGCTTACCCTCCTTGATTAACTTTCTAATTCTCCACCCTTCATATAGTTTTCTATTGAAGTAATCAACCTCCAAGACCTTATAACCAGCTTTTTTAAGTATTTTATTTGTCCACTCGTTATTTCCTAATGCCAAATCAAATTTACCCGTTTGCTTTCTTAAATTAAATAGCCATTTTTCATCATTAAAAAAGTCATCAAGAGGCACGATTTTGCTTAATTTTTCTTCTATCCCCTCTTTATAAAAAACTGCCTTGATGACTTTTTTTCTTGTTTCATAATCAATCGGATTATTCTCGTCCGTTATATTAGCGCTTCCAATTCCGATAATAATTCTGTCCGCTTTTTCTAAGGCTTTTTTTATCAAAAAAAGATGACCTTTATGGAAAGGTTGGAATCGGCCGACGACAAGAGCGATTTTATTTTTCATGCTTAATTAGTATACTATACCCATGCAAAACCCGCTTGTTATCAATCCAAAACAAGAGGTTGAAAGAATAACTGAGTTCTTGAAAAAAACCTTTAGAGAACAAAAAATTAATAAGGTCGTCCTTGGGTTTTCCGGTGGGATTGATTCAGCAGTAGCTCTTTATTTATTAAAAAGGGTTCTGCCTCCAAAGAATATTTATGTCGTCCAAATGGATTATTATCCCCGAAAAAAACCAAATATTGATCTAAAAGGAATTAATGTTATTAACATTTCTATAAAAAAGATTGTTGATCAATTTGGTCCCGTATCTAAAATTAGATTGGGTAATATTATGGCCCGTGTCCGGATGATCATTCTTTTTGATTTTGCAAAACAACTAAACACACTTGTCTGTGGAACGGAAAATAAATCAGAAAAGCTTCTTGGCTATTTTACCCGTTTTGGTGACGCCGCATCCGACCTCGAACCAATTTCCCACCTTTATAAAACTCAAGTTTATCAACTAGCTAAATATCTGAATATTTCTAATGAAATCATCAACCAATCCCCAACTGCTGGTCTTTGGAACGGTCAAACAGATGAAGACGATTTCGGATTTACCTATGAAGAAGCTGATAAAGTTCTTTATCTTTCCCACGATTGTGAGCAAGATATCAACATAATTAAAAGGGAGTTTCCAAATGCGGAAAAAATAATTAAACGATACAAAGATAATCAATTTAAGCAAGCAGCTCCTTATTCCCTAAAGTAAATTCAATAGCTTTTTTTCCAAAGCAACAAATTTTTCCGATGTCAAATCGTTCATTTTTCTTGGCCGCGGTAACCCTGTTTTTATACAGTTAACAACTTCAGCCGGTTTTTTGCTCAAAACATAGATCCTGTCGGAAAGAAATATTGCTTCGCGGATATCATGTGTGGTAAAAATTACCGTTAATTTTAATTCTTTCCACACTTCCAGTAAATACAAATGAAGAGAACTGCGGGTAATCGCATCTAATGATCCAAAAGGCTCATCCAGAAGCAGTATAGACGAATTAAAAGCAATTGTTCGAAGTAGGGCGGCTTTTTGTTTCATCCCCCCGGAAAGGCTGTCTGGATAGAAATTTGCGTACTTGTAAAGATCAAACTTTTTTAATAGATCCAGTGCTTTTATTCTTGCCTGATTTTTCGATAATCCTTTAATTTCATACCCCAACATGACATTTTCTAAAACCCTTAACCACGGAAAAAGCAGTGGTTCCTGAAACATATATCCGAACTTTCCCTGTCTGAGGATCTCTTCTTTTCCGGAAATTTTTATCACCCCCCTGTCTTGTATTGAAATGCCGGAAATTATGTTAAACAAAGTACTTTTGCCACAACCGGAAGGGCCAATGATACTAACTATCTCCTGGTTAAAGATCTCTAGTGAAATATCTTTTATGATTGTTTCGTCAAACGCAAAGGAAAGATTCCTTATAGTTAGTTTATCTTTTCTTTTCATGGCAGGAATTCATTGGTAAAAGCTTCCTTGACGTTGATAATTTTATTGATTAGTTTTTGGTCACTTAGCCACTGCGCATATCGTTTCCATACTTCATCTTTTTGAATCCCCCATTTTTCACCATCTGCCTGATATTCCCGGCTTAAATATAGCTGGCTTTGCTTGACTAGTTCTTGATTTAACTCTGGAGCTGATTTAATTAAAATTTCCGCCGCTTCGGTTGGATTTTTTATTGAAAATTCGTATCCCCGACTGACTGCTCTCATAAATTTAATTACTAATTCTTTTTGATTTTTAACATGATTTTCGTTTGTGACTATAACGGGCGTGTAGTAATCAAGAATCGGGCTTAAATCCTTCAACATGATCGTATTTAACTTTATTCCCCGGCGGTGCGCCTCAATCCCGTCCCATCCATAAAAGATCCATTGAAAATCGCTGTCTCTCCCAATCGTTTTGAAGAAATCAGTTTCACCGATTGTGATATTTTGTACCTTACTATAATCCGCCCCAGCTTCGCCCATGACCGCTTTTATTACAGTTTCTTCTATCGGAGAGCCCCAACCACCATATCTCTTTTTTTCAAAATCTTTGACAGATTTTATGTTGCTTTTTTCCAAAGAAGCAAAGGCTGAAGTATTATGCTGAATAACCGCTGCGATCGAAACCAATGGAATTTCGGCTGCTCTGGCTTGGATAACCGATTCCTGGCTGCTGATACCAAAGTCTGCTTTTCCGGCCGCAACTATCTGATTATTTTCCCCTTCACCCGGTTGTAAGATAGAAACATCCAAATTTTCTTCAGCAAAAAAACCTTTTTCTTTGGCTACGTAAAGACCGGTGTGATTGGTATTGGGAAACCAGTCCAAAAGGACGGTTATTTTTTGTTTTTGTCTTAAAGGTTCTGCTGGTTTATTTATTATTTTCCCAAAAACAAAACTTAATAAAACTAAAGCCAGTCCCAACAAAATTATTTTTCTTATCATATTTTTAATTCTTAACTTTTAACTCTTAACTTATTAAAATGCCAGGGAATTGATAATCTGGCAATAGTTTCTACAATTAAAACGGCGGCAATACTTAAAATTGTGATTATTAGGATTACTGCAAAAACACGGTCAGTTAAATAAGATTTGGTTGATCTGATAAGAAGAATTCCCAGTCCCCGATCGGCCCCCATCCACTCACTGATGACAGCTCCAAGTATTGAATAGGCCGCAGCGATTCGCAGACCGGAAAAAAAGGATGGCAGACTGGCCGGTAATTTTACCCATTTAAGCACTTGCTTTTGTTTCGCTCCCATCGAAGTCATCAGTCGGAATATTGAAGGGTCAACGTTTTGAAATCCATCGAATAAATTGATGGTAATCGGAAAAAAACAGATAAGACTGATAATGATAATTTTTGGTAATAGTCCAAATCCAAACCAAAGGGTCAAAAGCGGAGCTAAAATGATGAAAGGAATCGTTTGAGAAATAATTAAAAAAGGGTAGATGATTTTTCGGATCGTTTGAAATCTTTCCATTGCCACTGCAATAAAAACACTGATAAATACTGCTCCAACTAATCCGATTATCGCTTCAACAATTGTTGGAGTGAGATGAAATAAAATTAACGAACGTGACTGCCAAAATGAATTAATTATTTGTGTCGGGGCCGGTAAAATCCATTGCCCTATATGAAGAGTCTTTACGATAATTTCCCAAATTAATAAAACTAATAGACCTGCAGCAATTGGAGAAAAATATTGTTTCATAATTATTTTCTGTGCTTTGTCACTTTCTGTTTTATCGTCATAACTCCTTTTGGATTGTATATAATTTTCACGTTGGTAAAAACATTTTTTGCACCCGCCTTAATACAGAGATATTGGGCTTTTTTAACGATCTCAAAAAGGGTTTCTAAGTCCCCCTCCATCGTTGTTTCCATCGGTCCAACTTCGTAACTGACACCTGATTGCTTGATCATTTTAATAACCTCATCAACTATCTTAACTAATTTTTTATCAGAATTTGTTTTGGGCAGAACTTGAAGAGAAACACTGGAGTCGTTCATATATTTTTCCTACGCCGGCATTATCCGGACAGGTTCCAAGGGTCCCCCGCTTAGTGGGGTTCTCAGCCTTAACTTAGCTCCCCTAATTTAGGTAAATTAAAACAAATAAATTATTTTCTGTCAACAGATAATGTAAAATGGGTAGCATATGAAACGCGCTATAATTTTTGTCAACGGAAATCTGTCTGATTTGGGTCAAGCAAAAAAAATAATCAATAAGGAAGACTGTCTTATTGCGGCAGATGGTGGCGTTAAACGTATTCTCGAACTAGAATTGACTCCTCATATCGTCATTGGCGATTTTGATTCTATTTCAAATTCTTTATATAAAAAATTAACAAAAATATGTAAGGAACAAAAATCTTTGTTCCCTACAATGATTAAATATCCTCGGAAAAAAGACAAAACTGATTTTGAATTGGCAATTGATTATTGTTTAAAAAATAAATTCAAAAAAATTATTATCTTTGGTATTTTAGGCGACCGGATAGATCATATGATGGCTAATATATTTTTAATTGCTAAAATTCAAACTCAAAATCCGAAGATTCAAATCAAAATCATTGAAGGAAGTAAAGAAATTTTTATTTTAAATAAAGAAATTGTAATTTTAGGAAAAATCGGTGACGAAGTTTCAATTATTCCCATCAGTGAAAAGATAAAAGGAATCGTCACTGACGGATTAGAATATCAGCTAAAAAATGATTCTTTGTTGTTTGGATCAACAAGAGGAGTAAGTAACGTAATGAATAAAGCAAAAATAAAAATTAATGTGTCAGAGGGGATTGCGGTAGTCGAGCATAACTCACAATGATTTTCCTTCCCTTAAATTTTGTTCCGTTCAATTTTTCCATGGCAGTTTTTGCTTCTTCAACAGAATTCATTTCAACAAATCCAAATCCTTTTGATTTTTTATCAAAAAACCGGACTATTTCAGCGTAAATAACTTTTCCTGCTGTTTTGAAAAGTTCTTCCAGTTCTATATCTTTAATGTCAAAATTTAAATTGCCGACAAAAAGTTTTTTGTTCATTTTCTTATCTTGTTACTTGAAAACTTCTTACCTGCTCTAACAGTTTTTTTGCCTCGGCGTTCTCTTCAAAATGGCGTCGAACCGGTTCAATCAACTGATCTAAGTATTTGATCAAAACCGCCTTTAAATCCAACGGATGGACTTTTTTTTCGGCAAAAGTTTTTTCTAAGTCAGCATAGGTTTTGAACGAAATATTACCGCCAAATTTTTCAGGTCTTTCAATTTTTACCTCAGAAATTCCTAATCTTTCGAACGACTCAAAAACAATATATTTATAATATTCCAAAATCGGATTTTCTTTTAAGTCCCCTTCCAAACAATAGGCTTTATTAATTTTCCTTTTAATATCCTCGGTTGTATCGGTCATGAAAATTGCTGAATCAGGATTGGATTTCGACATTTTTCTCTCAATTGCCCTTCGAATAGCGCTTTCTGCCAATCCCGTACCAACCCCAGGGGTCGAGACAAGGTTGGCCGACTTGGAAAGACCCATTAACATATGGTGCGAGACAACAACTGGTTTCCAGTAACCTAACATCGGGCCAACTTCACGAGCCAGCATGTTGACTTTTCGTTGATCCATTCCCAGTTGAGTAATTTTTGCCCCAAGTTTAAAAATATCAGCCACTTGCATACAAGAGTAAATGATATGAGCGCCGGTTAGTTTTTCTAAAGATTCCTCACGTCCCATCATTTCTGCCGTCCTAATAAATCTTTTCAAGGCATTTGACTTCCCTACTTGGACAACTAATTTCCAATAGTCGGGATCTTTTGCCATATCAGAAGCCCACATGAATTCGACTTTTGACAGATCCATTCCGCTTGCCCGCCAAACTTCAATAAAATATTTGCCAACGATTTTGATTTTTTCCAGATCCCCGCCCATTTTATTATTGGCCATCGCATGCCAGTCAGCCACCCACATTCGGAATTTGATTCCAGCTTTGGTCATTTTATTGACATTGATTGCCCTTAAGATCCCTTGGGCAATATGAATCTGTCCTGACGGTTCAAATCCATCATAGGCAATTAGATCTTCTCCGCTTTCAAGAAGTTTCTTTAATTCCTCTTCTAGAATAATCTCTTCCCCAACTTCCTTAATTAGTTTCAAACGGTCTTCAATAGACATAATAGATATATTACTAAATTTATAAATATTTATCGAGCAATAAGAAAAAATGTTGTTAAATTATTTTGGATATCCTGTAAATTCTCGTCGATAATCTCTAAATCATAAATTTTCGCCAATATTTTTGGCCCCAAAATAGTCGTGTTTTTGTCAATGTTATTTTTTGATAACGCTTCAGCGCATTTTGCCGTATCAAGCAAATCTCCATGACCGCTCACTAATTTTAGATTAGGCCATCTTTTTTTCAAATTATCTTTGCACTGACGGAAATTTTGTGAATGAGCCATTATTATTTTTATTTCGCCAATTGAAACATCCTTCCGTTTCATTAAAAAATGACGAATTAATATCTGAAATTCTTCAACTATTTTGAATCTATATCTTGCCATCGCACAGGTTGATTCCTCAACCACTCCTCCAACGGCATTTTGAATTGCAAATAAACCAAAATCTATATTTCCTTCATGTAAACTCCTTAAAACTTTTTCACTGGTAAATAAATATTTCATTTTGAACTTTTTTATTTTCTGTTTTTTGACATAAAATAAGATCGCTTCTTCATTAAAGCTGCCTTTTCCACCTTGGATTCCGAAAATGATTTTTTTTGAATTAACTCTTTTTGGTAAAAGTTGATCGTAGAGCGAATCATACGTCCGTCCTAGTTTTAATCGCATTACTTTTGTGTACGGATTAAAATTTTGTAAATCATTAAATAATTGCCAGGTATCATTACAAGTTTGATCAATCACCTCATGAAGTTTTTTCGTTCCCAGACTGTCAATCCCCGTTGGTTTCAAATTAAATTTTTCTAATAAACGACCAATAAAATGAGTTAACCCTTGCGAATTTGCCGCCAACTTATCATGTTGTTGAGCTGTCATCTCAATAATCCTTAACCCTTTTCTCACAAAAAAATCTTTCCAAAAAGAAAAATTTTTATTTTCTGTCTTAAATTTATCCAAAATAATCGGTAATCCGGAAAAACCATTTTTGTTGCTGTCCGGTCCAAACATCGGATGAGTTAACAAAGCTTGTGTTTTTGAACCTCGCAAATATTTTTTGAAAACTTTTTTTGGGTGCATTTTGACTGACAAAACATCAATTAAAAGATGATTTTTTTTAAAAAATTTCCTATGCGATCTAATCACAGACTCAAATGTGGAAATTGGTATGGCAAAAAAAATTATTTCATTTTCATAAATTTTTTTTAAATCGTTTTCTGTTTTGGAGTTTTTACTATCAAAAACGGACACTAAAAAATCATCCTTCAATAAATTAAAAAGGACCGGACCAAAGCGACCGTTACCAATTATAGCTATTCTTTTCATATTGATTTTTCTATTTCTAACGCTTCTTTATGAATTATTTCCCAGATTTTTTTGATATAACCTTTTTTTGATTCGATTACCTTTTTCCAACGGACTAAATCAAATATAAGAATGTTTTGTTTCTTTTTTAATAATCCAATGTTCGTGACTATTTTCATTCTTTTGGCCAATAAAATAACTATCTTATTGTCAATCTCATCAATTTGTTTTCGTAATATATTTATTTGGTTTTTCATAGGTTTTGAGACTTATTCCTTAAAAAATGATCCATAATTGTTAACGCTGCCATTGCTTCAACGATTGGTACGGCCCTTGGCAAAACGCATGGGTCATGACGTCCGGTTACTTCCAACTTAACATCTTTACCATTTAAGTCGACTGTATTTTGTTCTTTTCTAATTGTTGAAACCGGTTTAAAAGCAACTCTGAAGAAAATATTTTCCCCGTTAGATATTCCACCCTGAATTCCCCCGGAAAAATTCGTTTTGGTTCTAATTTTGCCGTTTTTATCAGTAAAGAATGAATCGTTATGCTCACTCCCTCTCATTTTAACTCCAGCAAATCCTGATCCAATCTCGAACCCCTTAACGGCTGGAATTGACAACATTGCTTTTCCTAAATCAGCGGATAACTTATCAAAAACCGGCTCACCTAGGCCTACCGGAACGTTTTTAATTACTCCACGAATAACTCCGCCGACAGAATCCCCATCATTTTTTGCGGTTTCAATTATTTTTGTCATTTCCCCATCCGATTTTATTTTTACTCCGGCAACTTCCTCTATAGATGCAAAAAATTCTATTTCTAATTTTTCGTTCAAGAATTTTTTGGCTATTGCACCAGCGGCCACCCGCGCCAAGGTTTCTCTGGCTGAGGAACGACCGCTTCCCCGCCAATCACGGGCACCAAATTTTTTTTGAAAAGTAAAATCAGCATGGCTCGGTCGAAAAATATCTTTAAATTTTTCATAATCCTCCGGACGTGCGTCTTTATTTCTTACCATCATCATAATCGGCGTTCCGGTTGTTATACCTTCAAACACGCCTGATAAAATCTCGATCTTATCTTCTTCCTTTCGTGGACTGGTGACCTTGCTTTGCCCGGGCTTCCTTCGATCCAGATCCTTTTGAATATCTTCTGTTGAAACTATTAATCCCGGAGGACACCCGTCGACCACACAACCAACTGCTCCACCATGGGATTCGCCAAAAGTTGTCACCCGAAATAGCTGCCCGAAAGTATTTCCTGCCATATATTAGGTTATTAATTTATAAATATTTTTTAATTTATCAATGTCTATTTGACCTTGTTCTGATGATCCATATTTGGTTTTTGCAAATGTTAAAAAAGAACCAAATAATGGACCAAATATTCTGGTTGCTTTCCCTTTTTTGCCCATTCCCACCATAATCATTTTTTCGTTTGCCTTTTTATTTAAAAGTGTCATAAATAAATTCCTAACATCCTGTTTATTATTAGCTAACGTGGCAATTTTTATTATTCCATGCTTGAATTTTCTCATTACATTCAAAATTGTTTTCAATTTATTAACGTCTGGTGTTTTTTTAAAGTCATGAAAAGATATTATCATTTTGTTCCTTGTTTGTTTTGATAAATTAAAATCTTTTATTAAAGATAGATCAATATCTATAAAATCAAATCCTAAATCTAACACCTTTAAAATAATTTCTTTTCTTATACTGGTAAAAATAACTTTCTTAGTTGTTCTTTTTCGGATTAACTTTAGATCATTTTTACTTAAATCTTTTATTTCATCAACCCGTAATTCAACCATGTCAGAAACTGCTTGAACTTGATCAAGATTATTCAAAAACTTTCTTAAAGTTTTTCCAACCACCGGTGTACAAATTTTAATTTTTTTCATATAAAACCCTCCTCATTGCTTCTTTGGGTGCCTTCCGCCCTGTAAATATTTCAAACTGCGCCGTACCTTGATTTAATAACATTTCAATCCCGTGAATTACTTTTGCCTTTCTTTTTTTCGCTTCTTTTAATAATTTTGTTTCAAAAGGAACATAAACGATGTCAAAGACGATTTGTTTGTCAGTAATGAACTTTGTTGGAATCGGAGTTTTATTTTCCATTGGCTTCATGCCAACAGAAGTTGTATTAATAATAATGTCAAAATCTCCTATTTTGGATCCTACTTCCAAGTTGTTCGCCCGACAACCAAATTCTTTGGCTAATTGTATGGCCGCTTCTTTTGTTCTGTTAAATATTTTTACTTTAACTTGTCTTTTTAATAATCCAAACACTACCGCCCGTGCCGCACCGCCAGCTCCTAAAACCAATGCTTTTTTGCCAGATAATGTTGTAATTTTTTCCAGTGGGGTAACTGCCCCCAGCCAATCAGTATTAAAGCCGATTAATTTTCCGTTTCTATTTAATATAGTGTTAACTGCTCCAATTTTTCTGGCTGTTTCATCAATCTCATCTAAAAATTTTATCACTTCAACTTTATGAGGGATTGTACAGGCTAAACCATGAATCCCCATTTTTTTCATCGACTGAACGACGACACCAACGTCTTTAGTTTTTACTTTTGCGCCAAGAAAAACGAACTTATTGTCTATTCCCAAAGCCTCATATCCCGCATTATGCATAGCAGGAGAAAGCGAATGAACAACTGGATCGCCGATTATCAAACAGATTTTAGTTCTTGCTGAAATTTTCATAATAATTTAATTAAACTATCGGTAACTTGTTTAACAGATTTTTTGTCAGTTAATACCGTATGATCTGCCCATTTTTTGTATATATTTTTTCTTAAATCAAACAATCTTTTGGCTTTAATTTTATTTTTAAATAACGGCCGAATATCATTTCCAAATAATCGTTTTTCCAAGACCTTAAATGATGTCTTTAGAAAAAAAATGACTCCATTTTCTAAATACTTTAGATTTCTATCTTTCATTACTATTCCACCCCCTGTTGACACCACTACATTATTGAGTCCTGAAATTTCTTCGGCTGTTTTTGTTTCCAAATCACGAAAATGTTCTTCACCGTTTAAAGAAAAAATCTCGGGAATACTTTTATTACCGGATTTTGTCAAAATCAATTGATCCATTTCAATTACTTTAAGATCTAACTTTTTTGCCAATATATTTGCGACCGTTGTTTTTCCGCTTCCCATGAAGCCGATTAAGATTATTTTCATATTTTTTTAAACTTTTCCCAAAATTCTGGAAAAGATTTTTTAACCACTTCGGGGTTCTTAATTTTTAACTCCGGAATTCTTAATTTTGCCACTGCAAAAGCCATTGCCATCCGGTGATCTCCATAAGTTTTGATAGTCGTTTTTTGCGGTTTTCCACCAGTTATTATGATCGAATCATATTTAATCTCACTTTTTATCTTCATCGCTTCTAATTCGTTTTTTAATGCTTGTAATCTATTAGTCTCTTTTATCTTTAAAGTCGATAGACCGATAATCTTTGTTTTTCCTTTGGCAAAGGCTGCCACAACAGCTAAGGTTTGAGCCGTATCAGGCAGATTTACCATATCGGCGTTAATACCTTTTAATACTTTCGGGCCTTTGACTTCAATCCATTTTTGCCTAATATTTTTTCTGACCCGGCTACCCATTTTTTCCAGTAAATTAGAAAATTCCAGATCTCCCTGAACGGAATCGAATTCAATATTATTAATTCTTATTGGTTTTCCGGTAACCGCCGCGGCCGCAAAAAAATAAGATGCGCCGGAAAGGTCGCTTTCAACAACATAATCCGTTGACCTATACGATTGTTTTTTAATTTTTAATTTGTTGTTATTAATTTTTTCTACTTTAATTCCAAATTTTTTCATAAGATCAATTGTCATATCAATATATGAGGAAGAGACCAATCTGCCGGTTATCTTAATTATTAGCCCTTTCTCTAATACCGGAGCGATCATTAATAAGGAGCTGATAAACTGGCTACTGATGCTCCCCGATATTGAAACTTTTCCCGTTCGTATTTTTTTTAAGGCATTTCCCAGTTCTTTGATTGGCCGATCTTTTGCCATCGTTGACTTAACGGTCATTTGACCAGGAATAAGGACTGATAGTGCCGTCAAAAACCTTGTTACCGTTCCAGCCTGGCCGGCTTCTATCATCCCATTGAACTCCTGGAAGACACCTCGATTTCCGGATATTTTCAATTCGTTTTTATTAACCTTAATTCTTATTCCCAATTTTTTCATCGCCCTGATCATTATCAGGCTGTCGAGACTATTTGAAATATTTTTTATCTTTGATGATCCATTGGACAAAGACGCCATCAGAATGGCTCTATTAGTCAGACTTTTCGATCCCGGAATTGTTATTTTTAAAGCTTTCATATTATTACCGATTCAATTGCTTTAATTATTAAATCATCAGCAGCTTCAATATTAACTAAAACTTTTCCAATCCTTTTTGGCAAACTCCAGTTGATTTTTCCTGATAATTTTTTTTTGTCAGACAAAATCAGTCTCACCACATCTTTTGGCTTAATATTTTTAATTTTTGTCGGTAAACCAGCATTGGCCACAACCTTTTTAATTAATTCTGACGTACAACCGCGGCGGTTGTGTTTCGGGTTGCGGAGACAAGCTAGATTACTCTCAGCAATTATGCCGATTGCAACCGCTTCTCCATGCAATAACGGCTTGTTAGTCCAGCTTAAAGACTCAATTGCATGGCCGATCGTGTGGCCGAAATTAAGAACTTTTCGTAAATCGACTTCTTTTGGGTCTTTTTTGACAATACTTGATTTAATTTTGATCGATTGCTTAATTATTTGTGTCAATTCCTGTTGATTGAATTCTAACGGTTTTTTTGAAGTCACTAAATCAAAATGTTCACGTCCGGAAATCACTCCGTGTTTAATAATCTCTCCAAAAGCAGCTATTAATTCCCGCTTCGGCAAGGTCCTTAGGGTGTCAACATCTACAACTACCCCTAACGGATTGTTGAAAACTCCTATTCCGTTTTTTTTATTCATAAAGTCGATACCTGTTTTACCGCCAATGGACGCATCAACCTGCGAAAGCAAGGTCGTTGGAATATTTATGAAATTTATTCCCCGCATAAAAGTTGATGCGGAAAATCCCCCTATATCACAAATCACCCCCCCGCCTAAATTAATAAGCAAAGACCTTCTATCAAGACCCGATTCAAACATTTTTTCCCAAATTTTTTTGACAGTTTCAATATTTTTTTCATTCTCACCTGCAGGAATTGTTATTATCACTAGCTCTCTATTTAAAGATTTTTTTATTTGACTAATTTGACTGATAAGGCTCATTTGAATATTTTTGTCAGTCAAGACGGCAATTTTTGAAAATCTAGAAAAATCTAGCAAAGTATTGATTTTCCCAAACAATTTTTTTCCAATTATTATTTTTTCCATATTATTGAACTATTTTTAATAATTTATCCAATTCAGAAAATGTTAATTGTTGTTTTGCATCAGATTTAGCTTCAATCGGCGTCGGATGAACCTCGATCATCATTCCGTCAAAATCAAATTCTTCGGCAATTTTCATTACTTTGAATACATTTTTAACGGTCCCCCCAATATGTGACGGATCAACCAGAGTCGATAGACCGGTTTTTTCTTTTATTCGCATCGCCATCTCGAAATCCGGTAAATTTCTAAAACAATTAGGATTATTCTGCCCGTTTGGCGAAAAACCGCGATGGCAGAGAATTAATCTTTTTGGAGAAATTCCTGATCCAATAACGTGATCAACTATCCCTAACCAGTGTCTTTCGTCTGACCAGGCCTGATTTTTAACTAATAGTTTGACTGTTTTTGGCATTTTTTCTTTTATAATCCGGGCAATTTCTCTTTGAATCAGATGATTTTGATTTCTTGAACCAATCCATAAAAGAACCTTGCCCAAATCACCTTTCTTGTTAATGCCCCGAATCAACTGAGTCAGTTGATGAGGTAGTAATATTTCCGTCGCTACTGTTATACCCATGTTTGTTACCTCAGCCAACCAAGAGATACCTTTTGCCCCAACTCCTTCAAATCCTGGGGCCGTCCTCGGTTTCCAAAGACTGGCCCGCATGATTTTTATTCCTTGTTTTTTTAAGGCTACGGCACAATTAATGACCTGCTCTCTTGATTCAGCCGCACACGGTCCGGCGATGATAATTCTTTGTTTAGTTTTCATATTTTTTTATTTTGTAAATTTATAATAATTTTTTTAAAAACCCCGCTTTTGGCGGGGTTTGTTTTTAACCATAGTTAAAACTCCCGCCTTAAGCCGGATAAAAATAAAAGTAAAATTTTAAAACCAATTTTATATTCATAATATTATTGAAACCCAAAAAAAAGCCCCGCTGGTGCGGGGGTCGTTATTAATTGCTTTTTATTCAACAATTACAACTACCACCGCAAGGTGGGTCATTGTAAAAATAAAAATTTTGGGCTGTCGTGTTTTTCATGATTATTAAATTATACTCCTCATTTTTTACTTGTCAAATTTTAGCTTCATTAATCCATTTTTCCCTGACAATTTTCTAAAAAATCACTTAGCAACTTCATTAACTCTTTTAACGGATCAGGAACGTTTAAGATAATTTTATCAATAGATTTTATCGGAATGATTTTTGATGAAGTACTTGTTACAAAAGCTCCATCATAGGTTTTAATTTCTTCAAGTTTTATATTTGATTCAACAATTTTATAGTTATTTCGTTTAGCTACTTTCAACATCACTTTTCTCATTACCCCAAATAAAATATCTTTTTCAAAAGGAGTAAAAATGGTTTTACCTTTGATGCAAAAAAAATT
>Ga0172379_10001614_pt1 | contig 44108 bp, 43 predicted proteins | sample GrowelOW334metaG_FD_119756 | JGI IMG/M metagenome (GOLD analysis project Ga0172379, IMG submission 119756) | Groundwater microbial communities from an aquifer near a municipal landfill in Southern Ontario, Canada - Groundwater well OW334 metaG | ecosystem: Environmental > Aquatic > Deep... | reverse complement strand
GATGAACTGGTCAAAAGCCTTCTCGACCGTTTCCGGAAAGCTTTCCAGAATCTCGAGACCGAGGATGTGCCTGATGAACTGGAGAAACCTGGCTTTGCGGTTGTGATAGACATTCTTGAGCAGATCTTCGGTGATATGGGGATGCTCATCGTGTAAAAGCACGGCCAGTTCCTCGGCTTCCGCCGCGCTTATTTCCTGGCCGAGTTTAATCTTCTGCAATACAGGATTGCTTAAGGTCAATTCCATGATGAGCTTTTCGACCATCTCGCGGTATTTCGAGACGCTCACTGCGGAATGCTCAGGCCCGAATTCCACCATTTCCTTGGTTTTCACCAGGTCGGTGAAGTCGAATTTGGCTGGTCCCAGTGGCTGATTCCCGTCATCCCGGAACTTCATCAAGGTGGACAGCTTTTCATCCAATTCATCGAAGGTGTCATCGTCGGCCTGAGCCCAGAAATGAGCCGTCTGGGCAATTTTGATGATCGCCTCCTCCCTGGCCACGGTGTTGACCGAAAGGGGAAGCTCTCCGATCACCTCGACGATGTTGTCCTTGAGCGTCTCATACTTTTCTTTTTCATCCGCGAGCTTGGCCAAGGATGTTTCAAGGAGGTCTTTACGAAAGCGCATGGACTTGAAATCGGTTTGCGACACTGTTCTGAAAAGTGGCTTTATCGTCGTCCGCAAAAACTCGATCTTTTCGTGCGTCAGGCGCGTCCAGAAGTTTTCGTCCGCGATTTTCACGAGATCGGCGGCTGCTTCCTGAATAAGCACGGAGTTGGCGGGCAGCTCCTGAATCTGCTTCCTGAGTTTATCGATTTCCTTTTCCGCGATCCGCGCGTTCTGCGTATCGATCGCTTTTTCGATCTTATCCAGCCTGAGGCTCACGAAACGAACGGGAAGTGGAATCTGGGCTATGGCGCTTTTCCCTTCGGGATTGAGCTTGAAGTACTCGAAGTTATCCCAGCAATCCAGAATGAGGAATACATCCTTTTGGGCGCACCAGGGCTTGATCTTTTTAGGCTCCAAAAGACGAGTCCCGCGCCCGATCATCTGCCAGAACTTGGTATATGAATAGATAGGCTTGGCGAATACCAGATTCACGATTTCATGGATATCTATGCCGGTATCCAGCATATCGACGCTCAAAGCGATTCGAGGCATGTCGTTATTTTTGAATTGAGACAGCAGGCCGCTCTTGCCATAGACCCGCGGGTCATCGGATACCAGGACCTTCGCCAACTCTCCATGATATTCGGGATAGAGCGCGTCGAATATCTGTTCGATTCTTCGGGCGTGGGACATGGAAGAACAGAAGAATATGGTTTTCCCGGGAAGCACGCCGTTCGAATCCTTTATGGATTCTTCCATGAACTCTTTGACAATGAGCGCGTTCGTGCCGCGGTTGATGACGGTTTTCTCTATCTCGGTGCCTTCGAAATTGATTTCCTCTACTTCCTTGCCTTCCAGTATCAGCTTCTTCTGATCTTCCAGGGAGATGGTCCTTTTGCTGATTCCTTCATCCTGGAATTTGGTGTGGATTTTCATCACCTGGAAATCGCAGAGGTAGGGCGGGATGTTATTGACCGCTTCCTCATAGGTATAGGCGAAGGTCGGCAGTCCGTCGTCGCAGTTGAAGAGCTCGAAGGTGTTGTGATCGATGATGTCAGTCGGCGTCGCCGTAAGTCCAAGACTGATGGCCTTGAAATAATCCAGTACTTCGCCGTAGGTGTTGTAAATGGAGCGATGGCTTTCATCGATGACGATCAGGTCGAAAAAATGCGGCGAGAGCGTATTCCCTTCATCCCTGATTATATTGAGCATCGTCGGATAGGTGGAAACATAGATGCGGCGGTCTTTGGTTATGAGCTTTTCGCCTTCCTTGGGCCAGCGCGGCTCATTGGGCAGATGCTCCTTGAATGCATTGAGCCCTTGTTCCCGCAGAGCGATTCTGTCGACTAGAAATAATACCCGCTCGACATATCCCGCCCGCATGAGCGCGTCGACGAGGGCGATGCAGGTTCTGGTTTTTCCCGTTCCTGTGGCCATAACAAGAAGAAAATTGCGCCTTCTCTTCTCAATCCCTTCCATCACCGAACGGATTGCTCGAATCTGATAATCGCGCCCGGCTATTTCGGTGTTGATGAACTCGTCGGCTAAGGGTTTCCTTCGATCCCGCAGGTTTCTGAATCGCTCCAGATCGTCCCGCGTCGGGAAACCGACGACTTTTCGGGGCGGATAATTTTCCAGGTCCCAATAATAAATCTCGTAGCCATTGGTGTAGAAGCAGAAGGGCAATTCTCCGCCATGCTGGTTTTTGATATGGTAGCAATACTGCTTCGCCTGCTCGCGCCCGACCTCGGCGTCTTTGGATGTCTTTTTCGCCTCAACGACAGCCAAAGGGCACGCATCCCTTCCGATAAGAACATAATCGCTGAACTGATGGCCTTCGTAGGGAGTACGCGGCTCCGCGACACCTTCAGGCAATGGAACGGTTATATCAAACTCTTTCGATACCTGGCTAAGGTTGTCCACATCCCAGCCAGCGGCTTTCAGCTTCTTGTCGATAAGTTCTTTTCTGGTATCGGCTTCGTTCATGGCGTTCCCAATTTCGAGGTGTCCTTGTTTTGATTTTTTCCAGTCATCAGTCAAGCACGGTGCGGGTGCTCAGTCAAGGAATTTCCAAGGCAGGCTGGCGGTCAGCGGCGAAGTTTTGAAGAACGATGGGTAGTATGCCTCAAAGCGAAAGCGCCGTTTATGCCTTGACGGTGCACCCACAGGATTCACCGATGATGAGCTTGCTGGGGATGAGCACTTCGCTGGGCGCCGTTTTTGCTTTGGACTCGATAAGCGACAAGAGCATGGAGGCTGAGGCTGTCCCAATGCGCGCCTCGACCTTCTCAAGCGTCGTGGGGCGGGGCGAGAGCGCCTCGATGACATCGGGGTGTTCGAATGAAGCAACCGCGATATCGGTGGGTATCGCGAGCCCATTGCCGCGGATGGCTTTGTAGCCGCCTAGCAGAAGCTGGGAGTTCGCGTAGAGTATCGCCGTGGGCCGCGTGCCGTCCTTTTTGTCGAGCAAATCCATTGTGGCCTGGTATCCGCTGCGTATCTCCCAGTCCACGCTGCGGACGAGGCTGTCGTCAAAAGCGATGTTCGCCTCGTCGAGCGCCCTCCTGAAGCCAGCGAAACGTTCGCGGGATGAAGATTCCTCCAGAGGTCCTGTGACGAATCCTATGCGCTTGTGACCGTGGCCGATAATGTGGGCCGCGAGCCGGCATGAGTTTCCCTCGTTGTCCTGTAGGACATAGTTGCGCGGCGGTCCGCTCAAGCGGTTGTCGATGAGCACCAAGGGGGTGCTGGCCAGATTTGGCACGAGATCGATGTATTCACCTTGGTTGCATATCGGCGCAAGGATTATGCCATCGATGTTTTTGCCAAGCAGGGACTTGAGGGAGGCGACTTCATTTTCCCTTGAATCGGAAGTGAAACAGATGAGGGTCGTATAGCCGCGAGCACGGAAAAAGGCATCGATCGCCACACCAATCTCGCCGAAGAATCCATTCGTTATATTCGGTATAATAAAACCAATAGTATGGGTACGCTGGTTCCTGAGGCTCTGGGCCGCCCAGTTCGGCGTGAAGCCTAGCCGCTGGACAACCTCCATGATGATATCTTTCGTTTCGTCCTTGATGTCCGGGTGGTTGTGGATCGCGCGCGAAACCGTCTTGATGGAGAACCCTGTCTCTTCCGCGATGTCTTTGAGTGTAGTGATGATTCGACGCTCCTTGCGTCGGTATCGTTGCCGACAACGTTGACGATTGTCAATACCTCGCGTGAGTTTAGGAAATAGTCGGATTGCCCTCGCTAAAACCTCAGCAGAAAAAATAAAACTTGACAAATTCATGGATGCGTATACGATAGTAATCGTTGCCGACAACGTTGGCAATCAGTGATTTGGCAACTCGACTTTTCTAAACGGAGGTGTCTATGAAAAGAATTGGGGTAGCGATGCTGGTGCTCTTGCTTCTCGCGTCGACCGGCGCCTGGGCGCAGGCAAAGCCCAAGCAGACGCTCATCGGCGTCAGTATCATGGAGCTGACGGCATACACCTGGTATCTGGGCGTCATCGATGGCTGCAAACAATGGGCAGTCGATCACCCTGAAGCGAACTTCACCTTTCAGTTCGAGGATTCCCATTCGGACGTCCAGACAATGCTGAACAACATCGACAATCTCCTCGCGGCCAATGCCAAGGGTATCATCCTCTTCCCGGCCGACGCGTCATCGGCAATCCCGACGATCAAACAGAATGTGGCGAAGGGCATTCCCTTCGTCATTGGCGACTACAAACAGCAGCCGTCAAAGCCATCCGATGCCGTATGGGCGACCTTTGTCGGCCATGACATGAGGGCATTAGGCGTGACAGCGGGCAAGATCGCCGTTGAATATCTGAAAACCCTGAAGAAAGACAACCCGGTTTGCCTCTTTGTATCGCGCCCAACATCGGGCCAGGTTTCCAAGGACAGGTATGAAGGGTTCAGGGACACGGTTTTGGCCACGTTCCCGAAAGCCAAGGTCATTGAGGAAGGCGATGCCGGCGCCGGCAGCAGGGCTTCTTCCCAGGACTTGGTCGAAAACGTCCTTCAGAGGGAAAAAGTAATCGATGTCGTGTGCGGCCACAACGACGCGGAAGTCGTTGGCGCCTACAACGCCGCCGTTTCCCAGAAGAGGAACACCATAAAGTTCATCGGCATCGCTGGAGACAAGGATGTCTTGACGTTTATCTCCAAAGGCAACCCCGCTTGGATCGGCGAAGTTCTGCAGGACCCGGTTGTTCTGGGCTATCAGGCTACCGACGCCATGTACAGGTCTTTGGTGAAAGGCGAGAAACTACCCGCCGCGTATGAACTGCCGCAGCCCGAGGGTATCACCCCCGCCAACATCAAAAACTACAATTGGCAGAAGTGGGCTTGGCTGTAAGCTGGATAAGACCAACAGCGGCCAAACAATGATTCGTGGGTGGGGAGTCGCCTCCCTACCCACATTGATTTCGTGCTTCAGGCAAAGCAATTCTGCATTAGCAGCGACTGCAATCGGAAAGAGGCGGATACAATCAACATGATTAGTGGTATTCAAGCGGACGAAAAGGGCCGCAACGAAAAAGCGCCATTAATACAGGTCAAGAACTGCACGATGGAATTCCCGGGCGTCAGGGCATTGGACGATGTGAGCTTTGCGCTTATGCCCGGCGAATGCCACGGTTTGGTCGGCGAAAATGGCGCCGGCAAATCGACGCTGTCCAAGTGCATCATCGGCGAAAACCACATGACCGATGGCGAGTTGTACGTCGAGGGAAAGAAGATAAGAATTTCGACGTACTCGATAAAAGAATCCCAAAAGCTGGGCATTCAGGTCGTTCACCAGGAATTCCAGCTGATGGCCGACATGACAGGCCTGGAGAATATTTTCATCGGCCATTATACAACGAAGTCCGGATTGATCGACTGGAAGGCGCTCGGGAAGAAGGCGAAGGAACTGATGGACTTCCTGCAGTGCGACGTCAATCTGAACGTTCCCGTCAAATATCTAAGAACCGCAGAGAAACAGATCATACAACTTGCCAAAGCTGTGTTGTCCGAGTCCAAGGTCCTGATTCTGGATGAACTCACGTCGGTTCTTCAGGAAAAGGATATCCTGAACATTTACAGAATCATCGGAATTTTAAAAAAGAGGGGAATGGGCATCATCTATATCTCCCACAGGCTCAATGAGATATTCGAATGTTGCGATTCCTATACCGTGCTTTGCGATGGGCGCCATGTCAAAAGCGGGAATGTCGTGGACATAAACAAGGCGCAGCTGATCAAAATGATCATCGGCCGAGAGATGACTCAGGCTTTCCCGCCTGTCAATCAGCGTTTCGGGGAGATGATGCTGGAGGTCAAAGGACTGACAGCGCCGAAAGCATTCAGGGACATATCTTTCCATGCGAGGGCGGGCGAAGTCATTGGGCTGGCGGGACTTTTGGGCGCGGGCAAGACCGAGCTTGTGCACGCTATTTTTGGCAGTCACAAGATCATCGGCGGTGAGATCTACATCAAAGGGAAAAAAGCGGAGATAAAGAATCCGCGGCAGGCGATAAAGCTGGGAATCGGGTTGATACCCGACGAGAGAAGAACCTTGGGTCTGAACATGCAGTTCGATATAAAGGACAACACCACGCTGCCTTCGATGGATAAATTCCGAAAATTCAAGATCTTCCAGGATCATAACGCGGAGGCAAAGGCGGCTTTCGATATCAATGAAAAATTGGAATTGAACTACTACTCTCTCTGGCAGAATGTAAAAAATCTTTCCGGCGGCAATCAGCAGAAGATTGTCATCGCCAAGTGGATGCTCCGGAATTCGGAAATAATACTGCTGGATGAGCCGACCAGAGGTATTGATGTCGGCGCAAAGTTTGAAATCTACAAGCTGATCAACGAATTGACACGGCAGGGCAAGTGCGTCGTTCTCGTGTCTCCGGAACTTGAGGAATTGATAGGGCTATGCAACCGGGTCTACATCATGTTCGAAGGCGCGATAATGGACATCGTCGAAGGGAAAAGAAAAACGCAGGAAATCATCATCAATAGTCTGCTAGGGGTGAGTGAAAATGAATAACATCGATGAAAAGGCAAAACGCTACAATGGCGGATGGAAATTATTTCTCAAGGAATGGGTGATTCTGATTCTGCTTCTGGCGCTGGTCCTAGTCTGCAGTCTGTTTCTCGAGAGATTCAGGACCACCAACAACATCATGAATATCCTGCGGCAGGCATCCTTCACGGCGATCATCGCGATGGGCGAGTTTTTCGTGATATTGACAGGCCAAATGGATATGTCGATTTCATCGACCATCGGCATGATATCCATATTCTTCGCGGGTTTCGTCGTGAAAATGGGCTTGCCCATATGGCTGGCGCTCTTCCTGGTGCTGATCATCGCGGTGATCATTGGAATTATCAACGGCGTGCTGGTGGTATACGGCAAAATGCCTTCGTTCATCGCCACGCTGGTGGTCATGAACGTGGTCAGAGGCATCAACTACCTTTATTCGAAAGGCCTTCCCATTTCCGGTCTGCCCGATGGCTTCAATTTCCTGGGCTCAGGCTACGTCGGAATCGTTCCGTTCCCGGTCATATTGATGTTCATCGTGGCGACCATCTTGTATATCCTCACCGCGCACACGTCGACAGGGCGCAGCTTCTTCGCGGTGGGCGGCAACATGGAAGCGAGCAAACTATCGGGCATAAACGTAAAGTACATCGGCATTCTGGCTTTTGTATTCTGCTCTGTCCTCACGGGAATCGGCGCCTTGGGGCTGACGGCCAAGACATTGGCGGGCAATGTGACCTTAGGCGATGAGCTTCTTTTCGACGTGATGACTATCGTCGTATTGGGCGGTACGTCGCTGACGGGAGGGCGAGGGCGCGTTTTCGGCGTCGTCATCGGAGCGCTGTTCCTGCAGGTGATCGGGAACGCGATGGTTCTCCTGGGCATCAACACCTACTGGCAGTGGGTCGTGAAGGGCGCGATCTTGATCGTGGTCGTTCTCATCGATTCCAACACCAAGAGGGACATAGTGAAGACAAAACAAAAAATTCAACCAATAATCATGGAGGAAAAATAAAATGCATGGAGACATCTGCATTCCCAGGCAAGAGTATAAGGACCGCGTCCGCCACGCTGGCGAAGTGATTCGCCGCGAGGGGTTCGACGCGTTGATCGTCAACGGCAACGAGGCGGACTACGCCAACACGAGGTACTTTTCCGGCTTCTGGCCGCTGTTCGAGCGCTGCGGCGTCGCCATCAGCGCGGCGGGCGACGCGGCTCTTCTCGTAGGGCCGGAGAGCAGGGCATTCGGCGGCGACCGCAACAAGCTCGACAAGCTGTACGTGCTAAAAGACTACCGCGAGGGTGCCGACCCCGCGTATCCGGAACTTAAAGCGGATACCTTCAACGATGTGTTCAAAGGTCTGGGCATCACGGGAAAGAAGCTTAGGATAGGCGTCGCGAGCTACCTGGATACTTCGATCGTCGTCATGGATGGCATCAAGAAAGCTTTCCCCGAGGCGGAAATCATCAGGGCCGACCATGTCATGGTCGAGCTCCGCTCCATCAAATCCGAGAATGAAATCGCCTGTCTAAAGGAAGGCTACCGTTTGGCGGAACTCGCGAGCCTGCAGGTCATAAAGGAAATCAAGCCCGGCATGACGGAGCTTCAGATGGTAGGTGTCGCGCAACGTGTCATTTATGAAAACGGCGCCGAGTACGAAGGCCTGCCAATGTACGTATTTTCCGAGGCATCGACGCGGCACGCGATTTCGCGCTCTTCGTACCGGAAATTCGAGAAGGGCGATATTGTCCAGCTTAATTTATCCGCCAAGATCGACGGTTATTCGGCGTCGATCGGGTATCCGGTGATTCTGGGGAAACTCACGGGGAAGCGCCGCGATATCGTGCTCTTCGCCCTGGAAGCGCACAACTGGACGCAAAAGCAGCTGAAGGCGGGCGTCGTGGCCGCCGATGTCGCGAAGAATTTCTACAAGTTCTACGTCGATAATGGGTACAAGGACAATTTCGTCTATGGTCCCATGCATGGCACGGGCCTGATCGAAGTAGAGGCGCCCTGGGTCGAGTCGATTTCAAACTACGCGTTCAAGGCCAACATGACCTTCCAGATCGATACCTTCATCTCGACCGATACATTCGGCGTGCGCTGGGAAAAAGGCGTCGCCATAAAGGAAGACGGCGTGGAAGTCATGTCCGCTCCCATCGGCAAGCTCTATGAGCTCGAGTTCTAGGCGGATATCGGGAAGGATGCTATGAAACCGACCTATGTTTTGTTCGGCGTCGACATGGAAACCGATGTTGGCAGCTTCACGCCCTTCTACGAAGGCGCGAAACACGGAACGCCGCTTTTGCTGGATCTGTTCAGAAAAAAGGGCGTCAAAGGCACATTCTTCTTTACCGGAGACTGCGCGGCGGAAAATCCTGATATAGCGCGGATGGTGGCCGAAAGCGGCAACGAAGTTGGCTGCCATTCGCTGTATCACGAGACGGTCGGCGACGAGCTCTTTCCGATTCCCGGCGTGAAGCCGCTGCTTCCGCACGAGGTGAAGCCGCGGCTGGCCATATGCAAGGAATGGGTGGAAAAGGCAGCGGGTGTCGAGACGACCTCCTTCCGCTGCCCCAGGCTCTGGGGCTCGACAACAGTCGTCAACGCCCTGGAGGAACTGGGATTCACCTGCGATGTTTCTTATCCGATGTATTTCTATCGCGAGCGGTTTTCGCCTTATCATCCTGACCGCAAGGATTGGACGAAGAAGGGCGACAGTACCCTTGTCGAAATACCCAACTTCGCCGACATGGTGATGGAGAGCAATGATCCCGGACTCGAGCGCGACCGCGACCAATGGCCGCTCTTCAGAACCAAAGGCGCGGAATATATCCTCGAGAAAAGCGTGGCCTTCATGAAATTCTGCGACGACAAGGAGATTCCCCGGGTGCTCGCGTACTACATTCACCCCTGGGAGTTCTGGCCAATGAAGGCAAGCTATAATTTCGGCGAGGCGACGGTTATACCCGACGAATTCATAACGAAAAATTGCGGAGATGTCGCGTTGCGCGAACTTGGAAAACTGTTCGACGGTTTGCTCGGGATGGGCGCAACCTTCGCGACGGCGCGCGAACTTACGGAGATTTTTTCATGAGGCAGACAAGGATGAAATCCTGTGGCTGATGGAGGAGTTAGGCGCACTACAGTAGCATGTCTTTGAAAAGGAAGCTGAAATGGAAATTTTCCTTAAAAAAGAATACTTTGCATCCGGGGAAGATTTGTTTATCCGAAACAAGAGTATGAGCGCTATGCTGATTAAATACGATACGGGCATATGTGGCATCAAGCTCAGCAATCAACATGGGTATATTATTGTTTTACCTTATAACGGACAGATGATATGGGATGCCGTTTTTCATGGCAGATCGCTAAAAATGGAAACCCCTTTCAATCATCCCAAAGACGTAAATTCATTTCTGGATACGTATGGCTGCTATTTGATGCATTGCGGCGCTCTTTCCATGGGGTGTCCCGGGCCGGATGATGATCATCTTCAGCACGGGGAGTTGCCCTATGCGAAGTATGATAGCGCGAGCCTCATCGCCGGAGAGGATGAGAAGGGTGAATATGTCGGAGTTACAGGCATATACGAGTACAACAGAGCTTTCGCTGACCATTACACTTTTTCCCCTGTGGTAAAATTATATTCAGACACTACGATCATCGATGTGGCAATCAAAATAGAAAATAAATCGTATAACCAGATGGAAATGATGTATATGTGCCACATCAATAATAAGCCTGTATCCGGAGGAAGAATTCTTCAAACGGTACCTTGGACTAAAGAGCATATGGAACTGAGATACAGTCTGCCGAAAACAGTGCAGGCAAATGAAGGATTCAAGGATTTTCTAGGAAGAATTCAGGATGATATCCGAATTACCGAATATATCAACGAAAATGATGTCTATGATCCTGAGATCGTTTTCTTTATCCACGATCCGAAAACCGATAAACAGGGTTGGGCACATTACATGTATATTCATCCGGATGGCTCATCTGACTACACCGGCTATAAGCCTGGTGAACTGGATCATTGCGCCAGATGGATTGTCCGGACAAAAAACAAACAAGCGCTTGGACTAGCGCTGCCGGCCACAGCGGACGCGGAAGGGCATAACGCCGAGAAAAAAAAGGGAAATATTAAAATCATACCGCCCAAAGGAAAGTTTGAGACGTCATTTCAGGTAGGATACTTGGACAATGCCAAGACTGATGCCATGAAAATGAAAATCAGCCAGGTCTAAATAAGATACGTAATGGAGGTATCACCATGTCGAGGAAATTGAAAGTCCTGTTTGCGGGTGAGGCGATTTATATGTTGACCAGTATCTTCAAAGGACGAGATACAATCGAAATCGGGAAGTACGCGGAGCATGGCAAGTTTTTCCTTGGTGCAATGAAGGATAATGGCATCGATTGCGATTATATCCCGACAAACAAGGTGATGGAGGAGTTTCCCTGGACTTTGGAGGAGCTGAAAAAGTACGATGCGATAGCGGTCAGCGATGTCGGGAGCGATACATTCTTGGTATCTGAAAGAACGATGAATGGCGAAAAAACGCCAAACAGGTTGAAGTTGATCGAGCAATATGTCAACGAAGGCGGAAGCTACCTCATGTGGGGAGGGTATATATCTTTTACCGGATTGTACGGGAAAGGATTTTATAAAAACACGCCTATTGAAAAAATACTGCCTGTTGAAATGCTGCAGACCGACGACAGGGTCGAGGTGCCGGAAGGATTTCTTCCAAAAATCGTCGCGAAAAATCATCCAATCCTGCAAGGGATACCTGAAAAATGGGAAGGCTGGTTCTTGTCTTACAACCGGCTGATTCCGAAGAAGAACGCGACAGTAATTGGCGTTATCGAAGAACATAATAACGATCCATTTCTTGTTGTCGGCGAGTATGGAAAAGGGAGAACGATGGCATCGGCAGTGGATTGTGCCCACCACGGCGCAGCTCCAAGCTTCTTGAACTGGGAATATAGAAGCAAGCTATACGGCAACATGGTAAAATGGCTTTGCAAAGAAATCTAACTTTTTGAATAAGCAAAATTGGGATACGCAAAACCCGACGTGATAGTGAGGGATAGCCATGCTGAAACTGCTACCGGAGCCGAAAAAAGCCGCTGAAAAGAGCGGATACACGACATCCTTCAGAAATATATGCATCGGACTCGAAGCGCTTCCTGGCTCGGAGAAACAAGAATATCTGGAAATCGCGCGGATGAGGTTCTGGAATCGCAAAGAGCTGGGCTTGGCCGCGCCGGGCGGGTCGGGAGACCGATCGGAAGGCTGCATCGGGGCGACTGTCATCCCAAGCCTTGCCGGCATAGAGGCGGACGGCGGCGATTTGTTCCTGAAGCAAGGGTATTATCTGAACATAGATCGCGACGGGATTGTCCTGAAGTATCAGCATAAAGAGGGTTTCATCAACGCGATCACCACGCTGAAGCAGCTGCTTGAAAAAAATGACGATGGATTCGCGCTGCCGCTCTGCGAGATAACCGATTGGCCAACTGTCGAGCACCGCGCGGTGGCTCCCACGTTTTCGTGGTACGCGGGATATGGCAGGATCGGCTTCGACATGCAGCTCTGGGGCTACGACGAGTGGCTGGAATACCTGAACGTCTGCATCGACAACAAAATCAACCAGATGAATATGGTCATGTACGGATACTGGCCTTTCGAGCTCGAAGCGTATCCCGAGACGGTTTTCAGGGATGTGCCCATAAAAATCTGGAACAAGGAAAACGGACGTTGGCTGACCGTGCGTTATACGCACCCGAATATCGAGGACCATTTCCTGGCTGATTTTATCGTCATGGCGCACAGGTTCGACATCAATATTTTCGCCTATGTCGGCCTCAATTCCTATAATGGCGCCTACAGCATAAAGCATCCGGAAAAACGCATGGTCAAACCCGCCGGCTCGGGCTTCATGAACGATTTCGATTCGGTGTGCCTGAGCGATGAGGAAAACACGAACTACATCCTCGCGAGCATGAGAAGAATCGCCGAACTCGGCTTCGACGGATTTACGCTTGAAGAGAGCGAGGAAGGTTTCTGGTTCTGCAATTGCGACCGATGCAGCGAGCGTTGGGGCAGGGTTTCGAATTCGCCGGTGGAAGCGAAGCACAAAGCTAATCTGTGGCTGCTGAATCTGATATACAAAGAAGTGCGAAGCGTAAATCCCAAGGCGGTCATCGGTATCCGCGCCTATAGGCAGCCGCCGCTGGAGAAAGATCCCGCGTTCCTGCGCGAGTGCGTGGAAAGCATGCCGAAGGATATCGCGCTGTTCTGGGCGCCCGCGCTCTATGTCCCTCCGACCGAATTCAAGAAATGGATCGCCGCGTTCGGCAAAGAGCGCATTTGGGGCAGGGATACCGAGGCGAACGCGATAACATCGACGATGGGGCGCTTGTTCAGGGTATTCGAATCCAACATGATACGGTACCGGGAAGAGCCTAATGCGCAAGTGATCGAGCGCGATATAGAGCAGCATATCACGAGCGCGCAGGAAGGCGTGAGCGGGATCAATGGCTTCATGTTCGAGTGGTACGGATTGTTCATGTTCCAGTGGGCGCACGCCAACTATGGCTGGGGCTCGAAAATGGACAAGGATAAATTTTTTGCGTTGTCCTGCGAAATCGCCTTTGGCAAGGAGCTTGGGGAGAGAGTGCTTGTCGTGCTGAAGAGCATTCTCACGATACACGAAAGCCAGATGCCGTTCTACACGATGCCCTTCCCATTCCAGAAGAACAAGATCACAGCCGCGGACATTCCTGAAATCCTGCAGGCGAGATTGCGCCATCCTGGCCTCCTCGAGGAAATCCACGCCATACAAAGAGAAATCGAAGCGGATCCTGATCTCGCGCAGTATATTCAGCATTTCGCGAGAATCGAAAACGCGGAGCGCAGAAACGCGGTAATCTACGAGATGGTGCTCGCGTCACTGCGCTATGAGGGCGCCGCGTTGCCGGAAGAAAAGGAACGATATCTGGATGAGATCCTCCACTACAACGAGATGGACTTCAATCTGGTGAAGGAAATGTTCTTCGATATCAACCCCGTGAGCGAAACCGGCGTTAAGAGCTGTATGTACCCGTACCATGAGATCAAGCGCATCATCCACAACATGAGGCACCCCGATGATCCCGACAACGCGGTGATCTGTTCGGGCATCGAGGCATTGGGCTGGTTATGGCTTTAAAGCGAGGTGATTCGGTGATTTGTTCGCTATGCCCTTCCATGTTCGCCGAACGTGAACATGAGCTTTTAAAATCCCCATCGTACTCCGTCAGCACGTTCCGCTATCGATCGGGCGTGGAAGCCGTAAAGGTGCGCGCGGGCCGCGGCGAATTCATTTGGCTGCCCTATCTTGGGCAGCAGCTATGGGATTGGAGCGTCGATGGGAAAAGCCGGAAATTCATAGGTTTTGTCGACGAACCTTCGTATGGCAAGAATTTCCTTCAGAACTATGGAGGGTTCCTGATCCATTGCGGAATGACCGCGATGGGCAACCCGGGCGCCGGCGATGCTCATCTCCATCACGGCGAGCTGCCCATCGCCAGGTTCGATGAGGCATGGATAGAAATGGGGCAGGAAGACGGGCGCGAAACGCTCTCTTTGGGCGGATGCATCCATTGGCATGTTCCCTTCGTCGCCGAGTATCGCTGCGAGCCGACGTTGAGCATTTCGCCGGATGGCCTGACCTTGCGCGCCGAAGTGCGCCTGGAAAACTTAATGGCGAGCACTCTGGAGTATATGTATCTCGCCCACATCAACTTCCCGTTCTCTGGCGCAAAACTTATGTCGACCATACCTTTTGATGCGAAGCATATCGTAATCCAGAAGGAAATATTCCCCGGCATGGCCGCGGACCCCGAAACGATAAAGCTGATGGATCAGGCGACCGCTTACGAGCCAGAATTGGTCGCCATCGTGAATGCGAAGGACGTCGCGGGAATATCAGCCGGATCGATTCTGGAACGCGGCGATGGCACAGCCTTCTGGGTCAGCCAGGAGACGCGTGAACTTGATCACTACGTGATTTGGATAACGCATAACGTTGATCGCGGCGCCTGTGGATTCCACTTGCCTTCGACCGCCGGCCCTAGGGGATTGGCTGCCGAAAAGGCTTTGGGCAATGTAAAGCGGTTGGCGCCCGGTGGCGATGTGACGCTGCGATATGCTTGTGGATTTTGCGACAAATTGGAAGATGCGCCGGTTCATGGGGCGAGGTAACCCCCTTCATAAAAGGAGAACATCGATGACACACGATATGGGAAAGACACAGTGGGTGTACCCCGACCTAGAGCTGCCGCCGCCGGGCGATTCGCCGCTAAAAGGGCATGAATCGCTCATCGTTCTTAACATGAACGATGCCGAGGCGACTATCTCGCTTTGTCTTTACTTTACGGATAAAGAGCCGATCGAACTTGCCCCGGTAAGGGTCGCGGCCCGTCGCGTTCGATGCTTCAGGCTGGATAATGTCGATGATGTGGGCATAAAGATTCCCCGCGAGACGCAGTACGCGCTGCGGGTCAACGCGGATATTCCCGTGGTCGCCCAATACGGAAGGCTCGATACGCGCCAGCAGAATATGGCCTTTTACACCGTCATGGGATATGGCGCCTGATCTTCGAATTGCGGAAAGTGCGCATGACACCGCGCCGGGTATGCTATAATCCCCATCCATGGATATAGAGAGCGAAGGAATCGCCGGTACCTCGGAGCGCAAGCTCAATGTCAACACCGTAAGAGCGCTTTGGTCGAAAACCTACAATACCCAGGGTAAGCCCGACTGGTCGCATATCTATCCCTACTATCATCCCGATATCGTGTTCCAGGACTCCATCCAGAAAATCGAAGGTATCGATGAGTTCGTGGCGCTCTGCGAAAGGCTGACGGAACGCTGCCAGGAGCTCAGAATGGATATCCACGCGATAGCGCAGGATAACAACACTATTTTCCTTGAGTGGACCATGACTATGATGTTCAAGAAATTTCCGAGCACGCCGGTTTTCGGCTCCACAGTGCTAACGCTCGGCGAGGATGGGAGAATCATAGGCCAGCGAGACTACTACGATCTCTGGGGCGACATCTTCAACGGAATACCCTGGTTCCATGCGCGATACAGGAAGTTCATGCGCAAGCGTTTCGGATGAAAGCGGAGAAACCATGAAAAGAGAATTGCCTGGCCAGCTGCAATTTCTGGCCTCGAGAAAGGCTGCGCAGAAAACCTGTTCCGAGTCCATGGCGGGCAAGGTTTGCGTCATAACGGGATCGACCTCGGGCGTGGGGCTCCAGGCGGCAAAGCGCTTCGCGAAAGGCGGGGCTGATATCGTCATGGTCTGCCGCGACAAGGCGAAGGCCGATGCGATCAGAGCTGAGATTGTCGCTTCCTGGGGGGTGGAAGTCGACATTGTCGTGGCCGATTTCAGCGATCTCTCCCAGGTGCGCAAAGCCGCGGCAGAAATCCTCGAGCGCTGCCCGCGCATCGATGTCCTCATCAATTCGGCTGGTCTCCATTCCACAACGCGCAAGATCACGCGCGAAGGCTTCGAGCTTGTGTTCTGCGTTAATCATCTCGCCTCATTCCTCCTTACCAGTCTCCTTCTTGAACGAATGAAGGCGAGTGCTCCCTCGCGGATAATCCAGGTGAATTCAGAAGGTCACCGCTTCGGCGGCCTCGATCTGGACGATCTTGATTGGGCGAAGCGCCATTATACGGGCCTGAAGGGTTATGGAGCCTCAAAAATCGCCCAACTTCTCACCGTGTGGGAATTCTCGGACCGCTTGAAAGGCACGGGGGTGACGATAAACGCGATGCATCCGGGCGATGTGCGCACCAATATAGGAAACAACAATGGTCCTCTGTACAGGGTTTTCAAGAACACTATCATTCGCCTGATGCTCAAGGATCCTGTCATATCGGGCGAGGCCCTGTATTGGCTGGCCGCGTCTCCCGAGGCGGGAAGGACAAGCGGAAAGTTCTTCCATCTGACTATGGAGGAAAGACCCACCGACCAGGCACTGGATCGCGGTCTTGGGACGAAGGTATGGGAGAAAAGTCTGGCCTTGACCGGCCTCAGCCAGACGACTTGGCCAAATCTTTGACGATTTTGTCGGCGGCCAGCTTGCCCGTCAGGATAGAGATGGGCAGACCTGAAGGGCTGAAGGTCCACTGACCTGCCTGGAGGACATCGGGGATGGGGCTTAGCACGGAGCGGGCGATCAGGGGGAGTCTATTGACGGCCGGCATGGCGCTGTTCGTAAAGGCCCAGCCCGTGATGGCGCCATCCGTGTTTCCAGTGGCGGCTTCAATAGTTAAGGGTGTCGAAGTGAAGCTGTCGATCACCGTTGCCTTGAGGCCAGGGAAAATGGTGACATCCAGGATATCCACGATGCGACTCGCGCAGAAATCCCTCAATTCCTCATACCACCCCACGTCCTTGAAATGTCTGACAAGCCCATAATCCAAGAGGGAGCTGATGATGAGGCCTGATTTGCCCTCAGGCGCCAGATCCGGGTCCCTGAGGACGGGACAGGATATCTCGTAGGTAGTCAGGTCAAGGTAGCGGCCTATCCAATCGAAGAGTCTGTCCTTGTCCTTGGTCAGCTCTGGCTGAGATACGGTTTCTCCCCCTGTTTCGAGCTCAGTCAGGGGAACGGCCGAGAGCCCGATGGTTTTCGGCGTATAGAAGAAATGCGCGCTGGCGATCCTCGAGAAATATTCCGGTGGAAGGTTGACGGAGAGATAAAGGGTGAAAATTGAATCTCCCCCATGCTTGTCCGCCACCATCGCGGCTTTCTCCTCGATGCCCCGGACGATTTTGCGAGATGCGCCGCCCGCGCGGATCGCGTCCATGTCGAGGATGCGATAGAGGGTCCTGCTGTCAGCGGCCCACAGCAGTTTTTTGTATGAATGCTCAACGCCCCGGGAGTCGGTGACCTTCCTGGTTTCGGGATCGACGCTGAGAACGTCGGTGTCCCGCAGAATTTCCCCGCCATGGGCGAGGATGAAAGCCTCAAGCTTCGCTGGCAGGGCGCCGGTGCCCCCTTTTGGGTATTTGTAGTCCAGGTAGAGGCTGAAATAGCTTAGGGCAAAATAGGCGGGGGTTTTCTTGAAGAAGTGCTGACCGAACATGTCGATAAGGGATTGGTTGTTCGTGAATCCGGCGAGGTATTCGTCCACGGGCAAGGTGAGTTTGGCGATCTTGGGCATGGTCATGATGTACTTGAGCATCCAGGGCAGGATCGTCTTGAATACGTACCGAGGATTGTTCTTCAGGTCGAGGAAGAGAGGGTTGTCGATACCGTACAGGATATCCATATATTCCATTACCGAGGCGACTTCGCCGATAATTGCCTTCACCTCGGCCTGGTTATCGGGGAAGAAGCGGCAGATGAGGTCGCTGTAATCCTTGAGGCTATCGTCGGACTTGAGTTTGACCACGTCGCTGCCGAAGCCGACCGAAACGGCGCTCGGAAGGAATTCCACATCGATGCCCAATTGCCTCAGCATAGGAAGCACGATGCCTGAATTCTCTATCGCCCTGATTCCCCCGTCGAAGGTGAAGCCATTTCGGCGGAAGGAATTGACGAGGCCACCCAAGTTTTTTTGCTTTTCAAGAAGCGTTGTCTTAAGTCCCGCTTTGCACAGATATGCCGCGGCGGTGAGTCCTGCCATTCCACCGCCAACGATCAGCGCTTCGCTCACCATGATGTCCTCCTGATCGTTCAGAAATCTTCCCTCGATGGCAATGTTACAATGGCGACAGAGCGATATCCAGTAGCCGCTTCATGCTCGTTCATGGCCGCATGGCATGCTTCCACGCGGCGAGGATCGCGTCGACATCGTAGTCCATCGCCTTATCGGGCGCTTTCAGGTCGGGGTGGGCATCGTACCAGGCCAGGGAGCGCGCGATGCCATCGGCGAAACGCACTTTCGGGCTGAAATCGGGCACGAAGCGCCTGATCTTCGAATTGTCGAAGAGGACGCTCACCGCCTTGTCGCCTAAAAGCCCGGCTCCCTTTTCAGGATTCACCTTCGCGATAAAGTCCGAGGGGATGCGCGCCAGCTTGGGGGCGACGTCGAGGGCCAGGCCGATGATGCGATGGATCGCGTCCCAGGTAAGGTGTTCGTCCGAGGTTATGTGGAAAGCTTCCCCCAGCGCCGCGGCGTTCCCCAGCAGGCCAACGAAACCCACGGCGAAATCGGACGCGTGGGTGAGGGTCCAGAGCGATTGGCCGTCGCCGGGCACGATGACTTCCTTACCTACGAGCATCCGCGCGGCAAGTCCATAGCTGGCCGATTTGAAATAGCCGGGGATCCAGCCGTCGTCGTAGGTGTGTGAAGGCCGGATTATCGTGTAGGGAAAGGAGCGCGCAGGCGCCTTCTTTGTCAGCGTTTTCTCGCAAGCGATTTTCAGCCTCGCGTATTCCCAGAAGGGATTTTCGAGAGGAGTGGTCTCCGTTATCACAGGCGTCAGCGAGGGCTTCTTGTATGCCGAAGCTGAACTTATCAGCGCATACTGATCCGTGATCCCGCCGAAAAGCTCCATGTCCGCTTCGACATGCTCGGGCCTGAAAGCCAGGAATTGGACGACGCTGTCAAACCTCATGCCGGCTAAGGCGGCGCGGACAGCCGCTACGTCTCTTATATCGGCTTTCAGCACCCTCACGCCGGGCTTTTCCTTCTCGGGTCTACTCCCCCTGTTGAGGTGGAACACCTCGAAGCCCTTCCTCAACGCCTCGTCCGTGCAAGCGCCCGAAATATTGCCGGTTCCGCCGATAAAAAGCACTCTCATGGGAACTCCTCTCCATCGATCGAATTATTATTGACAACAGACGTCTTACAACGTAAGATTAAAAAAAGACACAGAACTTGTCAAGGAAAATCGCCTGGGAAGGAGTTCCGATGTTCGAATTCATCCCCGAAGAGATCGTGGAAAAGAAGCGCCGCGTTCGCGTCTTGCTGGAAGCGCTTGGATTGGACGCGATCTACCTCAAGAAAAGCGCGAATTTCTCCTGGGTGACAGGCGGCGGCTACAACATCGTAGGCATGGCGACGGAAATTGGCGTCGCCGGCGCCCTTATCACCAAAAAACATGAATACATCGTGTGCAGCAATATTGAAGCGTTGCGCATGGAAAGGGAAGAGCGTCTCATCGAAGAGGGTTACGAAATCGTCACCTTTCCCTGGAACGAGGACCAGGAAGCGGCAATCGTCCACTCGCTCGCCGCTGGAGCGCCCGGCACTGGAAAACCCGGCTCCGGGACACTCCGCACTGGGATACTCGGCGCCGACCACGCTTTCCCCGACGCCATCGACATATCCGCGAAGCTCAATCCAATCCGCTACTCCCTGACGTCCTGGGAGGTCGAACGCTATCGGAAGCAGGCGCTGGATACGGCCCGCATCGCCGAGGAAACAGCCCTTACCATCCAGCCTGGCGACACAGAAATGGAGGTGGTGGGCAGGCTCTCCGAAAGACTGTGGAAAGCCGGCATGGATTTCATCATAGCTTTTTGCGCCGCCGATGAGCGCATTTCCCTCTACCGCCATCCCGTCGCCACGGACAAAAAAATCGGGAAAAGGGCGATGATAAGCGTGAATTCGAGAAAGCGCGGTCTCATCGTCTCCATCACTCGTTTTATTCAATTCGGCAAGCTGCCGGCGGAACTCGGAAAACTTTACGAGGACAATGTCTATGTCGACACGGCCATGATGGCCGCCACGATACCGGGGCGACCCGCGGTCGAAGTATATGCCGCCGCGCTGCGCGCCTACGCGGAAAAGGGATACCCCGACGAGTACAAACTTCACCATCAGGGCGGTTCGATCGGCTACTTTGGGCGAGACTACAAGATAACCGCCAGGACAAAGGAAATAATCCAGGAAAACCAAGCATTCACCTGGAATCCTTCGATCACGGGGATGAAGAGCGAAGACACGATGCTTGCCACGAGCCGTGGGCCCATTGTGCTGTCTGAGCCGGTGATTTTCCCCGAGCTGCGGATGGAAAGAGATGGCTACGTATTTCGTCGACCAGGGATCATGGAGTTGTAGGGTCGGAAAAATCCGTCCCTCGAACCAGAAAATAGGAGGCTCTACATGAAGATGAAGAGAGTGGCGCTTTTCGTTTCCACATTCTTCCTTCTTGCCGCGCTCTGTGTCGGGGCGCAGACCAAGAATGTGAAATTTCCCGAGCGAGAAATCGAAATCATGGTGCCTTGGGCGGCGGGCGGAGCCACGGATGTGATGGCCCGCATTTTCGCCCCTGTCATTCAAAAATATCTTGGCGTTCCTATCCTCATAACCAACAAACCAGGCGGAGCCGCGGTTCCCGGCTATGTCGAAGCCATGACGAAGAAAAACGATGGTTACTACATTGTCGCCTGGGCAACACCTTCCATCACTGTCACCCATATGCAGAAGACGCCCTACGACGCCAACAGCTTCGAACCTATCATCGATGTGGTGATGGCGCCTGTTTGGTTCCTGGCGCCCGCCAATTCACCCTATAAAAACCTGAAGGATCTCGTCGATGACGCGAAGAAGCGTCCCGGCATGGTCAATCTAGGCAACGCGGGGGCGGGCGGCGGTACCCACATGATCGCCCTGGCTTTCGAATCGGCTGCCGGCGTAAAGTTCAACCATGTTCCGTATTCGGGCGGCGGGCCGGCGGTGACGGCGGCTGTCGCCGGGCAAGTGGACGCGATAACCTGCGGACCGCCCGAAGGCGTACCTCAGCTCGCGGCTGGCCAGCTGAAATGCCTCGGCATCTTCGCCGAGAGCCGCCTCAAGGAATTCCCCAATTATCCGACCGCGATGGAACTCGGCTATGATTTCGCCATGGGACAGTGGAGAGGCTTGGCGGCGCTCAAGGGCACCGATCCGGCAAGGATCAAGATCCTGCATGACGCCTTCAAGGCGGCCATGGAAGACCCCGAATTCATCAAGCTTGCCGCCCAGTCGGGCCTGCTTCTGGACTATCGCAATACCGAAGACTTCAGGAAGCTGATCCAAAAGGAAGACGCGTACTATTTGAAAGTCGTCAAAGAAAACAAGCTGGGCAGCAAGTATTGAAATGGGCAAGATTGATATGATATGCGGCCTCCTCACGGGGGCCGTTTGCGTACTTTTCTACATCGGGACCCTCTCATTCCCGAAGTCGAGCATCGGCATCAATCCCCGAGCTTATCCCTTCGTCATCATCTTCTCAGCCTTCGCTCTTTCGGTAACGCTGATCGTTCGGGGCGCGTTGAAAATGAGGAGCGAAAAAGGGCCTCGCGAAAGGACTTTACCGCGCGGCAAAACCGCGTGGTTCCTCGCCATCCTCGCCGCGGGCATGCTGGCGTACGCCTTAAGCCTCGAATCGTTGGGCTATATCGTCGTGACGCCTGTCCTCATGGCTTTGACGATGGTGCTTTTTGGGGAGCGCAGGCCTTTCAAAATCATCCTGACCTCAGTGCTCGTGTCGATCGTCCTGTATTGGCTGTTCCGGAGCGTCTTCCGCGTTCCCCTGCCCCGTTCGATCATCTGGTGAGAGGAGGACAATCATGCCAGGAGTATTTGAAGCGTTGACCTATGTCCTCAGCCACCTGCATTTCCTCATAGTAGGCGTTGGGGCGGGCATCATCGTCGGAGCTATCCCGGGACTCTCGGGATCCACGGGCATCATCCTGATGCTGCCCTTCCTCATCTACATCGACCCATCGGCCGCTCTCATCATGATGAGCGGGCTATTCTGCGGATCGATGTTCGGAGGCTCCATAGCCGCCATCCTTGTTTCAACGCCAGGTACGCCTTCCGCGGCCGCCACCGTATTGGACGGCTATCCTCTCGCCAAAAAAGGGCAGGCGGGCAAAGCTATGGGCGTCGCCCTTGTCGCCTCGACCGCGGGTGGCATCTTTTCCACGCTCTGCCTTATTTTTCTCGCTCCCGAGCTCGCGAAAATCGCGCTGAAATTCGGTCCCTCCGAATATTTCGCTCTCATGATCTTCGGTCTCACCATCATGGCGAGCGTCTCCTCGGCTTCGCTCGTGAAGGGCCTGCTTTCAGGCTTTCTGGGGCTCCTTCTCTCGATGGTTGGTTTGAACCCCACGCTGGGCACCGAGCGCTTTACCTTCGGCGTGACGCGCCTTCTTACAGGCTTTTCCATGATGCCGGTCCTTATCGGCCTTTTCGCGATCTCCGAAGTTCTCCTGCAACTGGAGCTGTTCAACGAAGGCAAGATCGTTCAGCTTTCGAAAAAGCACAAAATCGGCGCGATCATGCCTACAGGGAAGGAAATGAAGGGGCTTTGGAAGGTGATTCTAGGCTCTTCCATCCTCGGGACGATCATAGGGATCATCCCGGCGACGGGAGGCGCGATCGCCTCTTTCATGGCGTATAACGAGGCAAAACGGTTCTCGAAGGATCCTGATTCGTTCGGCAAGGGCAATCTGGCGGGCATCGCGGCGCCGGAGTCCGCCAATAACGCCACGACGGGCGGGGCGATGATACCACTCATCACCTTGGGAATACCGGGCGATGTCGTGACGTCCGTCATGCTGGGCGCGCTCATGATCATCGGCGTTCAGCCTGGGCCGCTGCTCTTCACGCAATCGCCCCAAATCGTGAACAGACTATTCGTTGGATTCATGCTCGCCCAATTCCTCATGTTGGGAATGGGGTACCTAAGCATCCGCGCCTCGAATATGATTCTCAAAGTGCCGCTCGGGATTCTGTATCCCATCATCCTTTGCCTCTGCCTGCTGGGAGCCTATTCCCTTGGCAACAGCGCCTACGATGTCGCGCTCGCGCTGATCTTCGGCGTTATCGGCTATTTCATGAAAAAGTACGGATTCTCGGCTCCCGCGGTGATTCTGGCGCTTATACTTGGCCCGATCGCCGAGCAGGAATTGGGCAGGGCCTTGATCATTTCGCATGGCGACTGGACGGTGCTCGTCCGCTCGCCGTTGGCTATCATGTTCTATGCTTTCGCGATTCTGTCGATTGCCTATTCACTGAAAAGTTTCAAGAAGAAAAAAGCCGCCTGAACTCTGTTGGCGCGCCACCTATTCCTTTCGGCCTTCCTCGAGCACGGGGGAGGCCGCTTGTTTTGTGAGGGTACGCCGATAGCTCGCGTCGAGATGGGCATGCATCGCCTCGAAAGATTTCTCGGGGTCGCGAGCCGCTATCGCTTCGTAGATGGCGCGATGCTCTTCGTAGGCGTGGCGATGGTCTTCGCTGGTACGGGGCGCGTCACGGTAGGTCTTGACGATCGAATCCATGATGACGGGCACGAGGCGAATGATGACGGGATTCCTCGTGGCCTCGGCGATGCTTCTATGAAAATTCAACTCGACATTGATGCCTACTTTGTGCTGGAAAACGATCTCTTCCATGTCCTTGACGCAGGCCGCGATTTTCCCGATATCCTGATCGTCGGCTGTTTGCGCCGCGAGGCGGGCAACGCCCGGCTCGATGATCAATCGGGCTTGGATGAGGGCGAGGCGAAGGGTGGGGCTCATGATGAAATCCAGTCCCAGGGGGTCTTCGGCGAGACCCGGCATCTGTGTGACGTAGGTACCTTTGCCCCGGCGGATTTCGATGATGCCTTGCGACATGAGGGTTTTTTCGGCTTCCCTGATTGTTGGCCGCGAGACGGAAAAAAGCGCGCAAAGTTCCATTTCGTTGGGCAGTTTTTCGCCGGGTTTGAGCTTCTCGTCGCGGATAAGCTCCTTAAGGTGGGCGGCCACTTCCTGAGAACGTCGCTTTTCGGACGACAAATTAGTGTACATAGTTCCTCATGATCGATCGAAATCGCGCGTCAGCTGATGTCTTACAATACACCTGCCTCGCTGAAAGCGGCAAGCGCTATGAGCTGGATTCCGGAAAGCCGCGCGAGGCAGGTCGTGTTGGGAGTTGTCGCAGTGTCTCATGTAGCGCGATGCCTTTTATTCTCCGGCAGGCTGTTTTTTCTCCGAAAAGTTGAGCGCTACGAAGATTACCGCCGCGGCGAGGCAGACACCGAAGTCCACGAGGAACCCTGTCGTCATGCTCGAGGCTTGGATGACAGCGCCGATGATGAAGGGTCCGGCCGACTGGCCGATGTCCATGATCGAGCTGAGGGCGCCCATCGAGGCGCCCAGGTGTTCCCGCGCTGTCACATCGGATACATAGGTGCTCGTGGCGACGGTCGAGAAGGAGAGGCCGATGCCGAAGACGATGCCGATCGCCGTGGCCGCGGCAATGCCCGACACGACGGGGATGAGGGCGAAGGAACCGCCCAGGACAATGATCCCAATGAGGATCTGGACACGTCGGTCGATCCTGTCAGAAAGCCTGCCGAAGAAGGGTTTCGTGAGAGCGATGGCCAATATTTGCAAGGAGAAGATAAGGCCGATCTGGTAGGGCGGGAGCCCCTTTCCCTGGAGGTAGAGAGGGAGGTAGGTCTCGAAGGCTCCATAGGTAAAGTAGGTCGCCATTTCGACGAGGGCGGTTCCCAGCAATCTGCCGTTCGTCACGAAGCCGAGGAGGCTTGATCCGAAATCCCTGAGGGTCACTTTTTTTATGCCCGATTCGGTCGCCTTGTCGTCCGGCATCAGGAAGGAAAGGATGAAGACAGGTATGGCGAGCAAGAATGCCGCGACGTAGACGAGTCGGAAATTCCAGCGGCCCGAAAGAGCGGCGAAAAGCGAGATAATGGCGCCGCCGAGGATCGGCGCGAGCGTTCGCCCGACAAGGGTGGCCGACGAGTAGATCCCAAGCATCTGGCCTTTGTTGTCCTTGTATTCCCCAAGAATTATCGCAGCCGATACGGGGCCGAGGATGGCCGTGGCGATGCCGTGGAAAAAGCGGATGGGTATGAGCCACCAGGGATTCGAGACGAGAAGGTAGAGGAGCGGCGCGGCGAAAAACACCGAAGCAGAAACGAGGAGCAGGCGTTTTTTCCCCAGCTTGTCAGCGAGAAGGCCGACGGGAAAGCTGAAGAGGATGCCGGCGAGTGGCGAAATCGCGGCGATGATGCCGATGACATTGGTGCCCGCGCTCATCGATTTCATGAAGAGGGGAAGGACGGGGTTCTTCGATATGGTGGTTGAAAAGATTCCGAAAAATCCTATCGTCGAGAGAAGCGATATGATGGTCGATTTTGCCTTTGATTTCATGACCGATCCCCTGGTTTAGCTCATTGCGAAGCAAGGCTCAGTATAATCTCAGCGACAGCGCTTTGTCGCCCTCGAAAGAAAAAGCTTGACAGCTTCGGAAATTGGATTTATATAGGAGTACGATGTCATACAACGTACAACGAGTCTATGACGACGGGGTAGCACTATGATTTATGATGGAATCCATTTCAGGACGGGCTTGCCCCTACGCGTAGAGGTCAAGGCTGGGCGCATTGGCGCCGTGGAAAGCCTTTCCATGGATCGCGCGGCGGCAGGCGAATTACCCTATTTGTGCCCCGGGTTTATCGATCTGCAGATAAACGGTTATGCCGGCATCGACTACTCCAGCCCGGGTTTGAGCACGGCGGAAATCGAGAAGATGGCGCGGGCGATTGGCGCTTCGGGAACGGTGAGGCACCTGGCGACGATAATCACCGGCGCGCGGAAGAATATCGCGGCCAGCTGCGCGGCGATCGCCAAGGCCAGGAAAGAAAGCGTTCTCGCGGGGACGGCGATCGCCGGCATCCATATTGAGGGGCCTTTTATCGCGTCGGAGGATGGGCCGAGGGGCGCCCATGACAGGAAATACGTCAGAAGGCCCGATTACGATGAATTCAAGGAATGGCAGGAAGCCGCCGAAGGCGCGATTCGCATCGTAACCCTCGCGCCCGAGACCGAGGGCGCGCTCGATTTCATAGAAAGAATTACGGCGGATGGGATTATCGCCTCGATCGGACACACCGGCGCCTCTCCGCAGACGATCCGCGACGCGGTGGCGGCCGGCGCGCGGCTTTCGACCCATCTGGGCAATGGAAGCCACGGCGTGCTGCCCCGCCTCAAGAATTATCTTTGGGAGCAATTGGGCGCAGACCGGCTCAACGCATCGATTATAGCCGACGGATTCCATTTGCCGGACGCCGTACTGCGGGTATTCGCGCGGGCTAAGGGGATGGAGCGGCTCATCCTCGTGAGCGACGCGGCCTTCCTAGCTGGCAGCCCACCTGGAGTGCGCCGCTGGGGCGACATTTCCGTGGAGATACACCCTGATGGGCACTTGAGCCTGGCGGGAACCGAATTCCTCGCGGGCGCGGGGCACCTCCTGGATCGCTGCGTCGCCCGATTCGCCGCCGCGACGGGCGCGACATTGCCGGAAACGGTGGCTCTCTGCACGAACAACCCCGCGCGGCTGATAGGGCTTCCGGCGGAAGCGGTCGATTTCGTGCCGGGGACGCCGGCTTGCCTTACCCAATTCCGCGGGTCAGGCGACTCGAAAAATCTAAAGATCGAGACATGTGTGATAGCGGGGGAAGTAATCTATGACCGTTGAATTGGAAAGCATCGAGAAACAAAATCTTTCGAGCCTGGTCAAGGAAAATCTCAAGCTGTATTTCATTAAAAATGGGCTAAAATCGGGGGATTCCATCCCGACGGAGCATGAATTGGCCGCGCGCCTGAATGTCAGCAGGACGGCGGTGCGGGAAGCCCTTAAAAGCCTGGAAGCCTTGGGCATCATCGAGGTGCGCCCGGGAATCGGCCGCTTTCTGAAACCCTTCAACTTCGACGCCATTCTCGAGAATTTAAGCTACGGCATCGATATGGACAGCAATGATTTCGCCGACATCCTCGATGTCAGAATTTCCCTCGAAGGGGTTTTCCTGGAGCGCTACGCCGGGCATTATAGCGGCGCCCAGATCAAGCAACTGCGGGACATCCTCGACGCGATGCGGCGCCTCGACACCGACGGCGGCAGTGAATCGTCGATGATCCAGCTCCACACGCTTTTTCATCTTTCGCTCTACCGCGATCAAGGCAACGCGCTGCTCCTAAGCCTTATCAAAATATTCGCGACGGTACAGCGAAGCCTCACCTTGATGAATCGTTACCGCACGCAGGATATGAAGGACTTCATCAATCTCCATGAGGCGCTCGTCAACGCCATCGAGGAAGGAAATTCGGCCAAGGTGAGGCAAAAGCTTCTCGAGCATTTCAAGGAAGCTCTTGGCTGGAGCAAAGCTGAAACGGAATCGACCGGCCGCCTTCGGGCGTTCGGATCAGATAATTTTCCAAGGGAGGCGAATTCATGAAAAAGCTAATGGCGCTTTTGCTGCTTGCGCTCATGGTTGTATCGTTTGCCGCGGCGCAGGGCAAGCTCGTTATCAGAATCGGTCATATCAGGGATACTAACCATCCCAGCCACATGGCGGCGCTGAAATTCAAGGAACTGGTCGAGGCGGGTAGCCAGGGCAGGATCGAGGTAAAGGTTTTCCCGAACAGTCAGCTCGGCGATCCGAAACAAATGTTCGTTCTCATGCAGACCGGCGATCTCGAAATGGTCTACGGCGGCATCAACACCTTCGCGTGGATAAAGGGCGGGGAACCCTACGAAATCACCGCCACGCCCTTCCTTTTCAAGGACTACGATCACATGCGCCGAAGCCTGCAGGCGGATTTCTTCAAGCCGATCCAGGAAAAGGCCGAGAAGAGCACCGGCATCAAAATCGTGAACATCAATGGCGACACGGCGCCCCGCGGCCTCTCCACTCGCGACAGGCCGGTCGTGAAGGCCGAAGATTTCAAGGGCTTGAAAGTCAGGACCGCGGCGAGCCCCACGGTGCTCAGGGCGATGCAGGCGCTTGGCGCCCTGCCCCAGCAGATCGCCCTTTCCGAGCTGTATATGGCGCTCAAGACTGGCGTCGTCGACGCGCAAGAAAACGGCGCCATTGTCGTGGCCAGCTCGAGCCTCTATGAAGTCCAGAAGTACTATACGAAAACCGATTACATCCGCGATATCGAAACCTTCTACATGGCCGCAGATAAATGGAACAAGCTCTCGGCCGCCGACAAGGACTTGATACTGAAGTCTTCCGAAGTGGCCGGCAATCTCGAGACTGCGCTCACGCAAAAACAGCTCACCGATGTCTATGACTTCCTGAAAACCAAGATGACGGTGCTCGAGGCCGATCTTCCCTCCATCCAGGCCAAGCTTCAAGGCGTCTATGACGACTATGAAGGCACCAAGTGGCCGGCTGGACTTCTCGCGAAGATCAAGAGCATCCAGAACAACTAGACCGGTCAGGCGCCCGCCTTTTGCGCGGGCGCCATTCCATCACGGGGAGCGACCATGATTGTCATACTATTTCTCCTGCTCTTTCTGCTTTTTGGCTTCGGCTTCAGCATCTGGATGTCGATGGGCCTGAGCGGCGTGATTTACACTCTCATCCAAGGCCAAGTATCGCTCAAGACGATCGCTTCCAATTTGGTGCAGGGCATCGATTCGCCGACGCTTGTCGCCATACCATTTTTCATTCTCGCGGGCGACCTTATGAACAGAAGCGGCATCACCAAGAAGTTAGCTGACTTCGCGGCGTATTTCGTTGGCGGTTTCAAGGGCGGAATGGCGTACGTGGCGGTGGTCGTCAACTTCATCATGGCCGGTGTCTCGGGATCGGCCGTCGCCGATGCCACCGCCGTATCGTCCATTCTCCTGCCAACGATGGAAGAGCAAGGATATGACAAGCCTTTCGCGGCGTCGATCAACGCGGCGGCGGCCGTCATCGGCCCGATCATCCCGCCGAGCATTCCCATGATCTACATCGCCGTCATCAGCAACATTTCAATTGGCAGGCTTTTCCTTGGCGGCATAGGACCGGGTCTCATGATGGCGATCTTCCTCGCGGCCTCCATTTTCATCGTCAGCCGCAAGCGCAATTATCCTGTGCATAAAGTCAAAAAATCATTGCCGGAATTCCTGTCCCTCTTGAAGGATACCTTCTTCGCCCTTTTGACGCCTGTCATCATCATCCTGGGCGTCGTGCTCGGCGTGGTGACCTTGGTCGAAGTCGCGGCCCTCGTCATTCTGTATATATTGGTCATCTCGATTTTCGTGTACAAAAGCGTCACCCTGAAGGATATTTTCGCGGCCTTCAAACACACGGCCATATTTTCCGCGTCCATAATGATAATATTCGCCGTCGTCGGCGTGTACCAGTATATCGTTGTCCAGGATCAACTGGGCGAAAAGCTGCAGATGTTCCTCGCGTCCATGCATTTCACCAAGGTAAGTTTCCTGATAGCCGTCAACATTTTCTACATCTTCATGGGATGCATCATCGATGCAGTGCCCGTGATGCTGATATTCTTCCCGGTCCTGCTTCCGGTCGCGATGAGCCTCGGCATAGACCCCACGCATTTCGGCGTCATTACGGTGTTCAATCTCATGATAGGCCTGCTCACGCCACCGGTGGGCGCTCTCCTGTTCATCGAAACGAAGATCGCCAACATACCCTTCGGCCAGCTCGTGCGCGCCTCAATGCCTTATACGATCGTCCTTTTCATCGTGCTCTTCATCTGCACGTTCGTTCCGGAAATCGTGATGTTCATCCCAAACCTGGTACTGTGAGGAGGATCCCATGTTGAAACGAATCGTCGAAAAAATGTACGCGGTCCTCGGCGCCATTGCCGGATTCCTGTTTCTTTCCTTGTTCGCCTTGAATATCGTGCGCATCGCCCTGCGCTATTTCGCGGGAATATCATGGATATGGCTCCCCGATTTTTCCCGACTGCTCTTCATCTGGCTGGTTTTTATTGGGGCGAGCATTCTGGTCGGTCAGCATGAACATCTTATAATGGATTTCCTGGTTTCGAAGATGAAGCCAGCGCCACGGCGCATCCTGAATCTTTTCATTCAATTTTGCCAGATCGCTTTCTTCGTCGTCATGATCGTGGGCGGCATCCCCGTCACGAAAGTACGGATGCGCGTGCCGTTCGACACATGGGATTTCCCCACGGGATGGGCCTATCTCGCGGTCCCCGTCTGCGCCGTCATCATGATCATCTTCTCCCTGCATAGCATACAACAATTACTTTCAAAAAAAGGAGACGCGCAATGAACAAGGAACTCGAGCAATATCAGACGGCTATTTCCGGGATCGTGTCGAGCATCCTGGCGGATGAAAGTATCATAAAGAAAGCCGCGGCCGTGGCCGCCGAATCCATAGCCCAGGGCAATTTGATTCATGTGATAGGTCCGGGAGGGCATTCCAACATGGCCGCCGAGGAAGTGTTGTGGAGATCGGGTGGCCTTGTGCCGATCAACGCCATTCTGGACGCGGGCACCAACCTTATCCATGGGGCGAAGCGCTCCAATTACATCGAGCGGCTTCCCGGCTACGCGGCCAAGGTTTTCGACGCGTATCGCCTGGGAAAAACGCCGGGGGAAGTGATCGTCATCGCGAATGCTTACGGAATCAACGCGATGTGCATCGACTCCGCCCTTGAAGCCAGGAAGCGGGGCATGGTCAGCATTGGCATCACGAGCCGCGCCTTCGCCGACAAACTCGCGCCCGACCATCCTTCCCGGCATCCCTCCTGCAAGAATCTGTATCAGGAGGTGGATTACTTCATCGACAATCACATCCCCTACGGCGACGCCGTCGTTGACGTGGAAGGCGTCGACCAGAAAGTCGGGCCCACCGCCACGATCTGCAATGTCGTCGCCATCAATTCGCTGATGATCGAGGTGGTGAAGGCGCTGAAGGCCATGGGCATCGATCCGCCGATCTGGACGAGCGCCAACCTTCCCGGCGGCGACCAGAAGAACAAGCAGTATGAAGACGCGTATATTCCCCGCGTCAGGCATCTGGGCTGAGCGCGAACATGGCCGCCAATGAACTGAATTTCAAAGCCGGTTTGACGAAAATCCATGTGGAGCGCGATACGGAGGCAATGGGGCGGGCGACGGCCTCCTTCGTCGCGGGAGCGATGAAGGAGGCCGTCGCCCGGGGCGAACGCCCTGTGCTATGGCTCATGGCCGCGCCCAGCGGATTCGCGTTTTACGGCGCCTTCGTCGAACGCGCGAGAGAAGACCCGGCCTTTGCGGCCATATGCCGTCAGGCGGCCTGGTTCCAATTCGACGATTATCCGGTGCCACGCGACGATCCGCGTTTCCCGATCACGTTCAGGCATCTTTTGGAAACGCGATTTTTCGGCCCCTTGCGCGAAGCTTGCGGAGCTTTGAAGGACATACGCCTCCTCGAGATCGGCGGCCCCGACGATGAGCGAGTCTGCCGCGATTACGCGCGCCTCCTCATCGAGACGGCGGAAAATCCAGGGAATTGCCTGATACAGCTCAAGGGAATCGGAATGGATGGACATTGGGGTTTCCATGGGCATGAAACGCCGCTTGACGCTCCGCCGGCGGTGATCAAGGTCGCCATGAATGAGGCCAATATCCATCAGCAAAAGCTCGATTGGCCCGAGTATTTCCGAAGCAACGAAGACGTTCCGCGCTATGCCCGCACCTGCGATGTCCAGCTTTTCCTGAAAGCCCGGATCATCGTGGACAATGTCCCCCAAGCCTCCAAAATATATTCGGTATTGGCGACCTATGGAAATGAAGCCGTTTGCGGCGCGATCCCTTCTTCGGCGCTCAAAATACACCCCAATTCACACGCTTTCCTCACCAAAGAATCGGCCGGGGCGCTTCTCGAGTATCGGGAAGCCCTGGCTCGCGATCCAGCCGCCAAAATTTCCCCCTCGCTTTTGTCCCGCCTCGAGTCCATCTGGGCATCGGAAGACGAGGTTTCGCAGGCCGACAACAGAGCCGCCATGCGGGGAATCCTGTCGGAATTGAGGATGCTATAAGGCTTCCATGAGACATCCCTGAAGGGTGGGCTATCGGGGCAGCCTGGGCCTTCCCTGGTCGCGCCGACGCCTCTATACCTTCACATGACTGAAGAGATAGTCGAGATACCGGGACTTCATCTGCCGGCTCGCCATGATCTGTTTGGCCGGAGGGAGCTTGAGGATGACCCCGAGAATGGCCGCCATCGCCCGATGACTCGCGAGAGCCTGGTTGTCGAAGATGAGGTTCTGAAGCTTGCCGCGCTCGATCGCCATCACGACCGTCCTATGGGCCGAATTGACCGGCGTGATCACGCGTTTTTCCCGCGCGACGAGGGAAATCGACCTTGTCGGGCAAACTTTGGCGCAAACGCCGCAGCCGAGGCAGACGCTCGTGTCGATTTTCGCCTTTCTGCGCTTGGAATTGTGGGGATCACCGGCGCTCACCATACCCATCGCCTCGACGGGGCACACTTCCGCGCATTTCCCGCAGCCCGTGCAGGTGGCCGCGTCGACGGAGGGCAGGAAATTCGTCGTGCTTATCGGATTGAGGACGGCGAAGCGCTTGGCGGCGAGCATGGCTTCGCAGCAGCAGCCGCAGCAGTTGCAGATGAAGGAGACCGATTCGCGGACGTTCTCGCCGAATTGGACGAGATTGTGGCCGATCGCCGTGTCGAGGAGGTCGAGACCTTCCGCGACGTCGACGCTGTGGGCTACTCCATGTTTGATGAGGGAGTCGGCGACGCCTCCGAAGCTCATGCAAATCTCCATCGGGGCGTCGCAGGCCTTGCCCAGATGATGCATCTTGTGGCGGCAGTAGCAAGTGCCAATGCCCCTGTGGCTGGCTGTCTTGATCACCTCGCTCGCCCGCTCGTAGTCGAGGACATGGAGGCAGTTCTCCTCTGACAGTGAAGGTTCGCTCACGAAGACGCGGCCCAGCTGGGTTTCTCCGCCGGCGAAAAGGTTCTTGATGAAATCTTCCTCGACATTGAGGTAGCGATAGTAGAGTTCGGCGAGCAATTTCTGGTCGTAGGTTGTACCTACCCTCATCATGGAAAACTCAAAAAAGCCCGCCATGGGCGGCGGCATGCAGAAAATCTGCTTGCCTTTCTCGTCCTCAATGTCGAGCATCATGCCTCGCGAGGCGAGGCTTTCGAGAGCTATTCTGGCCTCGATCTCACTCGTTTTCCAGTTCATGGCCGCCGTGGCCGCGGTGAAGGGACGGGTGGGCAGGAGAGCCATGCGGTTGGCTTCCTTTTCGGAAAAGAGGACGGAAAGAATTTTGAAGAGGAGTTCACTCGCCGGGGCGCCCTGCGGCATGAGATTGATGCGCCCCGCGAGCTGGCTGTAGCCGTTCTTCAGCGTGTGGTGGGCCATAACCTGAAAATACCATCGAGAAACCGGCCGCGCAAGCGCGGCTTCCCGCGCTTGCGCGGGCTATTGGGCGATAACGTCGGGCAGCAAACGGGAAAATTCCTTCTTTACGACTTCGTAACACTCACACACTCTGGCTTCCAGGCCTGGTCTATCCAGTATGGTCAGGCATCCGCGGCTGTAAGAGATGAGCCCAGCTTCCTGCAATTTCCCGGCCGCTTCGGTGACACCTTCCCGCCGCACTCCCAGCATATCGGCGATCAGCTCCTGGGTCATGTTGAGCACATTGCCGGACAAGCGGTCCATGCTGAGGAGGAGCCAGCGGCAAAGCTGCTGGTCGATGCTGTGATGCCGGTTGCAGACGGCAGTCTGCGCCATTTGGGCCAACAGAGCCATGATGTATCGCATGAGAAGATGCTGCATCGCCGGATCCCGGCTGAATTCCTGATTGAAGAGTTCGCCCTTCATGCGGTACGCGAATCCTTCACTTTGGACAAGGGCTCGACTGGGCATGGACTCGCCGCCCATGAAGAGGGCGACGCCGACGATACCCTCGCGCCCTACCACTGCGATCTCCGCCGAGGAGCCATTCGTGAGGACGTAGAGCAACGATACGATCGCCGTTGTCGGGAAATAGACAAACTTTGAAAGATCCCCAGAATCACTCAAGGTTTTTCCGAGGGGGAGATGAACTCGCTCGAGATTGGGAAGCAAACGCTCGTATTCGCTGTCAGGGAGGGCTGCCAGCAGGTGATTCTGCCGGGGGTTAGGGGGGTAGGGCGGGCTATTCAAGATAGCCATTGCGCCTCCTTTCCATCAAGCTGATGGCGCGTAAACAGTCTTATAGGTTTTAGTTGCATTGTCAATCATGCTTTCTCGCATATGCAAGCAAATATCGCAAAAAGCAGCATGTATGACTATGTGGGTTGCCGCACAGACCGCGCGTAGTAGATGGCTTACGTTAGATATACAGGAAGGCGAAGTGGGGTGAGAGCGCTCCGGATACTATCGATCTTCCCGCAAGGATTGTTTTATGGTCGTGGATCAGAAGAATAATAAAAAATCGATCGAAATTCGCTCTGAAAGCCAAAGCTACTTGGGAGAGGCGAACACGTCATTCCCCTCTTTGATCAGCAGAAAGACATCTTTCCGCGATGGCAATCATGACGCTGGAGTATTCGATACTCCAAGGGTGATCGAACTCGGTAATGTAACCGAGCGGCATTACTACAACGACAAAGATCTCTAGAGGCTAACACCCGGCCTTCTACTGGCCTTTGCATCCCTCATCACAACCTATCTCACCGTACACCCTAATAGGACTATCGATTGGCGCGGATTTTAATGGAGGCAAGCATCGCTCCGCGCCGAAAGATGATTTCAAAGTATCTGCCAATGAAGCCAAGGGAATGGCCATCCACAGCTACATCACCGCAAAGCATTTCAATGAGGAGAAACTACTCATGAAAAAATTTACTATTATCAGCTTTCTGACAGTTCTTATGGTCATTGGGATCATAGGCTGCGCGCAACCCGTCGCGCCTGGGGACACGACAGCTCCCACCGTCATCTCGGTGATCCCTGAAAACGCGTCCACAGCCGTACCCATCAATGGATACATCACCGCCACCTTCAGCGAGGCGATGAAGCCCGCGACAATCGATACGACAACCTTCACGGTGGTGGGATCGACCGCGGCGGCAGGCGCTGTCGTTTTGAATGCCGCCGGTACGACGGCGATCTTCACTCCATCGGCAAATCTCGCTAACAACACTGTATATACCGCCACGATCACCATTGGAGCCGAAGACGCGGCTGGGAATGCCCTCGCTGCTGCCTATGTATGGACCTTCACGACCGGCGCGCTGGAAACGGCCAGCCCGGCTCCCGTAAACCTCGGAACGGCTGGGGATTTCGTCCTTCTGGCAAAATCGGGAATCTCGACGACTGGCAGTACCGCTGTCGTGGGAGACCTGGGAGTAAGCCCGGCGGCCACCAGCTACTTTACCGGATTTTCGCAGGCGCTTGACGCCTCGACCCAGTTCGCGACCTCGAGTCTCGTAACCGGGAAAATGTATGCCGCCGATATGGCGCCGCCCACTCCCGCCAAAATGACGACAGCGATCAGCGACATGGAAACCGCCTTCACCGATGCCGCAGGACGGACATTGCCCGCCTTTACGGAACTTGGCGCGGGGGATGTCAGCGGACTCACGCTCGTGCCTGGTCTCTATAAATGGGGCACGGGACTTCTGATCACGACCGGCGTCACTCTTTCGGGCAGCGCGACCGATGTCTGGATTTTCCAGATAGCGCAGGACCTGACCGTGAGCAACGGGGCGATGATCACCTTGAGCGGCGGCGCCTTGGCCAAGAATGTCTTCTGGCAGGTTTCTGGCCAGACGGTGCTTGGGACGACGGCCGATTTCAAAGGAATCGTGTTGTGCCAGACCGCGATCGTGATGAGTACCGGCGCGGTATTCAATGGCAGAGCGCTTGCGCAGACAGCGATTACCCTGGACGCAAACGCGGTCACGGAATCTTCACTTTAAACGGGTTTTTGCCGGTTGTCGTCGTAAGGCTGGCGACCGGCGAAAACATCACCGCAAGGCGTTTTATGAGGAGAGAATCTCTATGAAGAAGTTTATTACAGGTCTGTTTTTGGCGGGTCTTCTGGTCGCGGCGATAACCGGATGCACTTCACCGGTGGTTGTCGATGTCACGGCGCCGACAGTGAGTTCCGTTCTGCCGGCCGATGCCGCGACGGGCGCTCTTGTCGATGGCGTGATCACCGCCACCTTCAGCGAGGCGATGGATTCCGCGACAATCACCGATGTGACATTCACCCTGGCGGGCGCGGCGCCGGTTACAGGCGCTGTGACTCTGAATGGCGCCGGCACCGTGGCGACCTTCACTCCCGCCGCCAATCTGGCGTTCAATACTGCCTATACCGCCACCATCACTATTGGAGCCAAGGATATCGCCGGCAACGCTCTTGCCAGCGCTTATGCCTGGAGCTTTACGACAGCGGTTGGCCCGGCTCTGGGGCCATCGGTAGTATCCCTCGGAACGGCTGGTGACTATGTAATCCTGGCCCAGACGGGCATCACCAACGCATCGCCTTCCACTATTACCGGCAGCATTGGTGTCAGCCCGATCGCGGCATCAGCCATGACGGGATTCGCGCTGGTGGGTGATGGCTCTTCCGGATTCACGACTTCGGCGTATGTGTCCGGGAATGTCTATGCATCCGATTATGCCGAGCCTACTCCTACCAACCTGACCGCCGCCGTAGGCGCGATGGGAACCGCGTATTCCGACGCGGCTGGCAGAACTTCGCCCGATTTCTCTGAACTTTCGACCGGAGCGCTGGGCGGACTTGAGCTTGTTCCTGGCCTCTATAACTGGACCACCGCGGTTTCGATCGCGACGAGCGTTACTCTCGCTGGCGGACCGAACGATGTCTGGATCTTCCAGATAGCGGGTGCCTTGGATATGGCCGCCGACACGAGCGTGATCCTGACCGGCGGCGCCTTGCCCAAGAACATTTTCTGGCAGGTTGTCGGCGCGACGACTATCGCCGCGAACGCGCAATTCAAAGGTGTCATCCTTTCCGCGACGACGATTGGTCTCGGCGCTGGCGCGACAGTAGATGGAAGATTACTGGCGCAGACGAACGTCACCTTGGGTGGAGCCAATACCATAACGGAGCCTGCCCTCTGATGCAAAGGGCGGGCAATCGCCCGCCCCAAAGGAGAACGAAACCATGGTCCGTATAATAGTAAGCGTCATCCTGCTGGTCCTGCTCGCCGTGTTTGTATCGCTGAATATCGGCTATACGACATCGGTCAATCTGTTCGGGGCGCGCATATTCGACAGCGTCTCCATGGTAGCGGTCAGCGCGCTGAGTTTCGCGTTCGGGATCGTGTATTCGTTCTTCATGTATTTCGGCAGCTTCCTTCGGCGCAAAGCTAAGCGAGAACTCGCGAATAAGGGCCGGAGCATGAAAGAGCGGGAAAAGCAGCTTGATAACCGTGAAGCGGATAAAGAACGTATCGCCGATCTGGCCTCGACTGCCGATTCGCAAAAGCAGAACGCCGGTCCGCTGAGCTGAAACGCCAGGCTATCCCAGCAAAAAATAAAAGTAAAAAATCTTTCTGATTCTTTTCGTACCGTCACGATTGTCGCGCTTACCGGCGCGACAATCGGGGACATCACCGCAAGGCATTTCTTTGAGGAGAAAACACGTATGAAAAAATTACTCTTTGCAGGCATCATGACAGTGTTGCTGATTGGCTTTTTAGCCGGTTGCGCACCACCCGTGGCTCAGGACATCACAGCCCCAACCGTTGTTTCCGTTGTCCCGGCCAATGTCGCTGTCAATGTGGCGCTCGAGAGCAATCTCACGGCGACATTCAGCGAGGCAATGAACACGGCGACAATCTCGGCTACTACCTTTACCCTGGCGGGTCCGGGTACGACCGCGGTTACTGGGGTTGTGACCCTGAGCGATGATGGCCTTACCGCCACCTTCAATCCCGCGAGCAATCTTGCCGGAAGCACACTATTCACCGCGACGATCACAACGGGAGCGCAAGATCTGGCTGGCAACGCTCTGGCGAGCAGCTATGTCTGGACGTTCACGACCGGAGCAGCTCCCGACACAACGTCGCCTACGGTCAGTTCAACTGTTCCCGCGGCAAGCGCGACTGACGTGGCAATCGGCGGCAATGTGACCGCCACCTTCAGCGAGGCGATGAACACGGCGACAATCTCTGGCACCACCTTCACCCTTGCAGGACCTGGGACTACAGCGGTAGCGGGAGCGGTTACCTATACCGGCACCACCGCGACCTTCAATCCCAATTCTGATCTTCTCGGCAGCACCGTCTACACAGCGACGATAACCACGGGAGTACAGGATTTGGCGGGCAATGCGCTGGCGAGCAACCATTCCTGGACCTTTACCACGGCCGCGATCGTTCCTCTCGGGCCATCCGCTGTCCTTCTCGGCTCGGCCGGGAATTACGTGATTCTTGCGAAGACAGCGATCTCGGCTACTGTTGGCACCGCGATTACCGGTGACCTTGGAATCAGCCCGGCCGCGCAGTCCTTCGTTACCGGTTTCGGCCTCGTCGAGGACGCCACGAATGAGTTCGCCACCTCGAGCCTCGTAACCGGAAGGGTCTATTCGTCGAACGATGCGCCCCCGACCCCGACGATTCTGACCACAGCCGTGAGTGACATGGAAACCGCGTATACCGACGCGGCGGGACGTGTCACCCCTGACTTCACGAACCTTGGGGCCGGAAACGTAACCGGCCTTACCCTGGTGCCTGGCCTCTATACCTGGGGTACATCGCTTCAGGCGACATCTGGCTTCACTATTTCAGGTGGAGCGAATGACGTCTGGATTTTCCAGGTTGCGGGGGATCTCACCATCGGCAACGGCGTCATCGTCACCTTGGGTGGCAGCGCGCAAGCTAAGAATATCTTCTGGCAGGTAGCCGGACAGACATCCCTTGGGACAACTGCCGAATTCAAGGGAGTTGTATTGTGCATGACGCAGATCGTCGTTCAGACCGGCGCGACGGTGAATGGCAGATTGCTGGCCCAGACTCAAGTAACTCTGGACGCGAATGCTGTCACGGAGCCCGCGCTGTAGAGAATTGCGCATTGTGCTGTCGGCCGGGCAGCCGACCGGCGGCACACTGCATTTTCAATGTTGAATACGTTTAAAAGGAAAGGAAAATCATGAAACGAATTTTGATAGCATCGCTGCTTTGTATCCTCCTGCCGCTCGGCGCCTTTGCGGCGACGGGGCTCTATGCCGGTATGGATATTTTTTACACAAGCCTTCTCAGGCCCGCCGATGTCGTGGCCATGGATACCGCGGGACTCAATTTGGCCGACTTTGCCTTTGGCGGGGAAGCTCGGTTCATCATTGATCCATTCTGGGGGAGCGCCATCGCGCTCTATAGCCCGGGCGACGTAAATCTGCCCCACCACATCGATATTTTTCTTGACGCCGGACTCGGCCTCACCTTGGGAATCGTGCACGCTGGCGTAGGGATCGGGCCAAATTTCGGCCTGGAATTCGGCAATGGCGCCACGCAGCTCATCAGGACCGGGGCAAATCTTCGCGTTACGGGCGATATCGTGCTCGGGCCGGTTTTGCTTGGATTGAATTGGATAAGCGAAATTGAGTTCACCCGAGCTTCAATCGCCGACGCGTTCATGAACCCCTACGGCAAGTTGGGCGTTTCCTTGCTTTTCGGGTTCTAGGTCAAGCCGCTACAAGCAAATGTAATCGGCATGCAAGATGCCGAATATCTTAAATCACAGGAAGAGGAGTTGAAGGTATGAATGGAAAACTGGATATGGCAAAAGGGCGGATCAAGGAAGCCGCGGGCGTGCTGATCAACAATGAAGCCCTCCGCAATGAAGGCAAGGCTGATCAGGTAGCGGGCAAGGCCGAGGAAGTCGTCGAAGATACGGTGCGCAAGATCAAGGAAAACGCGCAGAAAACCATCGACAAGGTAAAGGGCCTCGCAAAGTAACAGGTTGCGTCCATGCGCGATAAGGCGCATGGACGCCCAAGAGGAGAACTGCATGAAAAAATCAATTATAGCATTCGCGCTTGCCTGCCTGATTGGTGGCGCCGCCTATGCCCAGATACCCGTTAACATGGATAAGGGAGACTTGGCGGTCGCCGCTGGAGTCAACTTCGGCTGGGATTATGGCGTCGGGGGCAGCGTTGAATATATGTTTGCCCGCGTCGATATCGCCGATGCCGTGCCCCTTACGTTCGGCGTCGCGGTCCGCGGCGGGGTAGACTTTATATATACCACCAACTATACCGTCGTCGGCCTCGCAACCCTCCACTGGAGTCTCGGTTTCATCTCGGAACTTCCCCTGTGGCTGAAGAAATTCGACTTCTACTACGGGCTGGGACTGGGTGTCGGCGCTGGCTCCACCTTCGGCATCGGCATTGGCAATAGCGCTGGCATCGCCTACTATTTGAATCACAATCTCGCGCTCTACACTTCAGTCATCTATGTCCGCTTTTTCGAACCGGGCGGCGGCGGAAGCGGGTTTGGAAGTTTCGGTCTGATCTTCAAACTCTAGCCCATCGGGGAAACGATGATCAAAAAACTTGACCTTTCGAAACGCGAGCGGGATACAAAACGCTCGACTATTTACATCAATGAAAAACTCGGTGCCCTTCTTTCGAAATACATGCACCGAAAGAACGACAACAGCGGAAAGAACGAAGGGCAAAGTGTCACCATAGCGCGCATTATGGATCGCTACGATGTGTTCATGCGAATCGAGAGACGGACGCTCAGTGATCTTTTCACCCCAGATGAACTGAACCTGCTAAACGAAGCAGCCTTGTACAAAATCTACGATTTCGCCGAAGGCATTTTCGGCGCCGCGCTCGATGACGCCATCGATGAGGTAGACAGTGCCTACCTGCGACACAGTGTTAACCGCGCCAATCATATAAAAAAACTGAAAGGACTGACTCCAGGTCAGCAATTGGCTTTGGTGGACTGGCTCGAGGAAATGCGCGCGGAAGCCGTCTGACATAGTCCTGATTCACGGATTATCCCAAAGTATCTGCCAATGAAGCCAAGGGTATGGCCATCTACAGCTACATCACCGCAAAGCTTCTTTATAAGGAAAGAGTCTATGAAAAACTTTATCAAAGCCTGCTTTGTCGCAGTGCTTGCGGCCGGCTTCATTGCCGGCTGCGCCTCGCCTGTAAACGACCTTACCGCGCCAACCGTGAGTTCCGTATCTCCGGCCGACGCCGCCACAGGCGCGCCCCTCAATACACCCATCACCGCTGTTTTTAGCAAGGCGATGGCCACGGCGACCATCAATACAACTACCTTCACCGTGACGGGTCCATCCGCGACCGCTATCGCCGGAACGGTAGCCCTGAATGATCTCGGCACAACAGCGACCTTCACTCCTACGGGAACCTTCGCGAGCAACACGGTCTATACGGCCACAATCACCACGGGAGCCCAGGATATGCTGGCTCACCCGCTGGCTGCCAATTATGTCTGGTCCTTTACGACCGGTGCGACAGCCGCGGTCAGCCCTGCCCCCGTCGTCCTGGGAACCGCGGGTAATTTCGTCATTCTGGCGAAATCGGCGGTTTCGACCACCGGAACAACGGCAATAACGGGAAATATCGGACTGAGTCCCTCGGCGCAAAGCTTCCTGACCGGTTTCTCCGAAACGCTTGATTCCACGAATGTATTCGCGACATCGAGCCTCGTGACCGGCAGGCTGTATGCCGCAGACATGACTTCGCCGACTCCCTCCAATCTGACCACGGCCGTAAGCAACATGGAAACCGCGTATACCGACGCGGCCGGGCGCCCAACCCCAGATTTCGTCAACATGGGGGCGGGAAACGTCAGCGGATTAACCCTTATCCCCGGTCTCTACAAGTGGGGCACGGGAGTCTTGATAGCATCCGATGTCACGATCTCGGGCGGCGCCGACGACGTCTGGATTTTCCAGATAGCGGAAGACCTTACCGTGAGCAATGGCGTCATGGTTACCCTGAGCGGAGGCGCGCAAGCCAAAAATATTTTCTGGCAGGTCGCGGGACAAACTTCCCTCGGAACCACCGCTAACTTCAAGGGAATCATCCTGTGCCAGACGCAGATCGTACTGCAAACCGGCGCTGTGCTGAATGGCAGGGCTTTAGCCCAGACCGCCGTTACCTTGGATGCCAACACCGTTACGCAACCCGCTCTCTAGAATCTGAGCAGAGCAAAGAAAAGGACCCGCGAGGGTCCTTTTCTTTTTGGCAGCGTGCGGCCGATATCCATGTGCGCGCGAATGATGCGGGGTGGGCAGGCTAGAAAAGCCTGAACACAGCCTTCAGGAGCCAGATGATGATAAGGATGATCGACAGCACAAGGGCGATATGAATCAGCCCGCCGAGAGTGACGCTGGTTGCCAAGCCAGCGCCCCAGCCGATAAGCAGGATGATTCCGATAACCAGAAGAAGATTCATGGTAGCCTCCTGATCCTTCTATTGCCTCGTGAGCGTGCGGGAAAGCCCGCCCGACGTAGCCACGAGCGTCATCGTTGAATTGTCGGAATTGAACGTATAGAAATCGCTTCCGGTGGAAGAATCGGACCACGAGGTCGTGAGAATCGAATCGGCGGTATTCCAGGTTCCGGTTTTCACAACCCCCACTCCGAGAAGAGTCGATGTTTCGTTGCTTGTGCCATTGGCGTTGAACACATCGGTAGTCGTGACTCCCAATACGGTGATTTCCCAGGTCCCGATCACGGGATTGACGACGGATCCAAGTAGATTGCAGCTTGCGAGGAAGAGGATGGCGAGGGTGGCGACGGCGATTAGCTTTTTCATGGGTTACTCCTATAGTAATTAATTATAATATAAGTAAATATTAGCTAATTGTATATAGATTTCGCTATTTAATTATCAAATGCGGACTTTTGCGGGAGGCTTGAGGAATTGGGGAAGGCAGGAGCGAGATGCGGCGCGGCGAGGGGCGCCAAGGGACGGCGAGGCGAAGCGAGGGGCGCCTAGGCGCGGCGCGGGGCGGTGCCTCGCCGCCCCGGCCGAAAAATGCGGCTTGAGCCGCCCCTCGCCTATGCCGAAATTGTCTCGCGGACGGCTACTTCAACCTGAATGACATCGATGAGTTTGTCGAGCTGCTTTTCGACCTTGTCGATAGCTGCCTGGGCGCCGCTCACCACTAGGGTGATCCTGTTCGTTTCGGGTTCGGCGGTCGCCGCCGTCGTGAGACTTTCCAGCCGGTAGCCCCGGCCATCGAAGAGCCTGGCTATGCGCGACAGAACGCCTTCGTGATTTTCGACGAGAAGCGATACGACATGCGTCATACGGTTACTCCTTCATAGAGCATTTGGTCATTTCCCTTGCCCGGCGGAACGATGGGCCATACGTTCTCCTCGCGGGCTATCCGGCAATCGATGACCGTCGGCCGGCGCGAGGCGCGGGCGGCGAGGACGGCATCCCTGAATTCGGACAATGTTGTGGTGGTGAATCCCGCCGCGCCGTAGGCTTTCGCGATGCCGGCGAAGTCGGGGGAATAGGGCGGGCACTGCGGCCCGGGAACGCTACAGCCCTTGGGGCATCCCGCGCGGGTTTGAAGGCAGGTCGAGGAATAGCGATGGTCGTAGAATAGCTCCTGCCACTGGCGCACCATGCCGAGGTAGCCGTTGTTCATCACGACGACGATGACGGGCAGGTTTTCCTGGACG
>Ga0172379_10001613_pt1 | contig 44115 bp, 36 predicted proteins | sample GrowelOW334metaG_FD_119756 | JGI IMG/M metagenome (GOLD analysis project Ga0172379, IMG submission 119756) | Groundwater microbial communities from an aquifer near a municipal landfill in Southern Ontario, Canada - Groundwater well OW334 metaG | ecosystem: Environmental > Aquatic > Deep... | reverse complement strand
GGTAAACCCACTCGTCAATGAGTAACTTGAGCTTGTACCAACTTAAGTTACTGTGTTTAATTTTTGCATACATACCCCCAGTTTACCACTGAAGAAGACCAAAGATTCTAGGCCAGACCGCTTAACAGGGGAGGATTTTTTATTGTCATTGCGAGGAGCCGCCAGCCTCGCCGGGCTAGGCGGGTAGGCGACGAAGCAATCTAGCAGCTTGTAGATTGCCACGCTCACTCCGTTCGCTCGCAATGACGATTGTAAAGAAACCAGCGGCTTTTTTGTTTAATAAAAAAAGAGCCGCCGCGCCCGCCACTGCTGGTGCAGGGCGAGGCGCGGCGGAAGAAGAATCATCAGGGGCTCTCAGCCTCGAAAGCAGCGATCAGGGCTTTGATGGCCTCCAGGATTGAGGATTCGTATGGATCTAAGGTCAGATCCGACACTTCATTGAACGTGCCCTTGCCTAGGCCTTCTGTCAGGGTGCCCAGGCGCGAGCGAGCATTGGCAATGGCAACCAGAAGTTCATTGATCCGTTTGATCTTTTCGTCGATCATCCGTTCGTGATTGGGGCAGTACCTGACCTCGGTATCCATGGCATCCATGGTCCGAACGCCGTCAGCAGGATCGCGGTCAACACGCTGGTCGCAGTCATTGAGAGAGCAGAGCAGGACAACCTTCATTTTGTCACCTCCTTCCGGAGATTTTAATCTCGTTCAGGCATTTTGTCCTAGACTCGTTCGCTTTGGCGTACGGCGCAATCGTACAAGCCACAGAAAACGCTTTCCTTTCTTTGAAGCTGGTAAAGAGACAGCTGACCTTTGGCCGGTGAAAGCCAAATTTCTTGTCCGCAGTGGTAGCAGTAGGTTCTGAAGATCAGACGGCAATCTCGCTGACAATGAGGACAGAAGCTCTCATGTCGTTCTAGTTGAAAAATCGGCAAAATGTTGAGCAGGGCATCAATTCGCACCTCTTGATCGCAGAGATTGCAGAAGGCCTTTATACAACTCATGGCAACCCCCAAGACTGTGTGGTAATGTTCATGCAAATCGACATTATCTTAGTTTATTATATTTTACTTGTCAATTTGGCTTGCTTATGCTAATTTACCTTAATTATTAAGCCATAAATATATGCAACTAATTATTAGCCCAAATATCAAAGAAAACAAAATAGAGGTCATTTTTTGCCCAGTTTTTGAGGATAATGAAAAATTAGCCAAAGTTTTTACCTTTTTTGCTAAGGATCAAGAAGTCAGGTTTTTAGCTAGAGCTAAAAAAGAAAAATTTATTGGTCAAAAAAAGCATATTTTTTTACTACACCTAGAAGATAAGGTGGTGATACTATTGGGCTTGGGGTTAGTCAGGAAATTGACTCCAGAAGATTGGCGTGAAACCGTGGCTTTGGCCATTTCATTTTTAAAAAATTATCAAGCCAAAAATATTGGTCTTATAGCTAGTCAGTGGTTGCAGAGTAGTCATGATGTTGAGGGTTTGGCCCAAAGTTTGGCTGAAGGATTATTTTTGTCCAGCTACCGATTTGATAAATACAAAAAAATTGATAAAAACAACATTCAGATAAATATAGACAATCTTTATGTTGAGCTTGCTAAAGAAAAAAAACAAAGCTTCTTGAAAGCTTGGGCCATTGGGCAATTGCAAGCGACAGGCACAATATTGGCTCGCGATCTAGTCAATGAGCCAGCCAATATTATGACGCCAACATATTTAGCAGAAGTTGCTAAAAATATTGCTAAAGGCAACAAAAAAATTAGAGTCAGGATTTTGGAAAAAGAGCAGGTGGAAATAATGGGCATGAATGCTTTTGTGGGAGTTGATCGCGGATCAGCTGAACCATTGAAATTTATTCACCTGAGTTACAAGCCCAGCACTAGAGTAAAAGAAAAAATCGCCTTGGTTGGCAAGGGTATTACTTTTGATAGCGGCGGATTGAACATCAAGACCGGAGATAGCATGACGCAAATGAAAATTGATATGTCTGGCGCTGCCACTGTCTTGGGAATATTTTCAGTTTTGGACCAGTTCAATATCAAAGCAGAAATTCATGGCATCATCGCGGCTTGTGAAAATATGCCTTCTGGTCAGGCCTTAAAACCCGGTGACATTGTACGCAACATGCAAGGCAAAAGCATTGAGATTGCCAATACCGATGCTGAAGGTCGGGTGACCCTGGCTGATTCTTTGGCTTATGCTCAAAAAATTGGTGCTAACAAAATTATTGATATTGCCACCTTGACTGGCGCAGTGATGGTGGCTTTGGGGCCAGATATTGCTGGGCTATTTGCTAATGATGAAAAGCTAGGACAAGAAATAAAAAAAGCTAGTGAGCTAGCTGGTGAAAAAATGTGGCTTTTACCATTGCCTGAAGAGTACAAAGAATTAATCAAAAGCTCAGTAGCTGATGTTCGCAATGCTTCCATCATACGCTATGGTGGCGCTATTACAGCTGCGCTATTTTTGCAAGAGTTTATTAATAAAGATGTACTTTGGGTGCACCTAGATATTGCAGCACCCGCTTATGCTGAAAAACCACTCAACGGCTATACGCCAGTTGGCGGAGTGGGTTATGGTGTGCGTACTATTTTGGAGTGGTTAAGACGTATTTAATGATGTTTTCCTCTTCTTAGTAAGGAGGGGAACTAATTATACTTATTGGCGGCTTCTGGCCAGCCATCTTTCAAAATTATTTCCAAGGCCAGATGACAAGAATCTATTATTTCTGGCAGTTTTTTCTTTTCCGAAGTGTTGAATTTTTTTAAAACAAAATCTTCAGCCGCGCCATCTTGTGGACCGATGCCCAAGCGCAGACGCACAAAATCCGTTGATTTTAGGTGCTGGATTATTGATTCCAAACCCTGGTGGCCACCACTGGAGCGTTTGGCAGCTATTTTGAAAATACCCCAAGGTAAATCAAGATCGTCATAAATAACTATAATATCTTCGTTTTTAATTTTGTAGAATTTTTTTAGTTTTTGGACAGCTTCCCCAGAGTTATTCATGTAGTTCTGGGGCTTGCACAAAACTATTTTTTCACTGCCTTCTTGATCACGGGCTACTAACGCTTGGCTGTTTTTGTCTTCTGACCAATCAAGCTGTCTTTTTTCAGCCAAAGCATCCAAAGCCAAAAATCCTAGGTTATGCCTAGTTAGCTGGTATTCTTTTCCGGGATTACCTAAGCCGACAATTAATTTCATAAATTAATGTTTATCTTTAATATTTTGAGTTTTTTCTTTGCGAATGACAATTGGCACGCCATTGAAGCCAAATTTGAAACGTAATTGGTTTTCTAAAAAGCGAAAGTAGGAAAAATGTAGGTCGCTTTTGAAATCAACTTTGATAGAAAAAATAGGTGGCAGGGTTTTTATTTGCCGCATATGGTAAATATAGGGGTGCTTAGTGCCTTTGCCACGTGATGGTTTGTGTTGTTTAACGGAATTTTTTAGCAATCTATCCAAGGCATTGTCGTCAATAAACTTATTCATATTTTCCCACAATTCTAAGGCCAGTGGCAATAGTTGGCTTAATTGGGCTTTGGAAGTGGCTGAAGTAAATAAAATTGGCGCCCAAGCAACAAAGGGAAAAAAACGACGGTAGTATTGAGTATAGGTGTTGATAGTGTTAGTGTCTTTGTTGTCTATTAAGTCCCATTTGTTGGCCAGAATGATAATGCCTTTGCCAGCATCGGCGGCTAGTTTTAATAATTGCTTGTCTTGTTTGTTTAGCGGTTTTGAAACATCAGTAACCAAAACAGCGATGTGTGATTTTTTTATACTCTGGAGACTTTGTTGAGTGCTTAGTTTTTCAAAAATATTTGATAATCTTTTATTTTTTTTGCGCAAACCGGCAGTATCCACAAAAGTAAAATGCTGGCCATGGTAGGTCAATAAAATATCTTGGTTGTCTCGAGTAGTGTGCGGTATCGAAGAGACAATTAATCTCTCTTGTCCAATCAGAGCATTGATGAGCGATGACTTACCGACATTGGGCTGACCAAAAAGAGCGACGCGAATACTTTTTTCTTCGGCTGGAGCAGTTTTTAGCTTTGATTTCTTTTTACTGCCATATAAGGTTTTTACTACTTCATCCAAAAGATCGCCACAGCCACTGCCGCTTTTGGCAGAGATGGGTATTGGTTGCTCAAAGCCCAAGCGGAAAAAATCAGCAATTTGTTGGCGCAGGCGACTAGTGTCGGCTTTGTTGGCCACGAGAATGACTTTTTTCTTGTGTTTTTTTAAGGTTTTGGCCACGGCCTTGTCATCAGACATGACGCCACTGCTAGTATCAACGACAAATAGTATTAGATCAGCTTCCTCTAGAGCCATAAAAGCTTGTTTTTGTACTTGCTCCTCAACTTCATCATTGACTTGCTCGTGCATTCCAGCGGTATCAATCAAAATAAAATCAAGACCGCCCCAAGAGCAGATGGCGTAATTTCTGTCGCGCGTGGTGCCAGCTTCTTTGGAGACAATGGCTTTTTGGTGGGAGATCAAGCGATTAAACAAAGTTGACTTGCCAACATTGGTCCGACCAACAATAGCTACCTTAAATAGATTTGCCATAAATATTTCTTTCTTTAATTATACCACTTTTTTTGAGTGGTAGGGTCTTTGATAGGTGTAGAGGTCGGCGTGGAGCTGGGCGTAGTGCTGGTCAATAAGCTGGGGTCAATAGTGGGTACTAGCTCTCTAGATGTATCAATCTGTTGGTCTAGACCCAAAACCACCAAGAAATCAAGGCTTTCCCATTGACCAGCGCTATTTTTTAAATCCATTTTTTGAGCAATGACCGCTGAACTTAATTCCAAGGGTGCTTCAGTTATGGTTGTGGTCTGGAAAATAGCTTCCAAAGATTTTTTGGTGTAGGGTTTATTTTTTGTAAAATCATAAACCACCGAAGTTATCTTGCTAGTATTTGTATCATTGCCATATTTCAAAACATTGTAACCCATCTGTTGCAGATGATTGACGGCTTGTAAAGCTAGGCCAGGAATCGGCGTGCCATTGAGCACCACAATTTTAGCTTTTTCTTGTGGCACCTGAGTGTAAGAAAATATTTCTTTGATTAATTTATTGATAGTATCATAGCTACCACTAATTGGTTGCAAAATAAAAGCGCCATTTTGGGCAATGCCAGATTTTAGATAGCTACCTGGACCATCGTCAATGGACTTGGTGATGATATTTTCCGAATTAGTTCCTTTGGTTAAGTGTATTAGTTTAACTGCCTCCCAAGGTTCTAAATCAGTTTTGGTATATTGATTTAGTAAATTAAATAAATCAGTAATTTTTTTGGGGTTGATCCAAGTGTTGAAAGAAGAAATTTTTTCTTTGGTAGCCACTAATATTTTTTGCTGTCTTTTGATGCGAGCAAAGTCTGATCCCTCGCCATTGTTGCCGTGACGTGAGCGAGCAAAGCGCAGAGCAGTCAAACCATCCATTTTTTGTTCACCATCCTTGAATGATATGGTTTGTACTTGGTAATTAGCTGTCGGGAATTGATAATCAGAAAAAGATTTGTCAACTGTCACCTTGATGCCACCCAGCGAGTCAATCATTTTTATAAAGCCATCAAAATCAACAACCGCATAGTAGTGTATTGGTATCTGGAAAGTGTCGCCAATAACTTTTTTGGCTAATTCTCCTCCTTGGTCATTTTGGCTGTGGCCTATGGAATAAATTTCATTGATTTTGGCGTAAGATCCATTGTAGGGCACCACCATGTCGCGTGGTAAGGAAAAAAGTGCTGCTTCTTTACTTGATGGTTTATAGCTGGCTATGATAATGGTATCAGTCAAATAAGGTCCATCATGACCTGGTCCGCCAATACCCATCAGTAAAAAATTAATGCGGTCATCCGCCTCACCTTGTAGCTGCTGTTTGGATGGATAAATGATATTGGTGATTTGCCTGACTAGATAGCTGTTTTTTACTCCGCCTAAAAAGCTATTGTTGCTAGCGGCCAAAATTGACCCAGTAATAGCAAAAATAATAATCAAAAAGACAAAACAGCAGGAACGTCTTTTTTTCCTGCGCTTAGCTGATCTAGAGGGGCTTGGGCTGGTCGGCTCAGAGGAGTGTCCGCTTGCTCGGCCATCACTTCTTTGATCAGTATCGTCAATTTTTTGGGTTTGAAAATCTCCCATTACAAAAAAATACTTATTGGTAAATTAAGTGAGTGTATTATAATGACAATATGTGTAAAAGTCAAGGCAGACACCTTTGTCGCTTTTGGTCTTATTTATTTGCTTTTCATAGGGCCATTGTGTATAATGATTTTACTAAATATGTTCTAATTTATGCCAAACGAAAACTTTGAAAACAAAAAAAACGCCGAAAATATTGCACCAAATGAGCCGGAAATAATGGAGGAGGATTTTGTACAGGAGCAGTATGCTGGCGAGGAAGAAAACGCTCTAGCACGCAATGCCAAGAAGTTGGGCCTGTTTATTTTTGAAGGAGTTAAAGTAATCTTAATTTCTTTAGCAATTATTTTGCCTATTAGATATTTTTTGGTTCAGCCATTTATTGTGCAAGGTGCTTCCATGGAGCCGAATTTTCATGATCGCGAATATTTGATTATCAATGAAATAGAATATCGCTTAGGTGATCCTGAGCGAGGAGAAGTAGTTATTTTGAAGGACCCGCTCAATCCCCAAATATATTTTATCAAACGCGTTATTGGTTTGCCCGGAGAAACAGTGGATATCAAAAAGGGTCGGGTGTTTATCAATGATCAAGAGTTAACAGAAGTTTATATAGAGGATTTTGGTTTGGATACTTTTGACGCTGTCAAATTGAGCGACAGCGAGTATTATGTCATGGGTGACAATCGCACTAATAGTTTTGATTCTCGTCGCTTTGGTCCAGTGACACGCAAAAGCATCATTGGTCGAGTGTGGTTTCGGGGTTGGCCTTGGAATAAAATAAGCACTTTTAATTTGCCAAAATATTAAAGATATGTCAGTCAAGAAAGCAAAAAAACCCACTATTCAATTAGTCAAGGGTATGAAAGATACCCTGCCTGATGATCAGCAGTATTGGCAGTGGTTGCGCGATAAGGTTGATAATTTTGCCAAAAATTATGGCTTTGGTCGTCTAGATACTCCGATCTTAGAATTCACGCCTTTGTTTAAGCGCTCGGTGGGAGAGGAGACAGATATTGTTAGTAAAGAAATGTATTCTTTTGTGACCGAGGGTGGTGATAAGCTTTCTTTACGGCCAGAAAGTACGGCTGGTGTAGTTCGCGCTTATATTGAGCATGGTATGGTCAATCAGCCCCAGCCAGTAAAATTATTTTACATTGGTCAACAATTTCGTCATGATAAACCGCAAGCTGGTCGTTATCGTCAATTTTGGCAATTTGGTTTTGAAGCCATTGGCGAAACTGATCCAGTGATTGACGCTCAGTTGGTAATTATTTCACATAATTTTCTTAAAGAGTTGGGCTTAGATGTGGAAGTACAGATTAATAGTGTGGGAGATGCCAATTGTCGTCCGCAGTATTTAAAAGTTTTAAAGGGCTATTATCAAAATCATCGCAAAGAATTGTGTCCGGATTGTCAAGATCGTTTTAATAAAAATACTTTACGTTTGCTTGATTGTAAAAATACTAGATGCCAAGAATTAGCTAACTCGGCCCCACAAATGGTGGATCATCTGTGTGAGAATTGCAAAGAGCATTTTATGGGTGTTTTGGAGTATTTGGATGAATTAGATATTACTTATAGCTTAAATGCCAAGATTGTCCGTGGTTTGGATTATTATACTAAAACTGCTTGGGAAATTGTAGAAACTAGTGAAGCTGGTAAATTGCAGTCTTTGGGTGGTGGGGGACGCTACGATGATTTGATAGAAACACTGGGCGGTCGCCCCACGCCAGCTGTTGGCTTTGCTATTGGCATGGAGAGAGTGATTTTGAAGTTGCAAGAAAACAAGATCACGCCACCCACATCAAAACCCTTGGAAGTTTTTGTGGCCCAGCTTGGTTTGGAAGCCAGAAAAAAATCAATGTCTCTTTTTGAAGATTTACGTCGGGAGGGATTTCAAGTAGCCGAGGCCATGTCCAAGAAGGGTTTGAAAGATCAATTGGAGCTGGCTAGTAAAAAAGGAGTGCGCTATGTAGTCATCTTGGGTCAAAAAGAAATTGCCGATGGCACAGTACTGATTCGTGATATGGAAAGCTGTGTGCAAGAGGTGGTTGATTTTAGAAAAATAAAATCTGAATTAAGAAAAAGACTAGACAGCGAGTCAGTGCGTCTGATCAAAGTCAAGAAAAAAGCGTTATAAAATTTATTATAAATTTAGTTTAAAACCGGTTAGAAATTCAGTTAATAAAATTTTCTAGCCATACAAAATTTTTCTAAAAAATATTTTATTTTTAATTTAATGTATTTGGGGTCGTAAATTTCTAACTGGTTAAATCTGTGGATAAACCTTCTCATATTGAGGAGGTTTTTGATATTGACCCCGTTGAATAGTCCGCAAATAAAATGTTTTTCTTAATTTTAAGTATTATTAGGGACGAATTTTAATCCTGCCAATTAAGCTACTATTGCGGGATTCAACCGGGTTGACTTTTGTTTAAAAATTTGTCATTATAAAGACAAGATAAATGACTTTTGAGTCATTATTCTTCAAAGTAGATTTATCACTATGAAAGGAAGGTGAAATGCAGTGTTAGAGGTTAGAAAAAAAGATAATGAATCGTTCGAAAGTTTGGTTCGTCGATTTACCAAGAAGACCATGCAGAGCGGTAAAATATTGCAAGCCAAAAAAGTTAGGTTTTACTCCAAGCCAAAGACCAGAAGAGCCCTTAAAGAAAGCGCTTTACGACGTCAGAAAATTACTGGCAAAATAGAGTATTTGAAAAAAACTGGCAAATTGGACGAAACTGATTTCAAGAAAAAAAAGCGAAGATAATCGCTAATTTTTGCCTATTACTATAATTTTTTTGGTAATAGGCAAGGTTTTAGTGGCTATTATGTCCATAATCAAACAAATAGATCAAGATTTAATCAATGCTCAAAAAGCCAAAGATGAAACTGTTGTTTTGACTTTGCGCATGATCAAGAGCGCTTTTAAAAATCAGGCTATAGAATTGCGCAAACCTGAGCTTTCCGAACAGGAAGCTATTTTGATTTTGCGTCGTGAAATGAAAAAGCGGCTAGATTCCATAAGCGCTTTTAATGCTGGCAATCGTCCGGATTTGGCTGCTAAAGAGCAGGCCGAGTTGGAAATGATCAAAAAATATTTGCCACCAGAGCTATCAGAAGCCGATATTGTCCGAGTGATTGAGGTGGTGCTAGCCAGTGGCCTTAATAATTTTGGCCAAGTCATGAAAGAAGTAATGACCAAGTTACAAGGTCAGGCCGATGGTCAAATAGTTCAGCGTTTAGTTAAAGAAAAATTAGTTCAGAAATAAAATTTAAAAATTAAATCAATTATCCCATGCTAATTCGAAAAAAGATAACTGCCTTTATTTTTAGTCTTGTGTCAGTTATTTTTTTGTTGCCAAATATTGTTTTGGCTCAGACCGATGAATTTGGAAGAAATTCCCTCGGTGGTTTGGCGATCGCCAGCAGTCGCAGTTTGTTTGATATGGTGGTTGGTATTGTCAACACTATTTTGTATTTTCTTGGTGGTATAGCTGTTTTGTTATTCATGTACGCGGGCTGGCTGTGGTTCACCTCACAAGGTAACAGTGAAAAAATTACCAAAGCCAAAAAGATAATGATGTCCGTGGTGATTGGCTTGGCTATAATATTTTCCTCTTACGCTGCAGTAAATTGGATTTTCAAAGAGGCCATACGGACCATTCTTGACGCTGACGGTGGAGTCGGAGGAGGGGGAGGCAGATACGGTGGTGGCGTGGGCTTAGGTGCTGGAGTGATCGAAAGTCATTATCCAGAGCCCAATGCTACTAGTATACCGAGAAATACCAATATTTATATTACTTTCAAAGAACCAATGATGGTTAATACCATTGTTGATGCTGGTAGCACAGATTGCGCGGGTACTAATCCAAGAACTTGTCCTATAAATACAGATAATATTCTTTTGCACAAAGCTAATACTACAGATAATTTGGATAACATGACCGTCACTTATGATCCTGGTGATCCAAGGGTTTTTGAATTTAATCCGTATGGTACAGCCACAACAGATCCATATTTACTGGGAGAGCAAACTAAAGACACCAAATATCAAATGTCTTTACGTAATTTAAGAACAAGTGATGACCGACAAGCTTTTAGCTTCAATTCCTATAGCTGGTATTTTACAGTTGGCACTTATTCTGACAATACTGCACCACGCGTTGTTTCGGTGCGACCAAGATTAAACGCTACTTCTCCTAGAAATACTATTGTACAAATTAATTTTTCAGAACCAGTTAATCCGACCCTAGCCACTGGTAGCACAATTGCCCCGAGTACTTATAATAACATCACCCTGACTCATGGAGCGGCAAATACAATGGCAATCGGAAAATATGTTATATCCAATCAATATCGGACAGTAGAATTCATACCCAATGAACTTTGTGGTGAGAATTTCTGTGGGCTTGATATTTTTTGTCTGGCCGGAGGTGAAAGTTTCATTGGCACAGTCACCACCAATATAAGAGATATGGCTGGTAATGCCATAGCTAGTAATTATGTTTGGAATTTTCGGACTACGGACAACATTGATTTAGACCCACCAGTTATGGTCAACATGATACCAACTGGCGATGAAACGCAATTGTCTCAAATAGTACAAATGACTTTTAATAAGACCTTGCTTTCTAGCTCAGTGAATTCAAGCAATGTAAAGTTGTTTGAGGGTGTGAATACGCCTATTAATTATTGGCTACGTTTGAGTGATGCTAATAGTTTGGATAATAATGTTATAAATATTCGTCATGAACGCTTTGCTGTTTCTACTAATTATTTGGCGACTTCTACTTCGGGCATTATGGATGAAAATCAAAATTGTTGGTATCCCTGTCGCTGTCAAGGTGCTAATTGCCAATGTGATACTCCGGGAGCGTGTAGTGGTTCATCTTGCGTGACGCCAGTACCATAATTTATAAAAATAAAATAAAAATATAGCATGAAAAAATTATTGTCTTGTATTGTCTTCATAATCTATCTGCTCCTAGGGCAGACAGAGCGAGCTCTGGCTCAGGGTGACCCATTTGGTTCGGGTTCTCTGAATGGTTTGGCGATAGCCACTGGCTCTCGTGATATATTTGACATTGTGGTCAATATTGTCAATATTGTTTTGTATTTCTTGGGTGGCATTGCGGTATTGCTTGGCCTCTATGCTGGCTGGCTGTGGTTCACTTCTCGAGGCAATGCTGAGCAGATCAAAAAAGCCAAAGGCATCTTGGTCTCGGCGGCTATTGGCTTGGCTATTATTTTTGCTTCTTATGCTATTACCAACTTTGTAGTTGGTACTCTATACGATAATATAGTTGGCGATCACACCAACGGTGATGGCGATGGAGATGGTGATGACGATGATGGTGGAGGAACAGTCTGTCCACCACCAATTGACGGGTCAATGGTTATTTGTGCTTATTCTTCACCTAGGCCAGTCGGGAGTTATGTCACGATTTCCGGTTGGAATTTTGGTGATTTTGTTAATGTGGCTACCAGTAGGGTAAGTATTGAGGGTACTGATGCCCCGCTTGTTTCCTGTGGTTCAGATTTGTATTGGAAACGTGGTGTGACTAGAGGTACTAATATTTATTATCGAGTAAAAGTTGTTGTGCCAGATATAGCTGTGAATGGCCCTTATGAAATAATTGTTCAAAATTCTGTGGGAGGAGTGTCTAGGCAAGCCACGCGTCTTGGTTTTTATGTTTCAGCTGGCTCTCCTGGTTTGAATATCGCCTGTATTGCTCCAGATGAAAGTGGTCGCAACACTAATGTAGTGGCTTACGGTATAAATTTTGGTCCCGAATCTGGTACTAGAAATATCATCATGACTGGCTGGACTGGTTCACCGGCCGCGGCCGCTCCAGTCACAATGACTCCTACCAGTTGGTCTAACACAGAGGTAGCTTTTGCTATACCCAATGAAGCTTTGTCCAGCGACGTCATTATTTCTAATAACGAAATCAATGCCGGCGTTCCGGATTCAGAATTTTTTAAAGTAACTTGTGAAAATAATAACGGAAATTGTGCTTCTGGTTGTTGCAGTCGTAATAATGAATGTCGCCCAGAGAGTATTTGTAGTGGCACAGTAGAAATTAGTGGGCCTCGCATTAATTATATAACACCAGATAATGGCGCTGAAAATAATTTGATTACTATTCAGGGCTCTGGTTTTGGCACCACTGCCGGTGATGTATTTTTTACCAATACTTCATCAGGAGCAATACCAGCTCGACTGCCTTCAAATATAAATACTGCTTGTAGTGATTTGTGGACTGACACCAATATTATAGTTGGGGTGCCAAATTTTGTGGTAGGAGATGGAGCAGGTACTTACTCAGTCACAGTTCAACCTGATGCTAGTTCTGTTTCCAGTAACGGTGTTTCTTTTGTAATCAACACCACTAATCGTCCGGGTATTTGTTTGGCTGATCCGGTTTTTGGTTCTTTAAATAGAGAAGTAGAAATAACTGGTGTTGGTTTTGTGGATGCCACGGATAATACAGTCAAATACGGTGGTATAGTTGGTTACAACACTGATATAGATGAAGACACTGATACAGCCACATCCAATGTGCCTAATTTACGCACTGGCTTAGTGGGTATTCAGCTAAATGCTGGCACAAATTTGAGTAATCCTTATCCATTTAGCATTACTGAGGCCATGGCTGGTGATCCTAATATAGTCAATATTGATCCCACCACTGGTCCGGCTGGCACTTATCTAACTATCAATGGTACTAATTTTGGTGATAGTCGGGGGACGGGCAACGTGCTTTTTGATGATATCTCAGCTGACTTTAGCTTTCCTTTGCAATGTTCTAGTTCTGTCTGGTCAAGCAGTCGTATCCTAGTCAAGATACCTACTGGCTTGACAGATGGGACAACTTATAATGTCAAAGTAGTTCGCTCTGATGCCAAAGAAAGTAATACCAAAGAATTTACAGCTACAGTTGGCACACCCAAGCCGGGCTTGTGCTATATGTTCCCAGACAATGGTCCCAAGAATTCATTAGTCAATTTTTATGGTGATAATTTTGGCACTGCTCCCGGCCAAGTCAAATTCTATAACGGGCAAAACGCTACGGCCGGCACTTGGACCAATAATATGGCCCTGGATGCTCCAGTGCCCAATAATGCGGAAACTGGGCCAGTAGTGGTCACTGCTGGTGGCCAAGATTCTAACGCTTTTAATTTCCGAGTTGGCTCTTGCAGTAATAATAGAGATTGTAACACGGCTATCAATGAAGTTTGTTGTCAAAATACTATTGGTAATTATTGCGCAACAAATTGTAGTAATACTCGGATGTGCACTTATGGTTGGACTTTTCGAACAGTACCGACACCGACCACGCCTTTGGAAGTTATAGCTCACTGGCCAGCTTGTGATGGCTCTTGTGGTAATTCTCAAATCGGAGTTGGCTTTAATGTTTTACTGAATTTAGCTAGTGCCACACTTACCACTAATTATACAATTACTGACGTTACACCTGTTGGTGAGCGTGTTGCAACTGAATCATATGGTCCTATTACTATTAATTCAGTCACTTTAACAGAAAACGAAGATGCTTCAATACCAGCCAGAGTTGTTTTGAACCATGCTGGCACTCTACAACTCAACCACACTTATGGTGTGACGGTTAGTCAAGATGTCTTAAGCTATGAAAATGAAAGATTGGCATCACCATTTTATTGGGAATTTAGAGTTGGGCAAGGCATTTGTCGTTTCACGGGAGTTGACATAGACCCAGCAAACTACACTGCCTTGAGACCAAATCAATCAATTGGCTACGATGCCGCGCCAACAGCTGATGTTGGTATTTGCGGTGTTCAGCGTTTGACTTGTACTGATTGTACCTATGCTTGGACAATAGATACTCCTAGTATTGCTAGTATTACTAGTGGTGCGGCTAGTAGAAATATGACTGCCCGATCAACCGGCAATTCCGTACCCGCGATTATTACAGGAACAGACAATGTCCAATGTCGGATTACTCAGGGTACAAACTCTGCTTCAGCCAGAACATCACTAAGTATCAATTACACCAATTATTTGCAGTCTTTATTAATGACAGCGCATTATCCGGACTGTGCCAATGCTTGTACCACGGCTATAGTCGGTATGCGTTTCAATAGCCAGCTGAGTGATGCTTCGGTTGCCGCTATTATTGCCGGTACTGGTAATTTAATAAGCATCAGAGATGTTACTCTAGATGCATTTGTGACCAGCGGAGTGTTTGTTGATATAAATCAACCCAGTGGAAGCGTGGTCAGAGTAGAGCATTTACCTTTTGTTTCGGGCAATAGATATGAAGTAGTAGTTTCCGATCAAATTCAAAATATTTTTTCCAATAACTTTGCTGGTTTTTCTTGGCAGTTTACTGTTGGTAGCGAAGAGTGTGTAGTGACAGGAGCCAGCGTCATAGAGCCCGATGTTACAGCCACTGTAGGTCAAAATATTCGCTATCTAGTTCAATCTACTAGCAACACTGTTTCTTGTGGCAATATTCCTGTCAATTGTAGTAATTGTACTTATAACTGGTCATCTCAACTTCCAGCAGTGGCCACTATATCAAGCAATACTCAAAGAGCTGTGGCTCGGGGTGTTTCTACTGGCACTAGTGAAATAAGATGCTCAGTTAGGGACGAAGGAGGCAGAAATATACCCGTCACACCTGGTCAATTAACTATCACTGGGCCGACATACTTAGCTCCGTATATAGAGGACTATAGTCCACGACCACCGGGAGTTACAGCTCAATGTCGTAATACGGCCATAGAGCTTACATTTAGCGAAAAAATGAATTTAGATAGCGTTAGAAATAATCTGAAATTATTTAATATCCTTACTGATGGCACTCGCGTTCCAATTACGGGCAGCTATTCTTTTGCCACAGTTGATGGACCTGACGCTGATAGCACTAATAACGAAACAAAAGTTGTTTTTTCACCCACAGAACTTTTGGTCTCAAACAGCAATTACATTATTACTCTTGGCACTGGCACACCGCCAACGGGTATGGTCAGTCTACATGATGTAGCACTTGATTTGACAGCTACACCAGAATTAAATAACTGGACATTTTCTACGGGTGATGAAATTTGCAAAATAAGTTATGTGCGCACCAACCCCAGTGAGGATTGGTTCATTTGTGGTGGTAATACTTGTGAAGGAGATGATGCCTTAACTATAAATGGCAACCAACATAATTATTTTGCCACGGCCTATAGTCGACAAGCTACCATACTTTCTGGCACTGGCATCAACTATACTTGGAGTGTCCCCAATGATGAGGTTGTGAGTTTATCTAGAGCCGTTGATAATCAAGTTACAGCCACGGCTGGGGATAATGGTCGAGTCAATGTTTCGGTTCAAGCTCGGGGTAATATCTCCGGCGTAGATTTGGGTACGGCCAGTGCTAGTTTGCCGGTCACTGTGTTTTTGTGCCAAAATCCTTGGCCAAGTCTTAGTAGTTTCCCTTGGGTAGAAAATATTTTAAATTTTTCGACTTATTATTGTCAGCAATTTACTGAGGGTAGCCCGACTTTACCATATTTGAACGCACCATTTCCTAGTACTCATGATAGTAGTATTTTGGGAGAATATATTTTTACGGTTAATATAAATAGCGTTACTTCCCAGAATAATTCTTTGGGTAGTTTGGCTTATTTTTTACCAAGTTCCCAAAAAGAAAAAACAAATGTCTGGCAAAGAATTAGCGCTTTGATGCCAATCAATCAGGCACAAGCACAACAAGATAGTGAAATCCAACTTCCGACCGTTTATCCACCGACTAGTGTCACGGCTGTAGTTGATGGCAATAGCGTGACAATCCATTGGAGTCTACCAAGAAACTTGACTGGTATTGCGTCCTATGAAGTACAAAGAAGATTAAATGGGACGTCGGCTTGGTCAACCCTACGTAGTTTTCCAGTATCTGGCGCCCCAACTTCTTATGTTGATACCCCCGTATCTGATGGTCGCTATGATTATCGAATCATATCTGTTGACAGCAACCCTGCTGGTTCGCCGGCTAGTTCGGCCATACAAATAGTTGTTGTCAGCGCTTCAGCTGTTAGTGAAACTAATTTTATTATTTTTAGAGTCATGCCCAATGTTGGGCACTTGAGTGTTCAAGAATGGTATAAAGAAAAATTTCCCGGTGATGCAGTGGGTACCATGACCACGGTCGATGGCTATGAAGCCATGAAGGTTGGTAATACTATTTATATTTCTGCAGCCAATATATCAGGCGGTATTATTTATACTAATATTTATATTATTGCTTATAGTATTGGTGCCAATGCCCAAACCAAAAATATTTACGATCAGTTAGTTGCTAATTTTCAGCTCAACACTAACAATGGTTTTTCTACCAACAATGATGATAATTTGTGCTATAAACTCGATTCTACTACTGATGGAAGAACATGTTCTTCTGACTTGGATTGTCAGATTTTAGAAACATGTCATTCAAAATCACTGAAACTGCGCCGTGATGTCAAGCGTTTGACTGATTTATTACCAATCAAAAAATATTTAGAGCAATATGGTGGTGTTCATAAAGCTTGTAGTAGCAATGCTCAAATTAGTTGCACAGAAAATGCTCAGTGTGGTCTGCTTGGTCCTTGTGTGCCTTATTATCCACAGCTCAATGCTGGTACTTTTGTGCGTGGTCAGTCAAATAGTAAGTGGCCATCATGGCAACAAACTTTAGCTACTGATCTGAAGCAGTCCTTGCCAGTAGACCCAATAAATAAATTTTCGATTTGCCCTTTAGAGGGCGCTGATCCGGCTACTTGCTGGAATGAAGCTACTAGAGAATTTCAGTGTAATAATGATTCATATGTTTATGGCTACAGACTAGAAGATCTTGGTAAAGGTTATCAGCTTTATAGTAATTTTGAGTACGACCCAGTTAGCTCTGGTTTCGGGACTTTTTCAAGCGGATTATATCCAGAAGGATTGGCTGGCATAGTTGATGTAAATACCACCTTGGATGGTTATTGCACTGGCTCTCCGACATTACCGGGTAGTAATACTTGTGGCAATGGTCGAGTTGAACCAGCCACTGAAGAATGTGATGGTGGCTTTAATAATAATCAATGTGATTTGGTAATAGAAAATCGCAATTGGTGGAATGAACAAGTGACTGGCTGTAATCCACCGGGCACGCCTAATGAGTGTCATTGGTACACACCAACTTTGACTAGAGAAATATGCGGTGGGTATTGTGGAGATAATATTTTAGAAAAAGATTATGAAAATTGCGATATAGTCAATAGTGTTGTTAGGAATAATGGCTTTTTTCATTGTCCAAGAGCAACAGTCCCAGTATCCTATACTTTGGTGACTACCTGCAACTTATCTTGTAATGCGGTTTGTTTGGATAATTTGCCTGCCGCCAAATGCGGTGATGGTGTTTGGACCTCAGGTAGAGAAGCTTGTGATGCTACCGGTAGCCCCAATGGTTTGTCTGGTTGGGATTGTCCAAATAATGGCAATATTTCGTGTGTTCCTCCGGGCACTTCGTCTGGTTGTGGTATGCTTTGTGACAATGGCGCTACACCTTATCAAGGCATCTGTGGCGATGGCATTATGCAAAGTCCAGAGGAATGTGACTATGCTGATTATGATACACCATTACCACTTGTTGCTGATGGTACGCACCGTTATACTTGCTCTTCAAGCTGTACTTTCACCAATCAGCCATATTGCGGTGATGGTATAATACAACCTACTTATCGTGAGCAGTGTGATACTACTTTATTGGCCACAGTACTACCACCCCAATCCAGTGAGTTCAATCAATATCAATGTCGCATGGTCAATGACGCTGACCTAGTGCTTCATCCACGATATACGCGTTGTACGCCAACTATTGGTGGTTATTGTGGGGACAATACTAGGCAGACTGCTTATGGTGAATTTTGTGATGGTACGGATTATCCGGATAGGCCTACGCCAGAAGAATCATCAGCAACCAATACTTATATTTGTGCTGACAGTTGTCTTGCTAGTGATCCTCAAGGTGGCTATTGTGGGGATTCAACAGTCCAAGCAGCTTACGAAGATTGTGATTTAGGTGCGAGTCCGGCACAAAAAAATGTAGAGTTGGTTTTTGTTTTTGATGTATCTAGGAGTTTGGATCCGGCAGCCACAGCTTTGTGTGGAGCTTTAAATCAAGTATTTACTTCGCCTTTAGCTGGGGTCAATTATAAAATAACGGTATTTTCCATGGCCGATGATATAAATACCACCACTAATCAGGGTTTTTTATCAAGCACTACCAATGACGATCTGCGCACTTTGGCCGATCAGACTTGCACTTCAAATAGTAGTGATAGCACTAGACTTAGCGCTTGTGAACATCGCCGAGTCTTTGATGCTCTAGTTGCCAACTGTCCAGCGTATAGTAATTTTAATAATCCAACGGTTTATAATGACCTTAGTCTTAGTAGTCTGCGTTACTTGAGTTTTTATGATAATGGATCAAATAATATTACAGGCGGTGTCATCAGTGCTACTACTGGTGGCAATGATAATGGTACAAGTTTAAATTATTGTACCGATGATATAAATGTTTCTCCGGGTGGTCGTTTAGAAAATTGGGGCTATGCCATCAAACGCATCAATGAAAGTTATAACTGGTTAACTGGCTATCAAAGAATCGTCATACCAGTGAGTGATGAATATGCTTGGTGTGGTGGAGCAACCGCCGCGGTCGGTGGAGCATATGATCCGCCAAAGAATAATGAAGATTTTAGTGCGGAGTTGGGTGCAAATATAAACGATGTCTTGCGAGCTGCTGTCAATTCGGCTCATGCCGCAAGACCCAATATTCACATTAGTCCAGTTATTTTGAGGAATGGTGGATATCCTGGTGATGCCACTACTGATGCTTGGGGCAGACAGAACCAGATTTTGGGCAGAGCTATAGCCAATGATACCGGTGGCATAGCTGTAACAACTTATGATAATTGGAATGCAACCTTGATTCTGGTTATCAACTCTGCTTTTTGTGATGGCAATGGCGATGGTACTATGGATTGTTCTTTGCCTAATAATAATGTTACTAATTCAGATGTTCAAGCTCCGACTCAACCCAATAGTATTGTGCCCACACCTTCTGGCACCCAGATAGTTCTATCTTGGGTAGCCTCTACTGATAATATTGGAGTTAGTCAATATCTAATTGAAAGATCGCTTTCTGCTAGTTCTGGACTTGATCAAATTGCCACTAGTGTTACTAATTCCTATACTAATACTAGCCTAAACAGCAACACGACCTACTATTATCGGATTAGGTCCCAAGACATAGCGGGTAATTATTCTAGCTATTCCAATGTTGTTTCAACTACAACGACTACTATTTCTGACACTCAACCCCCATCTATACCTACCAACCTTTTGGCTGCTCCTTCAGGCACTCAAGCTTCTTTATCTTGGACAGCCTCGACTGATAACTCAGGAGTAGTGACTGGCTATAATGTCTTAAGATCTACTACTAATGGCAGTGGTTATCAGGTAGTAGCTACCTCAAACACTAATTCCTATACTAACATTGGTCTGACAGCTGGTACTACTTATTATTATGTAGTTCAAGCTTATGATGCTAGTGGTAATACTTCAAATAACTCTAACCAAGCTGTAGCGGCTATTGCTAGTGCACCGCTAGTAGGCAGTGGGCCGAGCGTTAGTGGACTTTCTGCGACTACTTTAGTCGGTGGTCAGTCTTATACTATCTCGGGTAGTGAGTTTGGAGTTAAGAATCCGGTTTCACCATTGACATCATTAAATTCAGTTATAGAACAATCAACACCCGGTAGTTCGTTTAGTGCTCCTAATTGGGCACAAGTTTCAGTTTCTAATTCCAACGCACAATACACAAACGCCGATTCTCACAGCGGTTCAAAATCAATATTGTTTAATTTTTCACAAGGATCATGGTCACAAATTAGGTTTGATAGCGGTGCTGGCCACGATCAATTTTATGTTACAACGTGGGTTAGATTAATAAAAAATGATAGTTGTAGTCCATTTCAATGGAAGAATTGGAGATTGAGTAGTAGTCCTGGCTATAGTACTAATGATGAAGTGACAACAACAGAGATAATAGGAGATCATTGGTGGAGTTCTGACCGTTGGGGTAACAATGGTGTGCAGGCTTATTATAACGGCGGGACAATGGGTGGCTCACCTTATAGCGTAGCAAGTGATGCTTTCCCCTTTAATCAATGGCAACGCCTAGAACAATATTATAAGCGTAGTTCTCTGCCTAGTACGGCAGATGGCCTGACTTGGATTAAAAGGATAGGTAGATCTGGTTATTTGGCCTATGCTAATTCTTTTATAACCCATGATGCTGATGATGGAGAATGGCGTTATTTAAGAATGGGTCAATATTATGGTAATTTACCTTCGGGATGCGTAGCGAATTTCCAAATATACTATGATGATATTTATGTTGATAATACTCAAGCTAGGATAGAAATTTGTAATAATCAAAATAAAGATTTAGCGACTCAGTGTGAAATTCAAATTCCGCACACTACTTGGAATGATGGTCAGATCCAATTTAATGCTAATCAGGGTTCATTTTCCACTGGTCAGTCGGCCTATCTATATGTGATCGATGCCAACGGTAATGTGAATAGTAGTGGGTATCAATTAGATTTTAGTGTTTCTGAAACGCAGAGCTTGGTTGATAAGTTATATAGTGGCTTGGTTGATAAATTATATACTTGGTATCATGAATTTGTAAATTTTATAAGTAAATATTGGTAAGATATATAAATTTTAAATTATTTATTAAAAATAAATGTATGTTTGATGATTTAAAACAACAAAACAATCAAAGTGGTTCGGTGCCTCAAAATCCAAACGCACTTCCGCAGACTCCACCACCACCTATGGCTCCAGTTCAGCCTTTGGCTGATATGTTTGCTGATGTGGATCCCGTTACTCAAAACAGTCAGTCGCCACTGCTTAAACCCAGCGCTGTGCAATCTGGCAAGATTAAGCCAGTATCTAATACGACTTTTGTGCCAAGCCAGCAATCAACGGCTGATCCATTAATGTTTAGTGAAACATCGGGTAACAAGTTGAACAAAATAATTATTATTTTGGTGGTAGTCTTGTTAGTTTTGGCTCTGGGTGCCGGCGCTTATTACATGATAGTAGTCAAGGGCAAGATAAAACCACCAATCGACACTAATCAGAACACCAATCAAACTGACAACGCCAATGTTAATAATGAAAATACCAATGAGGCCGACACGACTGATTCTGATGCCGATGGATTGACGGATGTGGAAGAGGGCCAGTACAACACCAATGCTTTGTTGGCCGATACTGACGGTGATGGTTTGAGCGATCGGGAAGAGGTGAAGACTTACAAGACAGATCCCTTGGCCATGGATACGGACATTGATGGTTTAAATGATGGTGAAGAAATAAATATTTGGAACACTAATCCATTGTTGGCTGACACTGATGGTGACAGCTATCCTGATGGCACAGAGGTGAAAAATGGTTACAGTCCTATTGGTCCAGGAAAGTTAGCTACCACTACACCGCCAATAGTCATGGACAATTCTAATGATTCTAAATTGACAGTTGCCTTGAACTGGGCTGATAATTTATCAGATTCATTTATTCTATGTCTTAATGCTTCTAATAATTCAACACTGACCGATTATTTGGCCGGAACTGATATGTGTAATCCCAAAATCAATAAAAATTGGCCAGTGGCCCCTGACTCTTACCCAAAAGTTTGTGTTTTGGACAAGGTTATACAAGATAATACCTTTGCTATTGGTTTGCAGTCAAATAGTCCCGATACCTTGAGTAGTATTATTTGTAATAGTCAAAATAATGGTTGCGTGGAAGCAACTCAGGTAGATTATCTGGGAGGCAAAGTTTGTCCGTAGTATTAAAATAATTTATGGCAGAAGATATAAAAAAAACAGGGGAAAAAATGCCTGAAGATTTTTTGGTCAATGAAGGAGATTTGCACGTTATGCCCAAAAAATTTGTTGTTTTAAACCCCAAGAAAAAAGACAGTGGCGCCAGAGGCATTATTGTTTTTTTTGTGCTGATTTTTGTTTTGCTTATGGCGCTTTTGGGTGGTGGTTATTATTGGTTACAGCAGAAAAATAAGCCAAAAGACACCAATACCAATGTCAACCAAAATACTAATCAAAACACAAATATTGGCAATGAAAATACTAATAGCAATGTTAATATTAATGAGAATACTAATTCCAACGCCAATGTAAATAATGCTAACAATAATCAAAATAATAATACCAACACTAATACTAATATAAACACCAATACTAATGAGAATCCTAATCCACCCGTAGCTGCTGTTGACACTGATTCCGATGGATTGACCGATCTGGAGGAGCAGACCTATCAGACTGATAAGCAGATTGTGGATTCGGATAAAGATGGTTACTCTGATGGTGACGAAATAAAAAATTTATATAATCCATTGGCTAGCGGTCAGAAACTTATTGACTCTGGTTTAGTCATACGCTATACCAACGACTTGTACGCTTATGAAATTTTTTCACCCGCCTCTTGGCTAGTCAAAGCCTTGGATGATTCACGGCAGAAAATTGAATTTATACCAGATACTTCTACTTCAGAATTGGTGCGCATTGAGGTGTCTGAAAATGTTGGCCAGAAAAGTTTGGTTGATTGGCAAAAAACTTTGTATGGCACTCAAGCAATGGAAAATTTCAAAATTGACAATCAAGCCGCCCTGCGCTCCACGGACAAAAAACAGGTTTTAATAGTGACCCCCAGCTACGTCTACACCATTGTTTACGACCTTAGCAATGACGATGCCAATTTTGCCACAACTTTTGAGATGATGCTTAAGAGTTTTAAGTTTGTCAACCCAGGTGTCTAAGATGAACAATAAAATAATTACGCTTAATAAGCGTGGTTACAGAGCAGATTTTACTTGGCTGACTGATTTTTCTCGGGTTATCTTGCCAAGGTATAAAATAAAAAAAGAAATTTCTGTCGCCTTGCTCAGTTCTTCAGAAATAAAAAAATTAAATAAAATATATCGCCAGAAAAATAAAGTAACCGATGTTTTGTCCTTCAACCTAGAGGATAAAAATATATTGGGGGAGATAGTGATTTGTTTGGAGCAAGCCAAAAAACAGGCCATAGAAAAAAATAAAAGTATAAAATCAGAATTAAAATTATTATTGCTTCACGGCACTTTGCATCTCTTGGGTTTTGATCATGAAAAAAGCATCAGTGAAGCAAAACGTCAAGAAAAAGAAGAGCAGTTATTATTAAGTAAATTTTAGTATGGCAGTCTGGTGGAAAAGTTTTAAACATGCCTGGCAAGGATTGAAAATTGTTATTCGTAGTGAGCATAATTTTCGTCTTCATCTTTTGGCTGCAGTTTTGATCCTACTCTTAGCCTATTGGCGGGATTTAAGTCAAAGTCTGTGGATAGCCTTGCTTTTGATCATTGCTCTGATATTGGCTTTGGAAATATTTAACTCGGCCATAGAAAGATTGGTTGATATGCTAGCCCCCAAAACTCACGGTTACACCAAAGAAATAAAGGATTTATTGGCTGGCATGGTGTTATTAGTGGCTTTTTTTGCTGTAGTTATTGGTTTAATTATTTTTATATAAAGTTATTTGGCAAAATGTCAGATTTTAGTTATAATTAACTATTATTAAGGCGAATTTTTTAGCCCCGTTTGTCTAAATGTCCAAAAACAGAGAAATCATCACTGGTCTCGATATCGGCACCCAATCCATTAGGATAGTCATGGGTCAGCGTTTGGGTGAGAATCGTTTGAAAATCATTGGAGTAGCCGAAACTCCGTCTTTGGGTATTAGTCGCGGATCAATCAATTCTATTGAGGATACGGTTTCTTCTATTGCTGAAGTTATGGAAAAATGTGAAAGAATGACGGCCCTAAGGATTGATAAAATTGTGGTTGGTATTTCTGGTACGCACATCAAGACTACCAATAGTCGTGGTGTGGTAGCAGTGGCCAAAGCTAGTCAGCAAGTAGAGGACTCTGATATTGCTCGCGCTGTGGAAGTAGCCGAAAGCACAACCATCATGCCTAATTATGAGATTTTGCATGTTTTGCCTATTGCCTACAACCTTGATGATCAGAAAAATATCCGAGAGCCCCAAGGCATGACTGGTGTCAGATTGGAAGTAGAGACTCAAGTGGTGATGGCCTTGTCTTCACAAGTCAAGAATTTGACCAAATGCATTTATCGGACAGGAGTGGATATTGAGTTTATAGTTTTTTCTATTTTAGCTACAGCCGAAGCCGTCTTGACCAAAAAGCAAAAAGAATTAGGCGTAGCTGTAGTCAATATTGGCGCGGCTACTACTTCTTTGGCAGTTTTTGAGGATGGTAATATTTTGCACACGGCTGTCTTGCCAGTAGGCGCTGGTCATATTACCAATGATTTAGCCATTGGCTTAAAGACTTCTGTCATGGTAGCCGAAGCAGTAAAATTGGATCATGCTCAAGCTTTGGCCGAGGGTCTTTCTAAACGTGATGAAGTTGATCTGCATAAATATTCTGAAGAAGAGAAAAAAGGCAGTTTCGTGTACAAGCGCGATATTGCTTTGATTTCGGAAGCTAGAATGACGGAAATTTTTGAAGTAGTCAATGAAGAATTGAAAAAGATTGGGCGAGCTGGTAAACTACCAGCGGGCATAATCTTGACTGGCGGTGGCTCAAAATTGCCACTGATAATTGATTTGGCTAAACAAGTTTTTGAACTGCCAGTTTTTCATGGTCTGCCAATCAATCAGGATTTCCCCATAGATAAATTAAACGATCCAGAATATACCACGGCTTTGGGTCTAGTCATTTGGGCTGATCGAAATATTGAAAGTGGCTATACCTTGCCGGGAGCGGATATTTTTAAAAAAATGGGATCAAAAATTAACAATGTCTTTAAATCAATTTGGCCTTCCTAAATAATCCAAGTAAAAAAAGATGGTGAAAAAAAATATCAAAGAAGTGTTACCGCCAGTAGAAACATTTGCTAATATCAAAGTAGTTGGTGTTGGTGGTTCTGGCAATTCAGCTGTCAACCGCATGGTGGCCGCTAAAATTAGAGGTGTGGAGTTTTTGGCTGTCAACACCGACGCTCAAGCTTTGCATAGCTCAGTGGCTAGCCACAAAATTCATATTGGTCGGAATACCACTAGGGGCTTAGGAGCGGGCATGGATCCAGATTTGGGCTTAAAAAGCGCTGAAGAAAACGAGCAAGAGATTTTGTCAAAACTATCTGGTGCGGACATGGTTTTTATCACTTGTGGTTTAGGTGGGGGCACGGGCACAGGAGCGGCGCCAGTCATTGCTGATATTGCCAGAGAGCTTGGTGCTTTGACTGTAGCAGTAGTGACCAAGCCATTTACTTTTGAAGGAGTACAGCGTCGTGATATTGCCGAACGCGGCCTAGAGCGCTTGGCTGACAAAGTAGACACAATCATTACTATACCAAACGATAGATTATTGCAGATTATCGATCGCAAGACTTCACTGCTTGATGCTTTTGCCATTGTTGATGAAGTATTGAAGCAGGGTGTGCAAGGTATTTCCGAAGTGATTACTGTGCCGGGCTTGGTCAATGTGGACTTTGCCGATGTCAAAGCCATTATGAAGCAGGCAGGGTCTGCTCTGATGGGCATTGGCCGGGCAAATGGTGATGAAAGAGCCAAAGAGGCGGCCAAGGCAGCCATTGACAGTCCACTGCTTGAACTATCCATCAATGGTGCTACTGGTGTGCTGTTTACTATTTCTGGTAGTAGTAATTTGACCATGTATGAAGTCAGCGAGGCCGCCGAAGTAATTACCGCTCACTGTGATCCAGAGGCCAAAATAATTTTTGGCGCAGTTATTGACGAGTCATTGGGTGAAGATGTCAAAGTGACAGTCATTGCCACTGGTTTCAAGAAGGGCTCTGAAAACAAGGTAGAATCAACACGGCCAGTTGTCAGTTCTTTTTCTGATGCCTTTACCAAAACTAGTGAAGATCGTCAAATAAAAAATGCTTTTGAGAAAAAACCAGAGCGTGAAGAAGAGGATTCAGAATTAGCTCCCAAGACCAAAGAAGAGGAAGAGTGGGATATACCAGCTTTTTTGAGAAAAAAAATTAAAGATCGTTAAATATAAATTTTAATAATTTGGCGTAATATATTTCTAACTGGATGAATTGCCCCATTTGCAACAAAAAAGACACCAAGGTAATTGACTCTCGCTTAAGTGGCGAGGGTTTTAGCATTAGGCGTAGGCGAGCTTGCGAAAAGTGTTCTTATCGCTTTTCTACCATTGAAGACATAGAAATATTGGATTTGGTGGTCATCAAGCGTGATGGTCGTCGAGAAAATTATAGTCGCGATAAGTTGGTCAAGGGTCTGCGCGCTTCATTGGAGAAAAGAGCTTACTTAGAGGATGATTTTCAAAAATTAGTGCGTGATATTGAGCGTGATATCCAAAAGATTGGCAACAATGAAATCACTTCCAAGGATATTGGAGAAATCGTCATGAGAAAGATCAAAAGTTTTGATCAAGTGGCCTATATTCGCTATGCCTCAGTTTATCGTAGTTTCAAGGATGTCAAAACATTTCAAGCCGAGCTTAATCGCTTATTAAAGCAAAATAAGAATAAGAAATAAAAAAATGGAAGAGCTAGATTTGAAAGAAGTGGTGCGTCAAAATCAAGAATTACTTAGTAGTCTCGATAAGCGTTTGCACAAAATCGAAAAGCATTTTCGAACTGAGGCCATTTTGAATGTTATTAAGTGGCTAATCATTGTCGTGCCTATAGTTTTTGGTATTGTTTATCTTTCACCTTATGTAAAAACCTATGTTGGTATGATAAAGCCAGCTTTACAGGCCTTGAATTTGGACTCTATCAATGAAATGCTTGGCAATGATACTGATAACGCTCAGGCCCCAGTAGTTAATGGTCTGGAAATTTTGTGTGATCCAGTAAAGAGGCAAGCCATTATCAATCAAAATTGTAAATAATTAATAAATACTTAAAATAAACATATGAGAAAAGGATTAGATGTTTTTTTAATTATTGTAGTAAGCACTATTTTAGGCGGGCTATTTGGTTCTTATTTAATAGTCAATAATCTTAGTAACTTGCCGTGGGCCAAGGGAAATAATTTTGAAAATGCTATTAAACAGCAGGTTTTAAGGCAAGAGGAAACTTCGGTCACTGATGTTGTAAAAAGAGTTTCACCAGCAGTAGTTTCTATTGAAATACAAAAAGATATATCAAAGAATGTCAGTGTTGATCCTTTCGGGGATTTTTTTGGCAACTGGCCATTTTTTGGTCAGCAACCAGCCAGCCCCAAAACCACTGAGCCCGATTGGCAAAAAGTAGGTGGTGGCACTGGTTTTATTATTTCAAGCGATGGCCTGATCATGACTAATCGTCATGTTATTGAGGATACTACGGCAAAATATAAAGTAATACTGAATGATGGACGGCGTTTTGATGCGGAAATTGTGGGCACCGACTTGTTCAATGATATTGGCGTTTTGAAGATAGCGGCTAGTGGCCTGCCAATGGTTGAGTTTGGGGATTCTGACCAACTAGTAATCGGTCAAAGTGTGGTAGCTATTGGCAATGCCTTGGCTGAGTTTTCCAATACTGTCACTGTCGGCGTGGTATCAGGCATAGGTCGTAGCATTGTGGCTGGCACTGGCGGTAGCTCGGAAAAATTAGCCAATGTCATTCAGACTGACGCGGCTATCAACCCAGGAAATTCTGGTGGTCCATTGCTCAATCTATCCGGACAGGTGATTGGTATCAACACAGCAATTTCTAGTCAAGGACAATTGATTGGTTTTGCTATTCCTATCAACTCAGTCAGACAAATAATTGACAGTGTCAAAAAGACCGGTGAAATTATCAGACCTTATTTAGGCGTCAGGTATACCATGCTGGATGAAGACACAGCCAAGAAATTAAAACTAGATATTACAGAAGGTGCTTTATTGGCTCCCGGAAGCACGGCTACTGACACGGCTGTTTTACCAAATTCACCAGCTAGCAAGGCGGGCTTGCAAGCCAATGATGTAATTACCGAGGTCAATGGTAAAAAACTAAGCAAAGATTATGATCTGGCTCAAGCTATTTCTCAGTTTCAGCCCAATGATAAAATAAATTTGAAAGTTTGGACCAAAGGTCAGACTAAAGATGTGGCTGTGACTCTAGAAAGATATAAAAAACCCTAGTGGAAGAATTACGCAAAAAGATCAAAGAATTATTATTGCAGATTGATCAAGCGATAGTTGCTTTGGACATTCCCCAAAAACATAAACGTTTGGATGATCTGCGTGTTCATACACAAAGTCCGAATTTTTGGCAAAAAAGCGAAGCGGCTAATATTGTCAAAGAAATAAGCAATTTGGAATTGCAAATTACGGACTGGGAAAATTTAAAAAAACAGTTGGAAGATTTGGAAATTGTCTGTTCGGATAATCAGGCCGATGACTTGCTAGAGGAGTTTGCCAGTGATTTTTCCGATCAGCAAAAAAAATACGAACAACTAGCTCAGCAATTACTTTTGTCTGGTCAATACGATCAGGCACCAGCTATTATAACTATCAATGCCGGAGCTGGCGGAGTTGATGCTCAAGATTGGGCTCAGATGCTGGAGCGGATGTATTTGCGCTTTGGTGAAAAAAATAATTACCAAACAACTTATTTATCAAGGACTCCTGGCAATGAAGCTGGTATCAAAAGTGCGACTTTTAAATTCGTAGGACCTTTTGCTTATGGCTATCTCAAAGAAGAAGCTGGCGTCCATCGTTTGGTGAGATTGTCAGAATTTGATGCGGATCACGCTCGGCATACTTCTTTTGCTATGGTGGAGGTCTTGCCAGAAATTATTGAACCAAAAGTAAAAATCAATGATAGTGAGCTAAGAGTGGAGACCTTTCGAGCTTCTGGTCATGGTGGGCAATCGGTCAATACCACCGATTCAGCGGTGCGGATTGTCCACTTGCCTACCGGCTTGACAGCTGTTTGCCAAAACGAGCGTTCGCAATTACAAAACAAAAATCAAGCACTAGTTGTGCTTTTGAGCAAATTGGAAAGATATCAAGCCAGTAAAAAAGAAGAAGAGCGGCAGGCCTTGAAAGGCGAGTACACAGCCGCGGCTTGGGGTAACCAAATTCGCTCTTATGTTTTGCATCCTTATAAGATGGTCAAAGATCACCGCACAGAATATGAATCTCATGATCCCAATACTATTTTGGATGGGGATTTGTGGCCCTTGATTAAGGCCAGCTTACGGCAAGTAAAAAAATAATTTTTAATATTTCATATTTTTGGTAAATTATTGTATAATGACAGGTAGCCAGTTAATATTTTTTTATGTTTGAACACCTTGGTCCCTTATCTTACAATAGACCAAAGCCCAAGCGTTGGCGCCATCGTTTTGTGGTAGCTTTTTTATTTTCTTTGGGCATATTTTTTTTAGCCCTTATGACCGTGCCTGGACCGAGCTCTTGGGCGGCAGATACTAGCCCAAAAGTTCATTGGCAAAGCAATACTTTGGAACAGCGAGTTAGTAAGGGCTCTACCCAAGTACAGTTGTTTCAACTAACGATTGATTCGCCAGTATCTGGCGCCGGTCTTCAAAAAATGAAAGTTTATGTTAATGGACTTTATGACGCGCAATACCTCAGCCAGCTGAAACTTTTTCATCAAGGAGTGCAATTGGGGACACTGGTGGACCTTGATGAACAGGGTTATTTGAATTTTAATCTCAATGATTATAAATTACCGGCTGGCACTAGCCAATTTGTCATTACCTTGCCAGAAACCAAAGCTATGGCTACTGGCACTATCATGCAGTTTTCTATTGAGAATAGAACAGATTTGGAACTTACTTATCAAAATCAGCGTCTGATACCGACCGGCAAGTTTCCTTTAGTTAGCGGAGTGACTCAAATTGTCGATCAAGGAGATTGGCAAGTCTACAATCGTACCAAGCAGGGAAATTTTATAGTGGCAAGTCGAGGTCGGACTTTGTTGGGCGCGATGTCTTTGGCTAGCGGCGCGGAATTAATAGACATCAAAACTATTGAGTTTGGTTTGGAGCAAGCCAAAAAACAAAAAAATGATAATATTGAATTTGTTTTGATCAATGACGGCAATATCATGGCCACAGCTACCAGCACGGCTGATAAAATTCTTTTTGTGGTTAATAAACCCCTAGTAGCCAAAATTAGTTCTTTGCTTGATATCCAGCTTTACGCCAAAGATTTGCCAGTGGGTGATTATTTATTTAGCTTAAAAAATATTACGGGCAAAGGTTATGTCTCCAACAATATTATTTCTTGGACCGAACCGATTGTTTTATCTCGCGTGCATTCTTTGAGTGATTATCCGATATTTGAGTTAGCTATTGTCGATCCTTCTTTACGCACGGGTTGGAACAATGTTTTTTCTACCAAGATTAAAGCAGTTGGGAAAAATAAAATAAATTTTTATAAATTTACTTGGTATTATCAGGTCAAGAATGCCACAGTGCGTCAAGCCAAAGTTTTTGTAGACAGTAAGTATTATCCCATGGATGTGATTATTAAAGACAATACCGTCATAGCCAAGGCCGAGTGGAGCAATCCTTTGCCTATCAATGCCGAGGGTCACTTGGTGCAACTAATGCTGAATATTGATCAATTAGCCCCAGATAGTGTAGTCGAGGCCTATTTACAGCCCGATATAATTACTACTGACCCAGACAGCATTTGGGACTACAATATTGTCTGGTCATTTGACGCCAATCTAAAAAACAGCTATTTATTGCCATATTTGCCTTTGGCACCAAGCATCTTGACTCATATTGACTAATTTTGTAGTTGGTCTAAAATAACAGCGCTTAAAGAAAGCGATTTTGAAGATGCCGAAGAGCAGATTTTTTCTTTTGGTTAGCTGTATTTTTTTGCTGGCCACTGGGGTCAGCTGTTTTTTTGATATTGCGGTTTTTTATGCTTACTTGGCTGATAAAATAATTTTTTTGTGGCCATTGTTTTTATTTAGCATTGTTTTATGCTTCAAAAATAAATATTTTTTTGTAGTCGCAATTTTAGTTTTAGTAATTTTACGCTTATTTTATTTTACCAGTAGTGAAGCACAAATAAATAATTTTCAGTTTGGCAAAAATTATGATTTTTCCAGTGTTGTTTTGGATCGCGACAAAGCTTTGGATGGTTGGACCTATGTTGTGGAGCCCACGGATGATATATTTGTCGGGAGAATATTATTAAAATCAAGCTTATATCCAGATTACCAGATCAATGATTTATTAAAAATAAATTGTTTTATCTATAAGCCGGAGCCAATAGCATTGACTGGCAAAAATACTTTTTACTATGACAAATATTTAGCCAAAGATAAAATATTTTATCGTTGCGCACAGGCCAGAATCAGCAAAATAGGGCATCAAAATAATTGGGCTGATTTTGTCAATCGCGGGCGTAATTTTTTTATGGGCAATATAAATAAATTACCTGAGCCAAGTGGCGCTTTTGCCAAAGCAGTAATTTTGGGTAACCAAAAAGAAGTGCCAAAATATTTGGTTAATCAATTTAGTCGTACCGGACTGACACACATCATCTCTATTTCCGGCTTGCACATGGTCATTATTATTTGGCTGATGTACGCCTTGCTGGGCACTCTTGGTCTGTATCGTCAGCAAGTGTTTATTTTTTTATTTCTAGCCCTGCTGGCTTATTTGTATTTGATTGGTTTTATTAGCCCAGCTCTTCGGTCCAGCGCCATGATTTTGTTGGCGCTTTTGGGGCCAATTATCAAACGGCAGACTTTTTCCCTATATAGTGTCATTTTTTTGGTTGATCTTTTTGTGCTGACTAATCCTTATTTTTTATTGTTTGATATTAGCTTTCAATTGTCTTTTTTAGCGGTTTTTGGTTTGATATTTTATAGTAATTTTTTTAATCAGATATTTAGAAAAATAGGCAATACTTTTAAAATTAGAGAAACTCTAGCCGTCACTTCGGCCGCGCAAGTATTTACTTGGCCACTGACTGCTTATTATTTTACTAATATGTCACTAATTGCAGCTGTGGCCAACTTTTTGGCTTTGCCCCTTTTTCCCTTTATACTGGTGCTTACTATATTACTAGCCATATTTGGCGCGGTGCCAATTTTGGGTCAAATATTTTTGTGGCCCTTGGATTTATTATTGCGAGCTATGTTTAAAATTATGGAAATATTAGCACATTTTAAGTATGCCGCTTTATCAATTACTGGTTTTGATTGGCAGTTTTTGACCTTGAGCTTTTCAATTGTTATATTAATTACCATATTATTAAAACCCCAAAAATATGAAGCGCCAGATTAAAATTGTTATTTTTATTGTCTTATTGACTTTGGTTTTTTTATTTTTTAGTATCAGAAGTGAAAATAATTTTCAAGCCTGTTTTTTGGATGTGGGTCAGGGTGATGCCGAATTATTTCGCACACAGTTGGGACAGAATATTTTGGTAGATGGAGGAGCTGACAATATGCTACTGCCAATGCTTGGTCAGTGCTTGCCTTGGTGGGACAGAAAAATAGATTATATTTTTATTTCCCACTATCATGATGATCATTATGCCGGCTTGGTAGATTTGTTGGAAAAATATCAGGTAAAAAATATTATTACTACAGCGGAAAAGCCAAGCACCGCCCTATATTCAGCTTGGCTCTTGTCTTTACAACGGCACGGCTTGAAAGAGCAGACAGCGGAAACTGGTCAGAAGTATGATTTTGGTCAAGGCATTACTTTGGAAATACTAAAAAGTAATGATGTGGTTAGTAAAAATATCAACGACGATTCTTTGGTTTTGAGAATATCTGATGGGCAAGTAGATTATTTGCTAGTAGGGGATTTGCCAGCTGAACAGGAGCAAGTTTTGTTGCAGAGTGGAGTTAATATAGATAGTGAGATTTTGAAAGTCGGGCATCATGGCAGTAAATATTCTTCTTCGCAAGATTTTTTATCAGCAGTCAAGCCAGAGTTATGTGTCATTGAAGTAGGGGTTGATAACAAATTCGGTCATCCGCATCAGGAGGCCATAGATCGCTTGCAGAAAAATAATTGTTTGATAAAAGAAACTAAGGATGTTGGTACAATTAGAGTTTTTAGTGATGGTCAAAAGTGGCGGGTGAAGTGAGTAGTGCCCGCCGACCCCTACATTGTCATGCCGAACTCGTTTCGGCATCTCCAATTAGCAACTTGCAATTTGAGATCCTGAAATAAATTCAGGATGACAGACTAAGGGTCGGCGGTTTTTGTTATTATAAGTAGTGATTAAAGTAATCCAACCCCACGGGTAACCCGTCGGGTTGATTTAATAAAACGTTTTGCTATAATAAACTAGCCAACCGCGATGCTAGCTTTGGGGATCAGCCCCAGGCAAGCTCCGGTAGCCGGCTGATTGCTCCCTTTGGGGGCTCTAAGAAAGGTGGTGGGCTACATATGTACGCCCAGGTATTCCAGGTCAGCGGTTCCATGAAGGCGGCGGTCGCTTAACCCGTCAAACCGGCGGGTAGCAACCGTGCAGGCAGGGGGCTCGTTGCGTCAGACGCGACGAGCCCTATATTTTTTTAAAATATTACCGCTATTGACGGTTTTTTTATTTTTGCTAAGCTTATAGATGTTTTACGTACCAACCTGTCAAGCTGAAAGGGGGGACAACTAGCTTGTACGGGTTTTCGTTGGGTGTCCAACCGAGGAGAACGAATCATGGAGATCCGCGCGCCGACGACGAGTTCTTCCCGTCACAACCCTTCCCCCTTCGTCATGACCACCCTGAACAAGAACGAGGACGAGGTCGGGGTCGTCGTCACCTGATCATCCGGCACCCGCAGACTGGGAGGCAACTCCCATACTCTGCTGGAGGTTCAGCTATGGATGTTCTCCGTTTCAGAGGCCAGCAGCGCGCGCACTTCGCCGAGAAGGTGATAGGGACCTAGAGTCCGTCGACTGGCGGGGTCTAGTCCAGTCCCACGCGAGCGTTTGCTCGTTCATTCATGGGGGTCCAGATAAGCCAGCGCAACGCTGAGCTGATGCTGGACCCTTCTTTTTTTCTTGCGTTTTTTAATATTTATGCAATAATTATACGGGCTGTTCTGTTGGTACCAGCAGGACAGTGCTCTGGCCATATCTGTGGTCAGACAATGTTCACGATGTCGCCGAGGCAAAACCTAGGAGGTTCTTGCCATGATGATCCACGCGCCCCCGTTTTCGACTCTGTCGTCGAGCTCTCGCGAGCACAAGAGCCACTCCGTCAAGGAGTCGACCAGCACGTTGACGTGACACGCTCGCCATGCGTATGGTCGTGGCTCTGATAGCCACGGTCGACGTGAGTCTGGTTTGCCTGGGTACACAATCTCGTGTGCCCAGGCTCCTTTTTTCTTGCTTTGTTTAAAATATTTTATTTGTTATAATACATTTAGTTCTTTCTAACAAACTGGGGGTTGGTCATGACCATACTCAAGGCCAGAGGATTCAAGGGGGCTGCCGGATCTCGCGAGGAATTTGAAGCCGTCAGGAGGCGTCTAGAGGCACTTGTGTCACCCAAGCTCAAGAAGCAAAGCGAGGCAGCTATTGCCAAGATGCGTCGTGACGCTATCGTGCCACGGCACAAGCTTATCAAGCCTTGCCGGGGTGGGGGCTAGCCAACGGCTAGCCCCTTTTTTTATTTGCTTTTTACTAATATTTATCCTATAATTAAAGCACTAAAAATACTATATAAATATATGCCTGATAAAAAAATTAAAATTCTCTTGATAGAAGATGAGGAAATGTTGGCCAATATGTATGAGGTCAAGTTCAAAAATGAAGGTTATGACCTAGTCAAGGCCATGGATGGCGCCATGGGCTTGGAAATGGCCAAAAGTATGGCCCCAGACTTTATTTTGTTAGACATTATCATGCCCAAGATGGATGGCTTCTCAGTACTCAAGTCTTTGAAAGAGGATCCGGCCACCAAAAATATGCCAGTAATGTTGCTGACTAATCTTGGTCAGGATGAAGATGTCCAGCGTGGTAAGCAACTTGGTGCCGTGGGTTATCTAGTCAAAGCCAATATCACTCCCTCTGAAGTTGTGGCCTCAGTCAAGCGGGAGTTAGAAAAACTTGGCAAATAAAAAATAATAGCTTATAATAATTCACCCGATATTTTTTAAAGGGTGAATTTATAATAAATTAACCCCGTTAAATAAAATTTGAACTTTGTTCAAATTTTAAATTTAATAGGTGCTTATCATTTAATAATTTGTATTTTTTAAAAAATTGTGTAATATAAAGGTTGGTTATTAATTAAATTTATTTAACGGGGTAAATTGTATGAATTTTAAAAAAGAAAGAACTTATGTAATGATCAAGCCCGATGGTGTAAAAAAGGGTTTGATTGGCGAGGTCATTCGTCGTTTTGAACAACGCGATTTGAAAGTAGTGGCTTTGGAAATGTTTCAGCCCACCAAAGACCAAATCAATGATCATTATCCCAAAGACGAAGCTTGGATTCGTCGCTTGGGGCAGAAGACTTTGACTACTTACAACAAGTACGGCATTGATGCCAAAAAAGAATTAGGCACTGATGATGATTTTGAGTTGGGCAAGATGGTCAGGGGATGGGTGATTGATTATATGACTTCAGCGCCTTTGGTCAGGATGGTGGTAGAGGGTGTACACTCCGTGGATATGGTTCGCAAAATCTGCGGTGTGACTATTCCTAGTATGGCTGACATGGGCACAATCCGTGGCGACTATTCGGCTGATTCTCCGGCTGTAGCCAACACCGAGCATCGCGCTGTCATGAACTTGGTTCATGCTTCTGAGACTCCCCAAGAAGCCGAGCATGAGATCAAGCATTGGTTTGGCGATAGAAAAGTGATATTTGATTATACTAGATTTACTGATTAATATTTTAAAATAGCCCGCCGACCCCTCGGTGTCATCCCGGACTTGATCCGGGATCTACCATTAATTTACCATTGGTATGGTTATGGTAGATTCCCGCCTTCGCGGGAATGACAGTATGGGGTCGGCGGGCTTTAAAATTGCTTAATTTTATTGCTCATTTGTCCGGCTTTTAAGAATATGCTATTATAAATATAGGTTGTTGATATTTGACAATACACATAACTCTACAACCTGACTCCTTGGGAGCTCTAAATCGGCTAGGACTGTGGTTCTAGCTTGCGGGTACCCACTTTATTTAGGGAGTTAGCTATTGTCAAAACATGCAACCACAGTCGTCGGAGTGGCACTTTATTATTAAGCGCAAACTATGGTAGATGACTTGCAATTAGGCGTCTGATCGGCAATAAAATGCGATTAAGACGTCTTTTTGTTTTTCAAAACAAAAAAATACTGCCAAAAAGCAGGGGGAGTATTTTTGAGATATAAAAAATTAAACAGTGGCTTCCTTTTTTTTCTTATTGATGCTTTTGATGCAGGAAGTGCAAAGCGTAGTTTTTTTGCCGTCAATTTTTTTGGTCTGCAAATTGATATTCATGCGGCGTTTGGTGGCAATGTGGGAGTGACTGACACTATAACCCATGATAGCTTGTCGTCCACAAGTTGAGCAAATTCTAGCCATATACTTTGATTTTTCTAATAATTAAGCTATAATACCTGAATAATATTTCAATATATTAGCACAAAATTATTAATTTGTAAAGACATATGCTTATTGATTCATTGCGGGATAGTCCCAGTACATTTGCGGCCATTTTTTTATCAATTGTCTATGCCCTGACTATTCATGAATATGCTCATGCTTGGGCAGCTTCGGCTATGGGTGATCAGACCGCCAAAAACAATGGTCGTTTGTCACTCAACCCCTTGGTGCACATGGAGCTTTTTGGTACCCTGATGCTTTTGGTTGCTGGGTTTGGCTGGGGCAAGCCAGTGCCTGTCAATCCTTATAATTTGAAATATAGACGCTGGGGCGAAGCTCTGGTTTCCTTGGCTGGCCCAATTTCCAATTTTTTGAGTGTTATTTCTTTTGTACTTATATTTCGGCTGGTATCGCCCCATTTTGAGCCGACCAACATGCTCAATATTTTTCTACTTTATCTGATAATGGTCAATGTTATTTTGGGCGTTTTTAACTTGATACCCATACCGCCACTTGATGGCTCCAAGGTCTTATTTGCTATTTTGCCAGACAAATGGGAGAGCGTGAAACACAAATTAGCCGTCAATGGCCCTTGGATTTTGTTGGCTATAATACTTCTTGATAATTTTGGTAAAACGCATATTTTAGCTAGCTTGTTTGGGGTAGTGGCTAATTTTATAGAAAGTTTGCTATAAAAACCTTGACCCTCCTTCCCCTGAACCGATCGCCTGCGCTCTGGTTCAGGGTTCGGCGGGCGGGATAGGGCTTCTTAAAACTTTGTATAATGATAAAAGAGCCCAAGTGCTTGACATAACTAGTGCCGAATTCCTTGACTTACTATTTTATTTATGCTATTTTATGGTAGCATTTTTAAGCAGTAATGCTTATATTTTTAATAAACAATTTTAATTAAATGCCTACAATTCACCAATTATTGAAAAACCCAAGAAAGTCACCAAAGGTCAAGAGTAAGACTCCAGCTTTGATGATGACTTTGAATACTTTGCGTCGCAGTAAAAGAGATTTACCAAAGGGCTCTCCTTTTAAACGCGGTGTCTGCGTCAAAGTGACTACCACCACTCCTAAAAAACCAAACTCGGCTTTGCGTAAAATCGCCAGAGTGCGCTTGTCAAACGGTATGGAAGTGACTGCCTATATCCCCGGCGAAGGTCATAATTTGCAAGAACACAGCATTGTGATGATTCGTGGTGGCAGGGTCAAAGACTTGCCTGGTGTTCGCTATCATATTGTCAGGGGTGTCTATGATACCCAGGGCGTGGCCAATCGTAAGCAAGGTCGTTCACTCTATGGCGCCAAGCGGGAAAAGAAAACTTCTAAATAAAATCAGTAAAAAGTATAAAGTATAAAGCAGAAAGCTTTTAAAAATAATATCCGTCACTTTATACTTTAAACTTGTAACTTTATACTAAATTATATGAGAGGTAAACCAGTAACAAAAAGATTGATTGTCGCTGATCCAAAATTTCAGCGTGTTGATATTGCTAAATTGATCAACAAGGTAATGCGCCAAGGTAAGAAAACAATTGCTCAAAAAATTGTTTATGGCGCCTTCGAATATATTTCCAACAAAACCAAGCAGGATCCTTTGGAGATATACGACACAGCCATGAAAAACATATCACCAAATTTAGAAGTCAAAGGTAAGCGTATTGGTGGCGCTAATTACCAGGTGCCTATTGTCGTTACCGGTGACCGGAAAATTATTTTGGCTCATCGTTGGTTGATCGAGGCCACTAGCCATCGCAAAGGCATGGCCACGCACAAAGCTTTGGGTGAAGAAATATTGGCCGCTTCCAAAAACGAAGGTGAGGCCATCAAAAAGAGAGAAGATGTTCAGCGTATGGCTGAGGCCAATCGAGCTTTTGCGCACTTCGCCTAGCGACCCGCGCGAGTAGAAAGTCTCGCCCAGAGGGCGACCACCCCGTGGGTGGAAAAGTAGAAAGAAGAAAGAAATTCCATATCTAATAAGAAAAGCGATGGGATCAAAAATAAGATGTTTTGAAGATGTAATTGCTTGGCAAAAAGCAAGAACATTATCCAAGAACGTTTATAAAGTATTTGCCAAAAATAAAGATTACTCTTTTCGTAGTCAAATAAATAGAGCCTCAATTTCTATAAGTAATAATATTGCGGAAGGCTTTGAAAGACACACGAATAAAGAATTACAATCCTTTCTTTATATTGCCAAAGGATCTTGCGGAGAGGCGAGATCCATGATTTATTTGGCCCTAGATTTAGGTTATATTAGTGAAAATAATTTTAAAATTATTTATAATCAAACAATAGAGGTATCAAAGTTAATAGCCGGATTTATAAAAAGTTTGAAATAAGGCGTTACACTTTATACTTTTTACTTTAAACTTTATACTTATTTATGCCCAGGACACATTCATTAGACAAAGTAAGAAATATTGGCATCATTGCCCACATTGACGCTGGCAAGACAACTGTGTCTGAGCGTATTCTTTTTTATACTGGAAAAAAACATAAAATCGGTGAAGTGCATGATGGTGCCGCGGAAATGGATTGGATGGAACAAGAAAAAGAGCGCGGTATTACTATTACTTCGGCCGCTACCACTTGTTTCTGGGCCTTGCCTGATTGGTTGGGTGGCGACAAAGCCAACATCAATATTATTGATACCCCAGGGCATGTGGATTTTACTGTAGAAGTAGAAAGATCTTTGCGTGTTTTGGATGGTGGTGTAGTGATATTTGATGGTGTGGCTGGCGTAGAGCCACAGTCGGAAACTGTTTGGCGACAAGCCGATAAATATAAAGTGCCACGCATTGCTTTTATCAACAAGATGGATCGCATGGGTGCCAATTTTTATTGGGACATGGACACTATCCATGAGCGCTTAGTCAAGCACGCTCATCCTTTGCAACTGCCGATTGGTGCCGCGGAAACCTTCCAAGGCATTATCAATCTTTTTGAAAGAGAAGCTTGGTATTATTTGGATGAGGATGGAAAAACTTTTGAAGTGCGAGAGATTCCGGAAGACATGAAAGATAAAGTAGAGGAGTATCGAGCCAAATTGATTGAAGCTATTGTGGAGCACGATGAGAAGTTGATGGAAAAATATTTAAATGGCGAAGAGATTGCTATATTGGATTTGAAAAAAGTTTTGCGTCAGGCGGTCATTGATGGAAAAATTGTGCCGGTTCTTTGCGGCTCGGCTTTGAAAAACAAAGGCGTGCAATTTTTGCTTGATGCTATTACTGCCTATCTACCATCTCCATTGGATGTGCCAGAATTAGAAGGCACTGAACCTAGAAATGAAGAGCACAAAATTTTAATCAAAGCCGAAGACAATGAGCCCTTTACGGCCCTAGCTTTCAAAGTGGCTACTGATCCCTATGTCGGTCGTTTGACTTTTATTCGTGTCTATTCTGGTCAGCTGACTTCTGGTTCTTATGTCTTGAACGCCAACAAAGATAAAAGAGAGCGCATTGGTCGTATTTTGCGTATGCATGCCAACCATCGCGAAGAAGTGTCGGAGATTTTTGCCGGCGATATTGTGGCCGTTGTTGGCTTGAAAGATACCACTACTGGCAATACCTTGTCGGATGTTGATCGTCCAGTGATTTTGGAAAGTATGGATTTTCCTGAGCCAGTTATTCACGTGGCTGTCGAACCCAAGACCAAAGCCGACCAAGAAAAAATGGGTATGGCCTTGTCCAAATTGGCCGAAGAAGATCCAACCTTTACTATTCGTACTGATGAAGAAACCAATCAGACAATCATTGGTGGTATGGGCGAATTACATTTGGAAATTATTGTTGACCGTATGAAGCGGGAGTTTGGTGTCGGAGCCAATGTTGGCGCTCCACAAGTGGCTTACAAAGAAACTATTCGTAAAATCGTCGAAGCCGAAGGTAAATACATCAAGCAATCCGGTGGTCGTGGTCAGTATGGACACTGCGTCTTGCGTCTGGAACCCATGGAGCGCGGAGCTGGCTTTGAGTTTGTGGATGAAGTCAAAGGTGGCACAGTGCCTCGAGAATTTATTCCAGCCATTGAAAAAGGTATTAAAGAAACTTTGGATAATGGCGTTTTGGCTGGTTACCGTGTAGTTGATATCCGGGCAGTAGTTTTTGACGGATCATACCATGATGTGGACTCTTCAGAAGCCGCTTTCAAAATTGCCGCTTCTATGGCTTTCAAAGAGGGTTTTGCCAAAGCCAATCCAGCTATCTTGGAGCCCATCATGAAAGTAGAAGTAGTAACTCCGGAGCAATATATGGGTGACATCATTGGCGATATCAATTCCAAACGCGGTCAGGTACACGAGATGTTTGATCGAGCTGGCGCCAAAGTAATTCATTCCTTTGTGCCTTTGGCTGAAATGTTTGGCTATGCAACGACCCTACGCAGTATGTCTCAAGGCCGATCAAGTTACAATATGGAATTTTCCAAATACCAAGAAGTGCCAAACAATATTGCTGAAGAAATCAAGAAAAAAAATAACGGTTAATATATTTAAATTAAAAATCTCTCCGCCAACTGGCGGAGAGATTTTTTGTATTTGTTCGAGCAAGGAAGCGCGATAGCGCGACCGCGTCGAGAACTATTTTTGTTAACTTCTCGACTCGCTACGCTCGCTCGAAGAAAAGAAGTTAAAGTCGCTCGAAGGAATAATCTGAATAAAAAAGAAACCGCCCGCAGACCATGTGTAGGTCTGGGGCGGGGTCGTGTGAGGAACGATGTTGTTGACTTGTCAGTCGTTGACGAAGTAGGTAGAACCGGCCCAGGAGAGGGCGAGGTTGGTGGATGATTGTCGGTACTCGATTTTGGTTACCGACACCTGCTTGCCGGGCGTCTGTTCATGGTGGGAAAAAGCGCTGATCACCTTGTTGCCGCTTCTGAGGGCGACTTGATACAGGGAGATTTCCGGCATCTTGTTGCAGCCGGCGACCGTGTAGATGGCGTTGTCCGTCTTCACCGCAGTGGTTCTCGTAATCCATTGAGCGGTCGTGGTCGAGTCCTTGGGCCTGAAGATGTCGATCCCCGCGGTGATCATGAGGATACCTCAGACAAAGATGACGACAGTGATCGCGATGGCACGATTGCTCGTTTTTAGCCCGCGCATCTCAATCTTCCTTCCTGTAGCCTAAGCTACTTGATTGCGCGTCTAGGACTTCTGGTCAGCCAGCCAGCGGTCAAGCTCGGGACGCTCGAATCTCCAGCCGGCGTTCCGATGAACACGTATCTCACACCTGCGAACCAGCCATTTCAGCTTTCCGACCGGCATGCGCAGATACCGCGCAGCCTCTTCAGTGGTCATCGAAAAGGGGAATTCCTCGGTCATGTCACTTACTCCTTCTGACAGTCCATTGGACTGTCGGTTTGAATGTTCTTACCCTCATCTGAATCCACAAAATATTTATGAATTCGGACGAGGAAGGGAGAGAGTTTGGTGGCGGCTAGGGCAGGTGGTCACCTGCCCTAGCCGCACACACGATGCTTAGCTTGGGCGTCTCTCCCTTTTTGCTGCGATTTTTCCTCTTGCAGCAGAGGCCCGTTATTTTGGTTTGCCTGGTTGGTCTTCTGGCCCCAGGACCGGCTACTCGAGTCTAGCCTTGGACCTACGTCTCGAAGCGCATTGCGCCTTGATTCCTTTCTCACTATGATTAGCCGTGGGTTTTGCACGGTATCGCAGTGTTTCCTGGAGTTTTTTGGCGGCGCTTTTCCTTCTTAGTGAAGGCAGGTTCCCAGGTACATGGCCCCTGGTGGATCCCCGGCCGAAGTAGTGGCTAGATCAGCGACTACTCTACGATAATAGGGACCGCTGGCCTAAAGCTTCTGTCGCATAGATGCTCCTTTGCTGGCCATGAGTGGTCGGGCAAAAGTTTTGTTTTTTGTTTTTGGCTGCGCCTTGACTATTTTTTGTCTAGTCTCCCCGGCGGAAGAGGGGGTGTTTTTTTAGGTTCCCTGGTATTTTGTGGCCCCAGGCGAATCAGTACACCACTCTTCTGACTGCTGGCCTAAAATACTCGTCTCATCAGAGCTCCTTTCGGATATCAGGTTATAGGTTTTGTAAAACACTGTGCTGGAGGTAAGCATGTAAGCTGATGCTTACATCAGACAATAAACTTGAAATTATCAAGCAATAAAGCCCGATAAAATCAGAGTTTAACCTTCTGTTCTTGTGCCTCCAATACAGTGTTTTACAGAAATCTTTATATTGTTTATCTACACCTCACTTGAAGCCACTAGATTTTTGACAGTGGTCATGGCCTAGTGGATTCGAATGAGGCGTAGAATATTCGGCTTTACTTAGACACTGTACTGGAGCCAAGATGCATAAGCTTGGCTTATACCAGGTAAAAAGCCGAATGTTATTGAGTCAAAAACCCAATAAAATCATGCTTTTTGCCCTGTTCTTAGTACTCCAATACAGTGTCTAAGTTATATGGCGTTTTTTAAGAACTTTTAGCTTAACAAGCAATTATAGCACATAAATTAAATCTTGTCAATGTCTATAATATTTGTTCGCTCGAAGAAAAAAATGAGCAAAAAGAAGACGGGGACACCTCGCGTGAAGTGTCCCCGTCGTGCTCACGTTGTTGTGAGCAGGTGATAGGTCTAGCCGTGGCGCGGGTGGCGCAGGGCGAACGGCATGTCGCGGCGCGGATCGCTGCCACCGGGCTCCGTGCCACCGAAGAGGAGATCGAAGAGAGAGGAGGGTTCGTTGCCGCTGAGCAGGTCGCCCAGATCCACCCTGACCAGCCGGGGCTGATCGGGCTTGGTCTTGACGATGATCCAGCCCTTGCGCATGGTGGCGAGTTCTCCTTCCGCGAACGGACCGTAATCGAGGTCCATGACGTCTTCGAACAGGTTCAGGAGCAGTCCGATCCGTTTGGTCAGGATCCTCCTTTCCTTGTGGAAGCACCGACAGGTCTCGGCATCGTGGGCGGTACCGTCCTCGTGCATCCGATGGTGTTCCTTGGTCATCCGATTGACCTGCGAGCTCAGCTGCAGACCCAGCACGTTGAGGCGGATGATCTCGTTGTCCAGCGGACCGATGACTTCGTCGTCCGGACCGACCTCCTCGAGGCCGAAATCCTCGATCAGGGCGATGACCGCGGGGTCGTCCATGTTGATGGCCGCCAATTCGGCACGCAGCTTCTTCAGCATTGGGTTTCCTCCTTGCTCGGGTATCGGACATATGATTGCTCAAAGCAACCGCGAAGGCCTTATTCTAAACCTATTTAGGAATTGAAGGACAAAAGATTAAGTATTATTAACTATTTTTAGCATTTT
>Ga0172379_10001612_pt1 | contig 44148 bp, 99 predicted proteins | sample GrowelOW334metaG_FD_119756 | JGI IMG/M metagenome (GOLD analysis project Ga0172379, IMG submission 119756) | Groundwater microbial communities from an aquifer near a municipal landfill in Southern Ontario, Canada - Groundwater well OW334 metaG | ecosystem: Environmental > Aquatic > Deep... | reverse complement strand
CTGTAAATATTGTGGTATTATACCATTAATTCTTAATAACTATTTTGATTTAACTAAAAGTCGCAAAAGAACAGATAAATTCTATGAAGTAAAAGAAAAATTTTATGATTCAGCTTTTGTCTTCCGAAATGGTATTGACCGAGTTGATTCATCAATTGAAGAACATACATTAGGTAATTTAGTTCCCTGCTGCCCAACCTGTAATATTATGAAACTAGATATGTCTCTAGATGATTTCTTACAACACTTACTCCTATTGTCCGGAAATATATTTAATATTAATATCTCCCCGGAACAATTAGAAAATAACATACTGGTTTTTAAACAAAATATCAATCAATTACTTGAAGACCAATTAAAACCAGATTTCTCTTCCGAAGAAGAAGTAATGAATATGCTGGATGCTCAAAAAGTACGCTTGTTAAAATGAACTGTATATTCTGCAATAATCAAACCATCATTTATTCATGTGATGATGCCCCCAAAACCTTCCACTATTGCAAATATTGCTCCCCTACCGCTTACTTCATATCAAAAGAAAATAAATTACGGTCCATCTTCTTCTATAGTAGTGGTGAAGAAAATGGATACGGAAAATTCTATAGAATATTACTTAACTTGAATGAAAATATAACCCGCCTACAATTAGTATACATGTTCCCACAAGACGAAAGTTACTTGGTCCACCATGTAAAAGATTTACTCGTCATAAATCATATCTGTAATGTAACTCCATCTAATTTCCACTATAAACTAAAAACTTGGCTCACATTCTCATGAATTGCATCTTCTGTAATAACCAAACTATCATAACTTCCCAAAATAATAAACAAATATTCCACCACTGCGAATCCTGCTCCCCTTTCGCTTACTTCGTTTCTAAAAATAATGAATTAACTAAAATATTCTTCTATAGCAGTGATGAAAAACTCGGTCCCGCCTATAGAATCTATGTCCTCCTAGACCAAAATAAAACCTTGATCCAATGGGTAAATCAAGAAGAAGTCAACGGAGAATGGCTCATCCAAGATGAAAAACCTATCCTTGCCATAAATAAAATTGTCAATGTCACACCAGATAATTTCCATAACAAATTAAAAACATATCTAGTATTCTCATGAAACTAAAATGCCCCTTCTGTAATAAACAACCTTCTTATTACTCTAAAAAAGCAAAATTAATAACCTACCTGTCTTACGATATTTTAATCGCCCCATTCTTCCGCTGCCGACACTGTAACGTAGTATGTTGGCTACATTCACGCGGACGCTCAACCTCTAAAGAAATACAAGATATATGCTTGTTCTATAATCCATTCTATATTAGATTGAATTATTATAGAAATGTAACCGAATTGTGGAAATTTAATAAGAAAAAGATATACTCAAATAAAAATATGCTGATCGCTACCCGCTACGCAGATCATGTCACTACCATTAACTCCATTATCAGTGTATCCCCAGATACCTTAAATCAAAAAATCAAAACTATCCTAACATTCTCATGAATTGTAAATTTTGCAGTAATATACTAACCGAATATGAACCCTTAGTGTTATTCTATAATGATCCTCTCCATTGTACCCTATGCAATTATTTCTTAATTAAAGATAAACTCATGTCCTTTAAAATAAAAATAAATGATTCATTATACGAAATCTTAATAGACTATACCCGTAATGTCACTATCATCAGTAAAATCAGACCCAATAATCCACAATTCTCTGATTATATCACTACCATAAACTCTATCCTGGATTTTACTCACAATCCGCCCAATCAAAACTTAAAACTATCCTCACCTTCCTGTAAAATCATGAAATGTATATTCTGTAATAATCAAGTCGAATTAGGTGACTGGAAACCACCACATGAATTATGTACCCCATATCACGGCGACCCCTACGGCTGGTGCCATAATCACCACGTCCCCATCTATTTTAAATGGCACGAAGACTATATCCCAATAATAGATAAACCAAATAAAAGATCCGTGTCTATCACCCTCCAAAAAAAAATGATTACCGAACCCCAAAATGATCTACATCTCCCCTATAAAGCTATCTACCAAGATCTCATTAAAAAAACTACAACCCTATACCAAAATGGTCCATATGGAACCCTCCTAACCCTTAACTACCTCCCAGAACTAAATCCATTTACCTTCTACCCACTGTTAAATAGATTATTAAACCTTGTCGTATTCTCTTAAGGACTAAACTCTCCCTCAAATAACTTGTCCCCATTCCCCCTTATACAATAATTCATCCTCCTCCAATCATACCCCACTATCTGCTCCACTACCCCACTGTCCACACATGCCGCCTTCCCTAACATGTAATTAGCCCTCATCAATCCTAAATCAGTATGCCTCGCCCCCATTAAATGCCCAAACTCATGCAATACTACCCCGTATATATCCCCCTCCCCTATATACTCCATCACTAAATACATATACCTCCCTCCTATAGCATCCGTAAACCCTAATGTCCTCTTCCCATACTCATTACTTATTAAATTACTGTCCTTATCCAATTTCATCACTATGTACGCCCACCCCATCTCCGCTTCCTTTATCTTCTCCATCTCCATTATAAAACTACCACCATCCTCTAACCTAACATATCCATTCAATACCAAATTCCACCTGTCCATCGCCCGCCATATCTCTCCCCTCTCCTTATCCGTAAAATATAAATCTAAATAAACCCTCATTACCCTCGCCTCCACCCCCTCCACCTTGGGCTGGTCTAAGTAATGATAGGTGTCCTCCGATGTCGTACACTTGCACCCCACTACCATCATCCCCATTAGTAAAACCATCCATATCTTCCTTATCATCATTATCTCCCCTCTCTACCTCAATATATACTACCTTATTACTTCCACTATTTTGACCATACATATATCGTCTCAAAAAACAGCCATTATAATGCGATAAGATGCTATAAAGAAATTAGAAATTTAAATTGGGTGGTTTGGAGTGTCAAAGAGTGGTAAAGAGTGGTTATGGAGTATTTATTACATTATCAAAACCCCATTACGGGCTCTTTCAAAACCTCAAATGAGGTGTTATGAATGATTAGGGAATGTATTAGAGTATATCATGAAGGATGACATTTGGGTTGGAAGGTGGTTATGAGGCATGGATTTACTTAATTGACCCTCCTGGGGAGGCAAGAAGCGAGCCAACACGTCACCCACCCCACCTTTTTATCCCACCTCTCCCCACTATACTACTCAATGTAGTATAACGTAGTATAACGTAGTCTAAGGTAGTTGGCACACTATAAGCATTATTGCAACCCATGCCAACTATATTCCAACCTTTTCTTTTTTCTTTCTTATTACAGTTTATCTTCTTTTTTCTTTTTTATTCTTTCCGTAACAAAGAAAGAAAAAACGGAATCATTGTTGTGGCATACTCAATGCAATATAGCAAGCGTGCCAAGTCTCTCTGTCCTACATTCTGCCCCTTTTCACCACCCATCCTGTGGTTCTGGCATAGTCTTTGCTTCATTGCTTAGCCTATGCCGAGCAAAGTATCCTACATCCCACGACACCACCCCACCATTCACCACTTTGGCATACCCTGTGCTCTCTTGCAGTGCTCGTGCCAAGTCCAGTTGTCCTACATCACCCGACAGCGCCGCACCATTCGCTACCTTGGCATACCCTTCGCTCCAATGCAAAGCTCGTGCCACCCGCCTCGCAGCTCCCCCTTCCGTCCCGAGCGGATTCCGTCCCCAACAGAAGAGCATTGGCTCTCCCCATCGAGTAACGGGGTAAAGCCAGATTGTGAGCCAAAAACCTTTTCCCCGCAACGAACGAAAGAGAAAACCCATGAACGCCAATTCCGCCCTGACTGCTCTGAATGCCATGCTCGCGATCCAGGCGGCACGCTCCGCTGAGATCGATTCCGCCCGCAAGGCGGATTCCGCCCCGGCTGCAACGCCGGTCGCGACTGAGGATTCCGTCCAGGCTGAAACGTTGCCTGAGCCGATCAAGGGCGGGCAGGGTGCCGATGCCAGCGGCTTTTCCGTCTGGCGCGGAAAGCGCGCCACGGGTCCGGGATTCGTTGCTGGCATGGCGGGTGCGGATCACGAGGCACGCAAGATGCGTGCCAGTCTCCTAGCGCTGGCGAGAACAGCGGTGACGGAATCCGACGAACATTGTGAGTTGGCGAATATCGCGGATCGCAACCGCGATAATTGCGCCAAGGACGGGACGGTCGACGACGCCCTGGGTTACGCCCAGGACGGAATCCTGGAGCGTGGAATGAGCCAGCTAAAGCTGGCGTTGGCTGAAAACATCCTGGACGAAGTGTCCAGGAATGATGTCGACGCTCTGACCCGGCGTTACCGTGACGCTGGAAACGCCTTGGCTGCAATCGAAGAAGTGATTGCAGTGTCGACGGATCCGGCTGCGTTGGCAAGCATGGAGCCTGCAACGCGGTCCGATGCTCGACGGGCGCGTTGCCGCGCCGCGTTGGCTCGCGAAGCTGCGAAGGATTCCGCCCCGGACGCAACGCCCGCCCCGCTGGCGGATGTGTCCGCAGCGGATCGCGAAGCCGCTCGGCAGGCTGAGATCGATCGTCTCGCAGCGGAATCCGCTGCGGACGATACGACCCAGGTCGACAGCTACCTGGAGTAACCAGTCCGCTGGGGACGGAAGTCCCCGAGCCCCGGCTTCCAGCCGGGGCTTTTTTGCGTTTATGGTCTTGGCGTGCGGTTTGCATCCTTGCAAGCGTGCCAAGTCATTCCTGTCCCACTGCAATCCAGTCAGACCAGAATCCGTTCGTGTTGTAATACGAGTGTGGGGATGGTTATGGCATAGGGGATGCAAGGTGCAAGCGTGCCAAGTTGGAGAGGAGGGAGTGTGTCGTCGCCCCATCGTATAACGGGGTAAAGGTGGGGGGTGCTTCGACGGTGACACGATGCACGACGACGACGCGCTATTATAGCACGGTCGTAACGCAGCTACGGGGATGCCGCGACGCCGAGCGTCGTTGAGCCGCCCCATCGTGTAACGGGAGCAAGGCTGTTGGTGTCAAACACGGAGACGAACATCATGGGCTATAAGATTGTCAAGGTGTTCCACGCCGATCACGGCGTGGATGAGTCGACCATGCTTGGGGCTCTCGAAGAGATTAAGCCGCAGGGCTTCTTCAAGCGTACAGTAACGCTCCCAGCTGATCACGCTGATCTGACCAACAACCTGTACGGACCGGATGCGGGTGACCCGCCCGTCAAGGGTGAGTCACTCGTTCGGGACGCGGGAGATGAATATCGAGGGGCGACGCCCTTCGTCAATCTGCCCCCGCGTCCCACGCGCCTCTTGACCATGATTGGCATGGCAGAAGGGGAGGACGTGACAGTTTTCACCGCCTATGGCGGTCCTGCTGCTGAGCGTATCCCGAGCGACCCGTCGCTCGCGGAAGACCCGGATGGCAAGGCTGCGGCGGAAGCCTTCTGGGGGCAGCATGCTCTCAGCATCGCCGCCAAGAAGTAGCACAGCGCCCCATCGAGTAACGTGGTAAAGCCTGAGCCCGCCACCCCGAAAGGGGCGCGGGCTTGTGGCGATGGGAGAACAACACATGATCAAGAATCTCACGCCCCACGCGCTAACTCTCGTGTCTGAAACCGGAACGGAGACGTTCCCCAGCGAAGGGCTGGCGAGGTGTGCTCAGGCAACCCAGAGTGCTGGCGATCACGAGGGCATCCCCCTCGTGAACACAGTGTTCGGAGCCGTCGACGGGCTCCCCGATCCCGAACCTGGTGTCCTGTACGTCGTCAGCGCTCTCGTTCGGGCAGCCGTTCCGTCTCGGACGGATGTCGCGTCCCCCGGAGACCTGGTCAGGGACAGTGCTGGGGCAGTGATCGGATGTCGCTGCCTGGTCGTCAACCCCATCGCATAACGGGGTAAAACCAGAAGGCATACAACACCTGGTTCGGTGTTGTTGAGCGAGGAGAATGGATCTTCTCTTCGCTCAAGAGGATCGAACCAACGGACGGCAACAACGCGCCCATATACGGGCAGCACCCGCCCTCCGTTAGGGGCTGATATTAGCCCTACCCAGAGTTGAGACAGCCAACCGCCCAAAACTGGGCAACTCATCGAGGCTACTCCACTCTCTCCAGACCCCACCCTCACTGAAACGACCAGTAGGGGAATCTCGGAGGTGCGAAAGCACAGGTAGGATTGCTGATGGTTGTAACCCTCGATCTCTCTGTTCTCCTAGATCTCTCTGTTCGGTGTTGCACCCCAGGAGGTTCTCGTGAAGAATAAGGATAGGGACCGGACTCGGAAGTTCGAGTCCCATGCCGAGACTCTCACACTGAACGGGATCGACCTCTGGGACCTCCCCAAGTGGGGAGACCCTGCTGATCGAGTCCGAGCCCAGGGGCGCAAGCCCCGCAACAAGAACCACAGGGGCTAACATGACCACCAAGGAAAAGTTGGAAGCTGCGAAGGCGTCCCTTGACGCCCTTCGCAAGCAAGTCAGAACCCAGGAGTGGGCTGTGGAACAGCTCACTCGCGAACTGGCGGTCGAAGCCCCTTGGGGCTGGATCGCCACCTACGAGGAGGACGATGCAGGTGTCCTTCAACGCCAAGAGGTGTATGCAGTCTCGTTGGGGTTGTGGGTTCGCATCGAGGGAGACTACACGGTCTCCCCGATCGAGGAAACTGACTCCGTTCACGCTCATACTGATTATGAGTATGAGTATTCTAGTACACTCAAGGATGGGGAATGTAAGGGTTTGAACGGGGATATCTGGCTCGCCTTCAGGCGAGCCGATGCCGAGTTCCCCGACGTCTGGTCGCGAACCCCAGACGGTGAAGACGACTACCGGGAATGAACGAAAAGCCCGCCTCCCAATGGGAGAGCGGGCTTGTGGCGATGGGAGAACACCATGAATAAGAGAATCGTCGCAACGGGGATTCGATTCCCCAAGGGTACTTCAAGGGAAGCCGTCAAGGCTTCTCTTCGTGAGTACCCTGCTCTCTCGAAGCTTTCTCACGAGACCTTCATGAAGGTCTGCGTTGACGGAAAGGTGAAGCTTTCCGTCAAGGTCGGAAAGAATAGGATGCTCGTGTCAGCATCCTATTCTTGTTGCACCTACGCAGTCGAGGACTTCGGCTACTCAGAAGAGCGTTTCTCGGAGTCATGGGACATTCCCTGACTCCAACCAGGAGAGCCCAAACTGTCTGATTGTGGCACTGGACAATTACAGTGCCACTGTTTTAAACCGCCCGACCTTATCTGGCACGCCCTTTGCAAGGAGCAAGCATCGTACCAAGACCCGGCACCCCACAAGCGTGCGAGCCGCACCCCATCGAGTAACGGGGTAAAACCAGAAGGCACAACACAACGAACCCCAACGACGATGTGGAACGGAATCGCCCCACGTCAAAAAGGGGAGAACCCTGCGGTGCTAGCCCAAAGGGTGTCAGGAAAAAAGGATTCCAATAAGGGCGGGAGGACTTCGTGTGCCTCCAACTTTAGGCAACTAACCCAGGAGTATAATCATGATTCCACCGGGTTGAGTCACCCCATGCAAGTCCGGTCGGGCAGGACTTGTGGGGAATATTGCGCCCGATGCAACGTGGGGAGTTCTCCAGCTTCGCCCCATGCCAAGATGAAAAGCAAAAGCTGGAACGCATCCTATCGCGCAAAAGAGATCTGGCAGGACAGCTCTCAAGTCGCGGTAGGGTGCGTTTTTTTTTTCTTAGGTTGGCGTAGCGTTTGCAAGGTGCTTCAACTATGCCAAGTCTAAACCCCTGGTGTTGTCGGCTGTTGATCGTGCTTGGCACACTCAATGCAATATTGCAAGCCATGCCAAGTCAAACGGTTCGCCCCATCGAGTAACGGGGTAAAGACAGTTGGTGTTCGATGCAACAGCGACAATGACACGATATGATTCGCATCGAATGTTCGTTCGCCCCCATCGAGTAACGGGGGCAAGACATTGTGCATGAGGTGCATATGAATGAATCGCCAGTAGGTATTGTCCTGGGCGTGGGCGTCACGCTGGTCTTTTGCTGGCTGACTGCCCACGCAATCGTCGGGTTTCTGTTCGGACTGTAAAACCAACTGCCCCATCGAGTAACGGGGGCAAGACAGTGTTCGGAGGAACACAATGGACAACAGGCTTCGGGCGATAGCGTTGGCAACGATCCTGGAGGAAGCTGAGGCGAAAGCCTCAAAAGCCGCCTTGGACCTCATCAAGGCAACTGCCCCGTGGGATATCTGTGATCCCCATGGGGCATACTACAAAGCGGAGTCCGAGATTCTTATGCCCTACATAAACTGGGCAGTTCTCCGCTGGGCGGGTCACCTTGAGACCGATCAGTACCTTGAAGGGCTGATCACGGGCAGGGAGTATCTCTCTGCCATGCTCCTCAAGATTGCCTGATTCGTTCAATGATAGCCCGCCTCCCGCAATGGGAGAGCGGGCTTGTGGCGATGGGAGGATACTAAAGATGCATGTTGCATTCACAGGGATTCTTGTGGCGGAAGTGACGGAAGTCATTCCCGCAAACATTCCAGAAGGCTACGTGCGTGTTGACCACACGCACATAACCCTGCTCTCTTCTGAGTTGAGCAAGGCAGTTCGGGCATACCTCAAGAGCAATTGGGGTGCCAGTTCATTGCCTGCCTTCCCTAACGTCACGTTTGGAGAGACGTATCTTGCCGACAATGGCAAGAAGGCTTCTCTGGTCGCGACGTGCAACGAACAAGCTGAGATCCGTGCTTGGGTCCAGCAAGTCGTTGCAATACTTGGACTGGACGTTCAGGTGGATCCGTCCAGGGTCTACCACGTCAGCATCGCCAATCGCACCGGGTCGCAATTCGACTCGGTCCCTGATCCCTGGAATCACAGGGTGAACCGCCCCATCGAGTAACGTGGGCAAACCTAAGGGTATGACAATGCAACTCAAAGCAACCATCGAGGGATTGAAGGCGGCTTGTGTGGAAGCCGTCGAAGAAGAGAAGTTGGCACGAGCCTCTGCGGATAATGCCCGCAAGGCATTCGACAAAGCCCAGGACGTTCTCCTGGGTGCGAAGCTTCGAGCCGCTGAAGCAAAGGATCTCCTTCGTCAATTCGAGAACCGTCAGGTTCACGAGGAGATCACTCAGAGGGAAGTTGACATTGCCCTCATGAAGGGTCTCGAATACCAGGTGGGCGATGAGTATACGCAGGAGAAGAAGAATCTCCTGCGCGATACACCAGCACTTGAAAGGTGGTTCGAATGAATCTGAGTGTAGGCAGGCTAAAGAAGGCAAAGCCTGAAAACCTTCTGAGGCTTGCCAGATTCCTCAGCTTGCGAACCGATGGCATGTCTCACAGGCAAGTCGCCAAGCTCGTACGCTGGCGCATCACACGTCCAAGCCATCGGTTTGCAGATCCTGCGAAGCGGCAGGATTACGCTTCTATGTGGGAAAACCTCTAAACATCCAAAGTGAGGTAGAATCATGCAATTGCCCGATGTGAGATAAGCGGGTGATACCCGCCAGGTTTGCTAGGTTACTATGCCTGAAAACCTAGCTAGCAGTGGAACGCGAAAGTTCCTTGGTTATGAGGTTCCAACCCAGTTGGACGATCATAGGGCGTACCACATAAACAGGAAAGCGCCCAAAACAAAACTAAACGATATATAACTATTGAAAGGTAGGTGATCAATTGGGTCAGCTACTTAGACGCAAGCGGGTGATGCCCGCGTAGGTTTTGATAATTATATAGAGGAAGAAAAAAGTTTTTGAAACGCGATGCGGATTCCCGGTGCCCTGTGGGGTGCCGGGTTTTCGCGTTTCTTTTTGCCCGGTGGTCGTGGTCTGCAAGGCTTCGCTGCGTCGACGTGCTATGGCACGTCGATTGCAAGGTGCGACGATTGTGCCAACCCGTGTCGACGCCCGGCATGTCCTTTATTCTCAAGAATATGGAATAAAGTTTACACCGCCCGAACTTGCCAAAGGGCGCAAAGCTACCATACCTCTAAACCAAGGAAAACATGGAATATATGAACCGGCATACCCCTTGCAATATTGCAAGCGTGCCAACTTTCCATCGACCATATATGACAATATATTATATGACTATATATGTGGTGGCACATAGCGTCAATTCGACATGGCATGTTCTGTGCAATATTGCAAGCGTGCCAATTCCCCTTACGCGCGTTCCTCAGATCCGACGCGAAAGCGCCCCATCGAATAACGGGGTAAAGCCAAGTGGTGCAACGACGGAACGCAGCAACGACAGAACGAATGTTACGCTGCGAACGGAATGACAGCGCCCCATCGAATAACGGGGGCAAGACAATTGGTGTTCAATCCACGGGGCGAAAAGAAAACGCCCCATCGAATAACGGGAGAAAACGCAATGTGGAAGCTACTCGTCATGTGGGTCATGTTGGCGGCTTGCATCTTCTGTGCCGTCAACTTCTTCCTGATTCCCCAATTCCCCATCGTGGCACAGAACCTGCACGGTGGGTTGACTCTCTGGGGTAGCGTGGGATCCAGTGCGTTGGTCATGATCGCCGGAATGTTGTTCGGCGGAAAGTGACAGGACGCCCCATCGAGTAACGGGGTAAAGACACTAGGTACAACGAACGGAGCAAGACAATGACAACGCGTAAGATGGGTCCGAAGGGGCTGTTGCAGAAGGCGAATAGTGCGACGGTTAGCGCCATCGCCTTCTTCGAAGCTTACCGGGAGTACCTTCTGACCAGTGAGGTCTCCTACGCCACGGCTCCTATCGTGGCAAAGGTCGACGCCGGGGAATTATTCCCCACGCCAGCTTTGGATGAGATCAAGCATGCTGTCATGGGACATATCATGCTTGTGGACCTTCTCAAGGCAAAGGAGTCTGTGGAAAAGGCGAGCAAGCCTACTCAGAGCAAGAAGCCTTTCCAGGCAGTCATTCGCGACGGGTCTGGATCCATCATTCTGGACGAAAAGGGCAAGGAAGTCAAGCAGACTTTCGATCTGCCCCAGCGTGCGAGCGAATGGTGTGATCGCCGTCTCTTCGAGCAGACTTCCGATTGTTTCGGGGAAGTCTTCCACCATGGGGTTCACTACGAATTCGTGAATCGAGACGAGTCACTTGCTCGTATTCTGAAGCCCCAGCGCATGGCACTTCACAAGGTGAACCATCCCGCTCAGAGCAAGATGGGGTTTGGTGTCAAGGTGAAGGAAAGCAAGTGTACTTTCAGCCACGGCTGAAACGACACGCCCCATCGAGTAACGGGGGCAAGACAGTGTGTGTAGGTAACAACAACGATAACAACGGGACATAATAAACAGTCCCAATTACCAGGAGAATCAACATGGAAAAGATCAATCTCGCAACGCTCGCCGCTCTCTGTGTCCGCAACGAAGATGGGACCATCGATGTCCAGTCGACCCTGTACGATATCGAGGATGCGTTGGACGTCCTTCGAACCCAGGAGTCCGAATCGTTGGCTGCAATTGCCAACGCGGTGCATCAAGTCTTCGATGCACACTTGGGACAAGTGTTGAGCATGCCTGCGGTGTGTTCAATCGCGTCGGGTCTCATGGGTGTGACGCCCCAGGAGTTTGTCGAGACCCAAAAGGCGGTAGGGTTGTGGGTTCGAACGAGCAACCAGTTTCGGGTTGCAAAGGGGAAGGGAGGCGGGGTCACTCGCCTCCGGGATATCCCCGAAAAGGCTTAGGCGGATAGGCTTGGTGAACACGATCAGGAACCTGGGCATGTTCTAAAACTGCCATTATGCTCTGTGGCAATGGTGTCAGCGTACATCAATAAACCGTTGTCTGATCAACAAGGGTGATAATGATGCCATTAGTCTGATCAACTGATGGAAGTTACGTTTACAGGTTCGATCCCTGTACAGGGCTGCTGGGTTCGGTGCAACCTTGAATGCACCAAAACATTCCATAGGTGGAGGAACACATGTTCAGCGATTCAAGCAAAGAGATCAGCAACGTCTATGGTGAGATCTCGAACACACGCAAGGAGATTCGGGGTCTGCGAAGCGAATTGAATACGATTCGCAGAGTGAAGCGGGAATTGAAGCGGCTTCAGAACAAGAAGGAGAGGCTTGCGAAAGCCTTGCGCATCGAAACGGGAACATACTGGGAGGGTGAATAAGTGTATACCACCAGAAACTTCAAGAACAAGAAGGCTCTCAAGGATGCGGTCAAAGCTGGAGAACAGGTACGCCTGTACTCTCCAGGGTTCGGATCGCCAAAGGAGAATGGGGTTGAGTTTGTGGAAGGACCACACTACCCAGAACCACACAAGTGGTATGCTGAGGTGACCGTCAAGGACGGAATTGTGGTTGCAGTGAAGTGATAGGCGAATAGAATCTCAAACAGATCTATTAGGTGTGATATGGGACGTTCAAACGTTCGATGTGAGATGGCACATACGCCAGCTTCTCCAAACAAGAACCGTGTACGTCGGAACATGTTGAAACTAGCCCTAAAAACCAACGACGTCATTACAATCAGTCATGGGCTTTTTGAATCACTGATGATGACAGAATGGAAAGGATGCATCAAAGCCTGTGATATCGATCCAGGTGTACGCGAGTCTATCAAGTACCAGCGTGAGTCTGAATATCCAGACTTGCGGATTCTTCCGCCGGGACGGAGCATTCAAGAAACTGTGAAAGATTGGTGTCACTCTCCTTCCCAGGTAAAGAACCTTGGTATTGTAGATGTTGACCTTGCGTGTACTCTTCTAGAGGCATGGCGAATTCTGAATCCAGTTCTTCAAAGCCTTCATCATGCAAACTATAATGGGCGCACGTTTCTTACGTTCAGAAACGGACGAGATGTGTTTAGTAGTTTGCAGGAGCGTATTGATTGGTTGAGTCGCCAGCTACCAGAGGGTGTTAGTGTAGCAAGCTATACGCCCTACGTATCTACGCGTATTATGGAACACGCAGATCGAAAGCGCGGTTCAACAATGTGTATTGTTGAGCTGAAACATAACTAGTTCGGACAGTGGCATGCCGTTTGCAAGGTGCAATCCGCGTGCCACGCCTTGACGACCGGCTAAACGAGCCCCATCGAATAACGGGGGCAAACCAGAGTGTGAACGAACAACAACACATGGAGAAAGACGATGGATCCTATTCTGGCTGCGGCAGTGATTGTTGCTGAGATGTTGATCAAGACAGGTGCGATTCCGCCTCCCCCAACGCAGAAGGATGCGGATCTCCTTTTGAACAAGTGCTACGAACTTGTTCAAACAAAGGCGAATGAACTGCGGGCAACTGCTCTGGCAGTTCAATCGGCAGGAAACGGGATTCTGAACTAACGGAGTAAGCCCCATCGAATAACGTGGGCAAACCTGAGGGTAAGACAATGGCAAGCAAGAAGGGTATTCATTGGTCTTTGACGGTTCCTCGCAAGCGTGAACGCAATGCGTTTGCAATTGCAGTGGCAAAGGGGGAGGCTTCTCGTGGAGCAAGGATCAATTCCAAGAAGGTCAAGAACCGTAACAAGAAGACTCTCGAATGGATGGAAGAGGATTGGGGTGACGATGAAGATCAAGGTACTTGATACACTCTTCTGTGTCTTCGTTCTAGGTCCATTGGTATGCATTGCAATTGCATATGAATGGGTCTATGGAAGGGTTCCGGCAACGGAATATCGTTACGAAAACCATGGCTGGGAGGAATGACATGAGTGACACCATCAAGGTTACGGTTCCAATTTCCTACTTGGAGAGTTTGATTCGTTGGTCTGAGAATCTCAGTATCAGACTGACGGCGGCGGAAAGGGCGCTGGATACCTACAAGAAGGCGGAAAGGATTCCGCCTGTGGTGAGGGATGCGTATTCGATGTCGACCATCAAAGCGGAGTCTGAGATACTTCGTCTGTTTGTGTTGGCGCGGGATTACCCCGAGAACAGGTATGCTGCTTTCAATCAGATTCGTCAGCTTCTGATTGAGGAATATCCCGACCAGAGGATCAATCAGATCAAGAAGGTTCGGGAATTGACGGGAACGGGCTTGAAGGAAGCCAAGGAGTTTGTCGAAGGTTCCTACGTGAACATCGATATGCCCAGACTCAGAATCAAGCCCTAAGGGAGTGTTTCCCATGAAAGTCTACATTGTTACGTTCTCAGTTGGTGAATATGCGGAAGATCAAGAGCATTGCGATGTCAATGCTTTTGATTCTCCCGAGAAAGCCAAAGAGTATACGGATCGCATGAATGCAATCCTACAAGCGGGATTGCATAAGATTGAGTTGGAGCAAAGAAAAGAATATGGCGATCCGAATGCTAAGAATCGAAAACTGCATGACGAGCTTGTACGTCATTGTCAGCGTCTTGACTACTACATCCTAGATGATGCCAGATTCACCTATGATGAGGTAGGGTTAGAAGTGTACTAAAACACTTAGACGTGTACTAAAAACTCAGATACATCCAAAGAGCTTGACTCGAAACTAGGAGAATCAGAATGAGCCATAATTTTCGTAGTCATACTTCCTTCAACGGAAGTGACTATTCATGTGGACAAGATGAGACTGGACGGATCCACGTTTGTTCGGATGAGAAGGGAGTATTCCAGCGTGTGAAGCGATTCCGCGTTGGAGTCAATGTCCTATCCGAGACCATCAAGTGGATTCCCGAGCCTGATATCGTGGATCTGGTGAACAAGCGATTCCGAGTGAAGTGTCCATATTCCATGAATGATGGAAGGTATGCACTTTCACTCATGGTGAAGCAGGGAATGGTCCAGGTTCGGACTGTTCGAGTCGCTGGAAAGATTCAGCGACAATACAAGGTCTCAGCCAAGGAAGCGGAATTGTATGCGGAGTGGATGGCTACTTCGTTCTGGGTCTGAAAGGCAGGATCTCATGTCTGAGCATGAAACATTGAATCAGTTGATTGCCCTACAATCCAAGATCTTCGACCTTCAATCGAAGATGTTTGAGCTTCAATCCAGACTCTTGGAAAGTAGGGGAAGTCAGTTTCAATTGCAAGAGACCAATTCAACGGATTCTATTGCGAATCCAACGGATCCGATGGTGGATGCGTATGAGTCTTTTGCAACGGAGAAAGGAGAACCCTTGCAGCTTCATGCTAAAAGGGGACCAAAGCCAAGTGACAAGTCACGCAATGCAGTGATCAAGTCTCTACTTGTCAAGTACGATGGGCAAGAAGTAGTTGGGACAGACTTCTGTTGGGAAGCCGAGGAAGAATATGAGCGTCGGAATGGACGCGAACTTCCAATCATCTCACCAGATGCTTCGCCTGCTATTATCCTGCTTATCAAGCAGGAACTGAATCGAAGGAAAAATTCGCACTTTACTCCTCATCGTAAAACCGGATCCATTCGAACAGTTGGACCCGATAAGTGGTTGATTTCCAGCAATCCCACTTCTGATTGACTCTTCTGTGCAGCCGCTCCCACATACAGTGGGAGCGGAAATTTATACCGCCCGCACTTGCCCGACCTTCAGGGGTTCCAGATTTTCCGTAATTCTGGACTTTTGGGCTGGAAAGGCTTTTTGTTTTCGGCGGGGCGTTGGCACGTCGATTGCAATGGTGCGACAAACATGCCACCTTGCGCCGCCCCGTGTTCCGGTAGGATTGACCATATATGAAGTGACATTACATGGCATATATGGTCATTGTGGTGTTGGCATAGGCTGTGCAATATTGCAAGGCGTGCCAAGTTGGGAGCGGGTCACCTCACGATCCGCGCGGCGCGCGCGTAGCAAGAATCGTGCCAGGCATAGTTCTTGCATGGGGAGGTTGCCCCATCGAGTAACGGGGTAAAACCTGTTGGTGTTCGATGCAACGCAGCAACGCAGCAACGGAAACGCAATCGTTCCGTTAGCGACGGAATTCTGTTGGGAATGGAAAGCTGCGCCCCATCGAATAACGGGGGCAATCGAGCCCACAACAGCGGGAACGGAATTGACGGTTTCCGTTGTGGGCGCAATCGATTCTGTTTAGAGCGGAATTGACGAGCCCCATCGAGTAACGGGGTAAAGACAGAGAGTGCAACAACAAGACGATGCAAGCCAATGACAACCGAATTGAGTCGGTTCTCAGGATGGCGGCATCAAGAGGATTCATTCCGTGGGAGGTGTCATATGACAACCATTAGTTTGCAGACCTACTGTGTTCGTAACAGCGACGGTTCCATCGATCTCGATGGAACGGTGGCGAAGTTCTCTGGGGACTTGCTTCGCTTTCAGACCGAAAGGGAGTTGGAGGCAGAAGCTGTGGGAGAAGCGGTGAATGCCGTCTTCGACCAGTACCCTGGGGCGAAGTTGAATATGCCTGCTGTGACGAGCATGGCGCTTCAGAGGCTGAACGTTCAGCCCGAGAACTTCAAGACCTTGACCGAGAAGGTGCAGGGTTACATCCGAGACCGGGCAGGGGAGAGGGATTCTGGTGCTCCCTTCCATATCGGAAAGGGAAAGGGTGGGGGAGTTTGCCGTTGGGCAGACCAGCCCGAGCCCAAGCCCGAGAGCTGAATCATTGGGTTATGGGGCATAGGAGAATCGACTATGCCCTTAGCCCTACAAGCGGATTCTAAACGTCATAACGCCATACATGTGGGGTGGTTGTATGGATACGCTTAGTAATCTCACCCCAAGTTTTTATCATGGGCACATTAGGCTAGAGCCGGGATGGTAGCACATGATACAGCTTGGATGTGTATATAAGGCTTTATAACCCGAGGACTTACCGGGATGTCTCTTGGGATAATGCCCCTATACTTATGATGCATCGATAGGTGCCGGTGTAGGGGAAACGGACGAATCAAGAATGAGCCTGTCCGTGCATCCTTTCTTCCACCTGGGCAAGTGTATAAACTGCCTGTTTAGAATAGATACAAAAGCTAAAGGTGTTATTCGTCTTTAGTTTTTGTATGTGTTCTGATGGTTCAGAAAACGATCCTTTTCTAAGGAGAAGAGTCATGCGCGGATTCGTCATGGAAAACGAGGAGTTTGACGAAGAGGGGAATGAGACCCTCAAGTCAAGCATTCGTCGGGAGATGATTCAGAAGCTCGCATCTGAGTGGAATGAATACCACCAGAAGATTGAGCAACGTGGCTGGATGGATCCTGAGGAAAGGTATCAAGAGCAAGATTACCTTTCCGAGCAAGCTGAAGATGCGGCATATCAAGCTGTATGTGAAGCTGAGGAAAAGGCAGAGAAGGAGAATCTTCCTGTTCCTACTGAGGAAGAGCTTTCTGCTATTCGAACGAAGGCAGAAGAAGAGTTCCATGCTCAGGTGAATGCTAAGAACCAAGAGGATCATGACCGAATTGCGGTCATTGAGGAGCTTCTTGGTGAGTTGGGTGCTCGGATGATGAGACCGTACGAGCATTGGAATGAGGAAGAGCGGTACATGGAGTACATGGAAACTCGATACGATAACGATCCAGACTACTAAAAGGTGGAGTCATGAGCGACATTGGTTATGCGTTAGTAAAGAATAACGCTTGGGTTCCTCATGTTTACAAGATTGGAGCGCGTGTTCAATCGAAGGCTGATGATGAATGTCGATTCAGTGGCAAAGTCATTGGTCATGGAGTGGTGAATAACTCCTTGGTTCTTCTTGTTCAATTGGATGAGGGATCTTATGTGGAGAATAAGTGTGTGAAAGCATATGTATCCACATTGATTGTGCATCCAAGCAACATAGAGTGAGCCCCATCGTGTAACGGGGTAAAGGCAGGGAACATGGGAACGTATGCAAGACTGAATGCGATGCCTGCCGAATCATTCTTGGATCCTGATAAGTTCAAGACTGATACGGACTCTTATCCAGAAGCGGGATATGCTGACCAGCAATTCCAAAAGGGGTTGAAGATCAGTAATGAATCCTTAGAGGTAGGTGTTTCTGCATATGGGACGTGGTGGGCTCATGGGAAGGATGGTAGTCATACAACTTCATATGAAGGGATTGGTTATCATTCATGCACGGCAGACCTTTTGCGAGGGTTTTTGGCAGGAACGGCGAAGTTCATTATCTATCGATTGACAGATGATGGAATAACTGAGACCTGCATAAAGGAATAGGTACCGACATGGGATACGCGAACTGTGTTGGCTTTTAGCTAACGAGAATTTTCCATCCCTTGAAACAGGACAAGAGTTTGTGAACTGGTGTTCACGTCGAAACGTAGATGTTTTGGCAATGAATGGCAGGGAGCAAATTATTATTCTTTTCAAGGAATTCGTGAATGAACGAATAAACCGGATCCTTAAAAAGGGATAATATGAACAAGCTATTCGAAGCCGTGTTGCAATATCGTAAGAACCATCTTCAACAGATCCTAATGGATAATGGGGTTACGGCTACGAATGAGGAGCTAGAAATCCTGCTATCAGAGTATGTGGCTGTGGAATCTGAACGTCGAGGTTGGATTGATCTTGATGATTTCGAGCCACATGAGTTAGTGGGTATGTTGAACAGACTCAGGACACCTGAATCAGGTGATCCTTATCGGGATTACGAAGAGAAGTATGGAGAAGACTTCTCTGTCGAACAAGCCCATTCTCCTGAGTGGTATCTCCAAAACGGTACTTGGACAGAAGTGCATGCTGCATTGCAGCAAATTGCACGTAAGCAAGTGATTCTGCTTCGAGAAAAGGTGGAATGAGACATGGTGAATTGTTCAAGGTGTAGTGGGACTGGGTATGAATACTACGAGGATGATGGGCGTATGCAAAAGGACGCTTGTTATCATTGTGGAGCTACTGGTCAAGTGGATGAAGAGACAGATTTTCATGACCAATTGGCATGGGTTGCGACGGCGATGGCATATGAATCTGTCAAGCAATCTATTAGGAACATGAATGATGATCCTGATGGAGAGGGGTTCTATTTTCATGCGGCTGAGAATATGATGTCTCCGCATGATATGGAGCAGAGTATGGTTTACGAGCGTGTGGGAGACTTCTTGGAGAAGCTGGATAAGCTTTCTTCTGAGGAGCAGAAGGAGTATGTTCGTAAGCTTCATGCTCTTGAAGAGATTCAGCCCATTTGAGGAGAAAATTCCAATGAATATTGGATGTCAAGGGAAAGTGTTTTACGCATACTTTGTGTGTAGATTTGATGATTGTGAATACAAGGTAAGTGTAGAGGTGAATGAGACAGATACGCCTGCGATTGTGGCAAAGAAGCTGCAAGAGAAAGCGGATGAAATTGAGAGGGAAGCCTTGGAAAGGAGTCTGACGGGATTTGCTTTTTTCCAAGGGGATTATGATAGGCGGGAGAGTCGTTGGACTATTACCAAACAGGAGAGTCGGTATAATGGCAATTCGAATTCTTAATGCGAAGGGAGCATCTATGCGTTCGATCAAGAACAAGCGTATGATTGAGCGTGAAGAGAAGATGGCTCTCAGGAAAGATACTGGGCGATATGTTAAGGCAGAGCTTGAGAAGATTGACAGCTTGATTCGCAAGGCTGTGCATGATGGCAGATTCACTGCGCGTTATGAGATGAACTTGACTGGGAATTCGAATACGAATATTCGTTATGAGCTTTCTGATGTTCTTCAGGTTCGATTGGTGAGGCTTGGCTATTCGGTAGACAAGACTTCTTTTGGAGGTTTTGATATCTACTGGGATTCTGTTCATCAATGAACGAGCAAGTGGAGACATTTGTGGCTGCGATCAAGGAGAATGCAGCCAAAGTTTGGGATCAACCTGATGATGGTAAATTCATTGATCAACTCTTGTATATCAAGAAGTTGGGAGATGGGTCTATATCTATCTCGGATAATTTCGAAAGATTTTTTCCTACGATTTATCGTGTGGATGTGAGCGGGAATTGGTATATTCGCGATATGTATTCGGATGAACCTGAGAGGGAATATTCGTTTACTAAAGCGATGGGAGATGCATCCATCATGTATACTGGCTAAAAGCCCGATGCAAAGCACATACTGGCTAAAAGCCCGATTACACGGGATAAAACCTGATGCGAACCTATACGTGGATAAAGTGGGAAAAGGAGACGGACATGGACATTGAAGCATTGTCTGGAAGGGATTTAGACAAGTATGGGGAATCTATTGGGATTCCTCGATATCAGGGTTTGGGGCTTCCTGAGGATGATGATACATATCGGAAAACACTTCGAAAAAGTATTGTGACGTCTATTACGTCTTCTGCTGGTTCGAGCTGTACGAATGTATCTGGGGGTTCGCAGATTTTCCATATCAGTAAAGCGGATCCATTGTATGGTGTGCTTTACATTGAGGATGGAAAGGTCATTCGTGTGTGCTGTGAATATTCTTCTAGTGTATTAGCGATTTACTCCTCAAGATCTGAGGCTCAAATCACTGCTGATACTTGGACGAATAAATCGAACCTTCCAGATAATGGCAAATATGAGGTCCGAGAGGTTAAGCTTTTCGGATAAAGGAGATCAATCGATGTGTGATTATAATCGAGATGCTTTGGCATTGATGCTTGATCGAGTTGTGTTCCTTGCAGAGGACAAGGCTCATTTGCAGGCGCAAATGGAGGAAAGTGCGAATCGGCTATTGGAAAAGGCGATTCCGCTACTTGTTGCGGCATTGAAGGATCCTAGGAATAGGATTGCACAGATTCGGGCATTGCGTGAGCTTACTGGTTGTGACTTGCGAACTGCCAAGGAAGCGGCAGAAAAGGCTTGGGCAGAAGCTGACATGTCTTTTCAGCCGAAGGCGTCTGCCCCATCGAGTAACGGGGGCAAGCTATATTGTGAAGCTGAGGATGCGGAGGAACAATGAAGCAATGCAGGAACATATGTCATGACAATGCGCACATGCATTCGACCAAGATGGTTGGAGTGTATTGTGTAACTTGTATGGCGAAGTTCAAGGCAGAGAAGAAGGTTCGATTGGATCTGGATGCCTATGCAAGGGCAGTTCAGAATGGTGCTGGTGATTTGTGGAGGTACAACACCTAACTCTTTTAGGAGTCAATCATGTGTAATAATTGCTACAATGAGAAGGGCGAAGTGGATGCGGCTTTGGAAGCATATCATCATGGGTGTTCTTATTGTGGAGCAATTCCTGACGAGAATGGGGAATGCAATTGTCCACCTGAGGATTATGTGAAGCCTGGTCGCGAGGCAATTTTGTATGTGAATGCATATGAATTGACTCGTCATTATGGTGGACCTGAAGAAGGTGGATGGTGGTTCAACCATCAGGAACCGATTGCTTCGATTCCTATCAAGGCAATTTCGGTTGAGGGACATACGGATTCTTGTTACAATTGTTCTCGCGCTCGTGCGGGAGAGATTGAGCGGGAAACGGGAAAGAAGTTTGAGTTCTGTAAGTGGGGTTTTCATATCGAACCTGAGCCGCGATGGCAAATGGAAATGATGAAAGCTCACCTAGAGTCACTTTACGGTGAGAATCGGAGTGGGAATATCTACTCGGTATTGGGTGGGGTAGAGATCATGATTGTGGTAGAGGATCATGTAGGTGAATCCACGCCTCGACCGCATTACGAATAACCATAAAAGAGGAAACATAACATGTTCAAGTTACCTGACAGTCGGGATCCTAAGCATTCCTCTGAGGAGTTCGATTGTGATTGTCCGTATTGCACGGGTGATCTTGAGTATGATGAAGAGGATGAGGATTACGCTTTTATGGGCTTATCGAAGCCGATAGTAATTGGGCGGCAATCTCCTGAGATTGAGGAGATTCTGGACAGTTGGTTCTAAACAGGAGGAAAAAAAAAACTATGTCAGAGTGGAAGAAGACGAATGGTAAGGATGCATGTGGATACAAGGTAGTGCAGCATGTGTTGGTAGACCCGAAGGTCTCGGCAAAGGTTTGGTCTCCATATCAGGGCGAGGTGGTTTTCAGTTTCGATACGGATGATTCCCCGAGTATTTCGGGGACATTGTACATGAGTGGATTGACGGAGGATCAGCTTCTGAATCATGGCAAGAGGATCGTTACGGATTTGCTGCTACCTGAGTATTCTGTCAGGCAGACCAGCAAGAAGGTTGCCCAGAAGAGTCCGACCAAGGGTATGGGCAATAGTGCTCATTCGTTGAGTGCTCGTGCGGCAACGCAGAAGAGGGATTCTTACGGTCGATTCGCCTGATTCGGAGTGTTTCGAAAAGTTAGAGAAGGGGCTTGTAGGATTATGCAAGTCCAATCGCCTTCATCCTGACACCTTTTGATGCATCTTTGGTGGGAGGTTTGGAATCCTCTAAGGCGACCAATATTCAATCTATTATGATTGGATATTTACCGAAAGATAGAAATATGAAGATTGGGATCTTGACGAATCGGAGTTCGCTTCTGTGTGTAAAGAAGTCTTTTCCTGGTCTCAGAGTTGCACGAAACGCAACGCATTATAATGCGTCAATTGCGGAGGGATCAAGATGGAAGGTCGAGCGCGGACGGAGCAAGAGAAGCGGGTAATTATTCAGCGGCTATTGGTGGCATGGATAAGTCTACCTGAGCTTCGATTGGGTCAATTGATTGACAATTCTATTTCTACGGATAAGGATTTGTTTTTTCTGGAGGATAAGGAATTGATCGAATTGGTTGAAAAAACGGTCAAGTTCAGATAAGGAGTAAAACCATGAATCCAGATGAATTGCGGAAGTTAGCAAATGCGCTATTGATGGATCCTAGGGGTCATGGGATTTCTGGGCAAGCGTGGGGATTGCTACGAGAGCAATTGATTCAAGCAGGAATCTATGATGAGTATCGCTGGCATGTAGATGCGACAGACGATTACTTTTACATAGATCCTAACTACCCTATCTGATGTAAATTCCTGGTTATCAGGACAGATACAAGAGCCAAAGAATTCTGCTTTGAGGTATTGCTCAGAGTGGAAATATATGGGGCAATAAGTAATATGTGTACGGCAATACACTATTATGAATAGTCCGCTCTTGCCGGAGAAACTGAGAAGGGGATGCCGTGACGTTCTCCAATCAGGTTTTTGGCTTTTGTATGTGTTCTGATAAAAGGAGGCAAAACAACTATGAGTGAATATCAGTTGGAGAAGTGGGGAGTTTCATACAGGTCTGGGGATTTGTATCTTGCTCCTGAGGTCAATCCGGTTTGTTTGGTTGGGTATCGTGACAATGATCCTCGACCAGTGATTACAAGCCCGATTGTTGAGGTGAATGGTCGAATCATTCGAACGCAGAGTGGATCGACATATTTCCTTGGGGAGCCGTCGCCTGAGTATCTTGCATACTTGGAATCGATTGGATATCCTTATGATGAGGAGAATCCGATCAAGGATCGGCGTGGACATGGGTAAAAAGAATGGGATAGACCCATACGAAGGATACCGCACATTACTACGCAATTGGGATGGTTTGTGTATTTTGTGCGGGGAACCTTTTGACAACATGGAATCTATCACGAGGGAGCATTTGGTATTACATTCCAAGGGTGGTCGAGGAAGTTCCAATTTAGCTCCTTCTCATTTTGCTTGCAATCAAGTGCGTGGGGATCTTCCCTTGGTTGAAGCGATGATTCTTGTACGAGCTAAGAAGCAACGTTTGGGCAAGGATTTCAAGCGTTGGTGTAACAAGTCGGTTCCTAACCGCAGACCAATCAAGAAGGCGCAACCAGATGTCCAAGAAGAACAGAAGGCTATCGAGGGAAGAGAAGTTAGCCAATAAGCGAGAATTTGTTGCTAAAGCGATTGCTTTGGATGACAGTATTCTTTTCGATATCATTTCTGCACATTTGGGATATATGGGCAGCAAACTGCCCATTACCATTGTGAAGAATGGTATTGAATTGTACTGTGTTGGGCGCAATGCTTCTCATGAATTCTATCTTGGTAGGAAGAATGGGGAGACGTGGAAGTATGTAGTTGGGGAATCCGTTGAGGAAGACGAAGATGGATATCCTAAGGTTGAATGTCGCATGACCAAGATTGAAGACATTGGTTATTGTGGACATTTATAATCCAACCCTTTACATGGAGATATAAAAATGACTCTTGAAGAATTGGATGAGGCGCTTTCGGAGTTGTTTCCGAATGGATTTGGAATCGACACAGACAATAATGGGCAGCTTATCATCTACACCTGTCTTACAGAAGAGGATGGTGAGTTGGTACCTTTCGAAGACGATGACGAAGACGAAGACGAAGACGAAGACGAAGACGAAGACATTGATTATGATGTCTATGATGAGTCTGAGCCAGAGATTGACTAATAAGGAGGAAGGTACATGGATACGCCGAATGCAGTAAAGATCATTGATGGTATTCGGGAGAGTGCATCTAATCCGAATATTACGGCAGAGGAGTTGCAGTCGTTGTTGGCGGCAAGTTTGGAATTGACGGAGGTTGCGATTGAGGCAATTGTTCATTTCCAGGTTGCTGAGCAACTGATGTTCATGGCGACTGGAATCAAGGTTCCGCCTGAGATTGTGTCTTTGGCAGTGGACCGGATTGTGAACGCTGCTCTCGAAGAGTAGCTGACAGTAAAAGTCTTAAGGCTAGGTGTCAAACTAAAGGGTCGAATTCGATTGCGTTTTAGTTACGGCATTAAAGAATCAGCTGAGTCTGAATGCCTTTGGTTGCGGGTTTCCATGGATGCTGGAAATAGATACTAAGCGCCAGCTTCCGCTGGCGAAGCCTGCGGCTAAAAACCCGCCAATGCAGATATGGTTCAACGGTAGAATATTTGGCTTCCAACCAAATGATGTGGGTTCGATTCCCTCTATCTGCTCTGCATGCGTCGTGGGCGGCGTCTGGTCCCGCAAAGATAGCCATGGCTATTGGGATTATGCAGATTCAGGTTCAACTCCTGAGCATGCGCCAGGGTCTGTGCGTTTATTAGGGACGATAAATATGCGGGAGTTGCAGCTCTTCAAATATAATCGTTCGCTCCTGCAAGAGAAAGAGGGAAAAATAGAGTACCTCGCGCGCTCATACCCTACAATTTTCAAAGAAAATGAGGCAGTCATGTCATATAACATTAGCAGTCTGAAACCAAAAGTTTCGAATGAAGAGTTTACTTACAATGAAGAAACTCATCATTGGGAAGCAGAGCTTGTGGATGACTGTGATGTGGAGATTCTCTATAATGAGAGGCTGAATAGATACGAAATTCGTGTTAGTGATGGGGACTATACACGGCTGTACTATTCCGAGTATGAGCCTGGTGTTTATCACACTCTGCAGAAACAGAAACAGAAAAGTGAACTAGAACCGAAGCCACCAGATGCTCATTGGAAATACTAATTCTTAATGGAGAATAAATGACATGCCTCTAATTATAGTTAGTGAAGAGCCTGTAAAGCAAAAGCACATTTGTTGGTTTACGGAAAGAAAATCTGGTGACTCAAGAAAAATTCGATTGTATGAGGTAAGGGAATGTTTCTATAGGCATCCAGATGCTTTAGATATTGCTCTTATCCAAAACTTGGAAATCTTTTTCATAGAGGAATTTAATGAATTAGATCCAGCGGCTGCGACTTGGGTATTGCTGGAAGCTAGTCAAAAAGCAATTCCTTCACTTTGGTTGGGAGAGTAGGTTTCCATGGCAAACAAGAATGAATATGTAGAGATTTTCGAGCTTGCTCCAGATAACCCCTTCATCACAAATAAGAAGGTGCTTACGGTGCTCTTTGCAAGAGCGGCAGAACAGCTAGAATGTCTTTCATCGGATCTGTTTTGGGTAATTGATCATGCCGGATTCAAAACGTTGAAGGTCCGATATGAAAATATTGGATCTGCGCACGTTGTTAAGTGCAAGCGTCCGAGGCAATTCGGGGCGCTTTCTAAACGGGAGATTAATGAAAGGCTTACACTCTTAGAAGGATTCTTTTGGGGATTGACTTATCCCCTGGAATTGGAATAAGGAGCATAGACTCATGTCTAAATTCATCCTAGAAATCGAATTAGGTAATGACGCAATGCGTGAGAATGCGGATGTAGTGGCAGCGTTGCGTGGAGTTGCGAGCAGGTTGGAGCGGACAGAATATCCAATGGATGAGGATATTGTGCGAAGTATCTCTGACAGGAACGGAAACATGGTTGGTAATTTCCGAGTGGAGACCAACTTGTTTGATGACGTTTGTCCAATTGAGGAGGATACAAAATGATCAATGTAGGCGACCAAGTTTGGTTTCGGGATGTTCTTGATGGAAGCCGTATTGAGGGTGTTGTCATTAACGTCTTTTCGTATCAGAGCAGGAAGAGTTATCATGTGCAGATTGAGAACTGTGTTTTCATCTGTTCACAAGTGAATAAGATTTGATGTACTGTACGATAATGGTCCATAGGTAGGACAATTCCATGAAGCATGGGGGGATGGACCCTCTTGTGAATTGGAAGGGGAGACAGGTTCGATTCCTGTTTTATCGTCTGAGGGTGTTTATCGCCATATACCTACATAGTCGCGAATAATAAAAGTTCCTCCTTAGCGGCTTGATGGGAATGGCTATTCCAAAGCGGCGAAGATCGCGTGTTTGGCTGTGAGCAAGGTCTAGCTACACTCTCTTTTAGCCAGAATGGTCTATAGAAAAGCTTTAGAGATACGTAAATAAAAAATAGATAAGATTGGCTTTTCAAGGAAAAGACGGGGATAAGAGAATCCCAAACCTAGGTTCGAATCCTAGTTCTGGCACCGGGCAATGCCAATGAAAGATGAAGCCTGAATCATGCGCACAAGTAATTGGTATTGACTTCCAGGAAAGGCTGGGCTATTCCAAGATAAGAACGTTCCATGGAGGCTTGGATACTGAAGTGGCGTAAGATAGTAGACGAAACATATTTTATAATTAGAGTCAGTGATGCTATCCTCTCACTGATTCGACTGGGTTCATAACTCAATTGGTAGAGTAGCGGGCTTTTAACCCGAAAGTTGAGGGTTCAAGTCCCTCTGGACCCACTAATTTTAAGGAGAGAAACAATGTTTTCATATATCAGTAGAAATGGAAACGAGTTTAGTGTTTGGGTCATATCACGGATTAGTGGCATGTCTGGGCACAGAGCGGGTGTGCATATGGATAACGAAGATACCATTGAAGTCGTAGCAAAGAAGTTGCAGGACGAAGTGAACCGAATGGAACGCGAATTCATTCAAAATGAATTGAAAAAATTTGGTTGTTTCAGAAAGCCTTCGTTCAAACCAATTCCAGAATATGGTGACATGATTGAGTTGGAAGAGTTTATTGATCTGTGTGAACAAGGTAGTTTCGTTGATTCGGATGGATTTGGATATTATGCGACAACCAATGGGATGTCGGATAAATATGCCGTTCCATCTGAGATTAAATCTGGAAACATCCAGAAAGAATGGACACACGTATGTTGGTTCAACAAGTAAAATAGGCTGTACAGTGTGGGCGGAATGTCGTCCCCATCGTGTAACGGGGGCAAGGATGTTAGTATGAACGACGACGAAAGAAAACGTAATACAGCAAGGCGAGCGGAACGCATTCTAGAGATTGCTGCTGCAATGGCGGCAAAAGTAAGCGTTTACGCAGAAAATAGAATTGAAGAAATTCAACTCCATTATAATGGATATGCTGAACCTGGCTATAGTGCTGGAGAACATGACCTTGTGGCTACGGGTAATTGGAATAAGATTACTCAGTATGACGCACAAAGTCAGACAAGCGTTCTGGTGTCGAATCTTCCCAAGAGGATTGCAGACTTGTTTGAGAAGATGGGGATTGAATGTGAGTGGTCAGATGAATGGACAGAGTGCAATCACTGTGGAAAGATTGTGCGTAACCAGGGAGATTCGTATCACTGGACGCCCAGTTTCTTCTGGTCGGAACAAAGTGGTGATGTTTCGTGCATTGAATGTCTTTTGAAAGATCCAGAGGATTTTCTTTCGGAACTTGAAGACAATGAAAATGTAGCGAATACCATGGAAGAGATTGATCCTGCTAAGTATGGATATATCCAAATCAATGAGGATTCGTATGAAACTGGATGGTATCCAGGTCAACATGATAATCCGTCAAAGATTGCCAAGGAATTGAGAAAGAAGGGAATCACGAAATTCCTATTCAACATTGATTCTGTTGGGCAATTTGATTCTCATTGGAGTGTCTATGTTCACGAGGATGAGGAACATCTTTTGAATCCTATCGCGGATGAAGAAGATGAAGTTGTTTCTTTCAATAAGGAAACGGATGCGCTATTGAATGTGGTAGCGACATCAATACATAAGCTTGAGATTCCTTGCAAGGTATGTAAAACTCAGCTTTGGCAAGGTGAGACTCCTTGCTGGAAATGTGGGACGAACGATCCCACCACATAACATGGCGCGTCAAGTAACTATTGACTAGTAGGTATAAGCAAGCACCTATGACGAAGGGGAGTCGTTACCCCAAAAAAGGCTGACCGCTTGTAAAGCCGCAATGATAGTAGCGTTAGATATAACTGAGGAGCCCTTGGGGTGTTGAATCGGGTGTATCCTATCATTATGCTGGGAAGTTTGTCTAATCATTCCGGGTGATTGGATGGTTAAAATACCCTTCATGTATAAGGGAGAAGTTGGGTTCGAATCCCAACCCCAGCACCAATCAATTTTAGGGAGGAACGAATATGATTGATCCTAATGACATGACTTCGAATAAGGCATTGCAGATTGCTTCTAATGCGGTTACGCTTGTGCGTGATGGCAATCCCACAAACGAACAATTGAAGGAAATTGTGGTGGATCTGTCTGCCATTATTGCGTATGCAGTAGAAGTAATTACTGCTATGCAACTCGCATATGTGTATCCGCAAGATGTTGATGCGGAAGGTTGCGAAGTTCCCGGCAAAGAGGATATGAACTAAATGAATTTTCATACAGAAAAGACTGATGAGGGTGTACTATCCCTAATCAGTGCGATTGTTGTTTCAGCAGGAACATGGCTTTGGTTGACTCCAACCGTTCTTGTTTCTTATTGGAAGTGGTTCATTGTTCCGCTTGGTGTAGTGCCGATTGGACATTGGCATGCGTTTGCACTATTGACAATGGTTTATCTATTTACTCATCATCTCTATCGGGAGAAGCCTCAGAGTAAATTCACCTTGTTCACACAGGCAGCAGTAATTGCCACCTATCTTTTGATTGCTTGGTTCATTGGCTATTTGTGCAGTTAGGAGTTAGTAAGATGTTTACATTAGCAGATCTCCACAAGGAGATGGAGAATGCTGAGAGCAATTATCTTTGCAAGATCCAGATTGGCGAATATGAGCTTTCCATAGCTTATGGTGGTATGCTTTCCTATAGTATGCCTCATGAGAATAAGATCATTCCCGTGTGTGAATACACTGAAGTAGAACTTGCTCTTTTTAAGAATGAGGAATGGGTTTACAAGGAGGCAGACCTAAATGCCGTCCTTGGTAAGTATGCTTCTTTGTGGGAACCAGCGCCAGAGAGTTGTGGATCTTCAGTTGCTGGATGGGTTCCAGTACAAACGGTCTGCGATATTGTAAATCATTTGCGCGAGACTGTTGGTTCAAAAGAACCGTCCAAACATACCAGCGGGCGTTGTCGTAGGTGTGGTGGATACGATGATTACATTCAAGATGGCGAATTGTGCTATCGCTGTTGTTAAGGAGAGTTTGATGAATGAAGTGGAACTAATTGTTCGCTTGTCTGGTTTGGCTCAAGACCCAAATTGGCAAACGCGAACAGTGAAGTTGCGAGAGGAACTTTCAACTCACAACATTACGATTGAATGTACTGGAGAGCAGAATCTAGGTAACTGTTACAATGCGTCTTACTTTACCGTTACCTCAAAGAGACTGCTTTCGAATCAGTTCCTTTACTATCTAAAGGAGCTTGGCTTGCTTGGATGTGGGCAGGAGTTTTGGTTCAAGAAGGCAATTCAAAAGGATGGCGTCTTCATTGTTGAAGCGCAGTCCAGAGTAGATTCATCCGGTTGATAAGAGAGGAATATTAAAAATGACAACTAAGGAAGCTTTGGCGATTGTGGATGCTGCACGTGAAGCAGTTTCAAGTGGTACGGCAACCCCGGAAGAATTGGGGGGACATGTTTCCACATTGTGCGAAACACTTGAGCAAGCGGTTGAATTCATTCTGGTTCTTCAGATGGAATCAGATATGATTTCCAAACTCTTGGGTCCCAATCTCATGAGTCTTTTGGCAGCGCAACCTCCTGAGGAAGAGGTTTCTTCTGATGAAGTCGTGAAAGTCATTCAGGGACTAAGGGCTGATCCTCCTGTTGATTGAGATGTCATAATGAATTTTTCATTGATAATTCTATATCTAACTGTAGGTGTTATCTTACAAATTCTATATAGAATTTATTGCATTAAAACTGGTAATCAAAATTACAAACTTCCCGGAACATATGTCCTCATTACATTGGCATATCCGCTGGTGATTTCGTTTGTCATATTCAAATTTCTTTTGTATGACATACCAGAAAAGATTGTGGATCATTCTTTTGGGAAGAATGAATTACCGCCTGGTGGTCGTCCAATCCAGTGAGGCTGTATGCCCCATCGTGTCACGGGGTAAAGGTGGTTGTCAAAGGAGGGCATGAGGATGGAAAAGAATTCTACTGAGTACATTAGCTGGCTGTTGGCAACCAACGACCGAGCGGTTGAACGGGCGATTGTTGTATTGTACAATCGTCAGACAGTAGATGAAAAGGCTGCTGAAGGAACGCGTCATCGGAATGGTCGTGGGTTTAATATTGCTGATGCCAAGAAGGGTACATACATGGCTAAGTGGATTCTTGGCGGCAATCATCTAACTGGTCAATGGCTTATTGATGCTAAGGGATTGGCGTATAAGTACATTGGTCAGCTTATTGAGGAAGCGACCATTAAGATGGAGCGTGAGATTAGGTTAGAGCAAGAGGCAGTATTGTCTCGAATTGATCGAGAGGTCGCTGAAGAGAAAGCCATTATTGAATCGGAGGCGTTGGAATGTTCTGTTTGAGAAAGCGGATAAAGAGTTACAGGCTACGCAAACCGATTAAGAAGCGGGCGAGTTTTCTTTGGCGGATGAGTTGGGCGATAGCCGATCCTATCATTATGGTTGTATTGCAGCCATACATTTGGCGCGATGCAATATGTGCATGGATTGATGTGAGGAAATAATGTTTGTAATTCGTTGGATTCCTGGTGGTTATGTGACCAAGCGGAGTTCTAATCGAAAGCCATACGCCAGCATATCTACAGATCCTGATGTGAAAATCTGGACATCTAAGAATCGTGCGCAGCGATGGTTAGATGGTCGCGATGAAACATATGCTACCCAGTGTGTGATTGAAGAAATCTAAAGGGAGGTTTTAATGTCGAGTGAATATCCGTCTGAATACTTGAATGGTTTGGAGGAGAAGGAAGAGAAGACTCCTCGGAAGTATTATCGTGGCAGTCGCAGGTCTTTGCGAGAGTTGCAAAGGATGGTGGCTAATCTGGAGCAGAAGCTTCAGCGTGAGCAACAGCGGGCTAGCTTGATGAATAGAATTCGTGAATTGAAGCGTGAGATTAGTAAGCTTCAAGGATAAGGATTTGGTTAGGTTTTAGGGCTAAACCTTTCGACCTAAAAGGGAAGCGCTCATCGGCATGTATCTAGTTCTCTGGCAGGGGAATTAGAAGGCAAATAATTATGATATATTGCCCAGGACGGACTGCCATCTGAAGTGGGTAACGGCGAAAGATAAATCCTCAGCCGTGTGCCGATGTTTTTATTCTTTAGGTTTCTAGCCTTCTTTTCCTTCTTAAAAAGAAGGCGTTTTCTTTCTCTATCCACATCGGAGGATTTCACGATGGAAGTTTATGTGCTTGAAACCAGCAATGATTACAGTTTTGATTCAAACGAAATCATATTCGACACATATGATTCAGCGATGAATGCTGCCATGGATGAAGTCGTGAAAGTCATTCAGGAGCTAAGAGTTGATACCAAGATGGAAGCAGCTTTGGTTGAAGCATTGACTGAGATTTCGGATTACATTACATCCGGGGATTTTTGTGCGGCATTGAATGCTTACAATGATCTTCCTGATCAGGGCTACTATAATGGAACATATGAACATATGTATATTTCTGTTAGTAGTGTAAAGGTTGGTTCGCGACCTTTTCGAAAGGTTTTCTTTTCGTCAGAAAATTGTGTCTATGGATCGTGTCAATTTCCGACAGTTCCAGTTCCTGTGAGGAATGAGGTTCCTTGCCCGCATTGTTCAAGGAAGAATGATGTTGGTGTGAACGTCTGTTGGTATTGTGGAAGTATGCTATGAACAGAATAGCATTAGCCGAATCAGTTATCACGATTGTTGAGACCTATGGTGGATTTGTGTTCGGTGGATATCTTAGGGACCAGATTGCTGGAGTTGTATTCGATGATGTAGATGTCTGGATTCCAGGTAATCCTTGTGGTCCGTTCTCGTTGAACGCTACTGTCGTGAATATTTGTTCACAGCTAAGTAATACTAAAGGAACGTTGATCGAGCATCGGGTCTCGTATATGGAGGATCTGTCTATTGATAAATATTCGATAGAATATCGCGATCCAATTTCTTGCGATTATATTAATTTCAATCTCAGTATGGTTGCAACTAATATGCTTTTTCGTACTAATTATGATGTAGATGTGAACTGTCTTTTCCGTTCTAGACTATTCCACGAATATGTGTGTTTGGTGCCGAATTTTACTGCTGACAATATTATCAAACATATTCGCAATCGTGAATATGAAACAAATAATAATGTATCCCAATCTAGGATAGACAAGATTGAAGAGAAGGGATACCGGAGAGTTGGCACAAGTGGTATTGGCACGAGCGAAGTTTGTTCGGAGTGTGGTGGAACTGGGGAGTTGGACTTTGGCTTTTACAAGCGCGAGTGCGACTGCAAGCTAAAGTAAGGAATCATCATGGTAATTAATAAAACAAAAGCTAAAGTAAGGAATCATCATGGTAATTAATAAAACAAAAGCGATTGCTATTCTTAGCGATAGGGACAAGTTGTTTATGTTTCTTAGTAAGCATAGGCATTCTAAGTGGATTACTTGCAAGTCTATTCCACCAGCGGGTGAGGAATATACTGAAGAAGAGTTGGATAACGGCAATGGCTGTCAAGGTTGCGGGGAATTGTATAGTGATGATGATGTAGTGCAGATTGTGGGTGCTGGACCCTATTGTTGCAATTGTCTATACAATATCGTCGCCCTGGTTGTTTCGGGAGAAATTGATTTGAATAGACCACACAACGAAAGTGGCGTGTAGGAAGCAGCGGTGCAATTCCGTCGATCTGTCGGTATTATAGTCTGTGACTGTAAGTTACTCGCGTGATGATAATAGGATGGCAACCAACCACGCAGACTGACGTGGCTGTAAATCAGTCTGACTGAAGGAGAGATCTAATGGAAATAGTCTACGTGCTAGAAATTAGCTGTAAAAATTGTGATACATCGCAAATCATATGCGATTCGTATGATTCAGCGCTGTATCTAGCCATAGATGAGATAGTAGATAAAATCAATTGTCTATCTGGCTCTCAAGAGCCGGAGCTAATGGAGGAGTTGGATAAAGTATCCATTCTTATTAAATCTGGACTTTACAATGCTGCTCTAAAATCGTATGCTGATTTGGCAGATACATTCGATTACAGTCACGTGTATCTTTCTATCTTTACAGAAAAAATACAGTCGCAGTCACATCGAAAGGTTTCGTTCCTTTCAGAGGAAATAAGTTCTATTGGAAAAGTCGAGCAACAAACAGGTGTACAAAAAGAGTGTCCGCGTCATTCTCGACAGAATGATATTGGCGTGAACATCTGTTGGCGCCCACAGGACGGGTGGGGTGACGATGATTAAGACGGAGTCACATCTGTTGGAATTGTAGTAACAGTATATAATAATCAAGGAGAAACGAATGAATGATATTCGCGGTCCGCCCGTAAACGTACTTCATTATTGATTTTGTGATTATTTAAAGAACTTGGGAAAAGATTGGGCTAACATAAAATAATAAATTAGATATGAAAGGAAGGTGACGAATGTTCCGTCGTTGAAAACAACGGAGCTGGCAGCAAACGCGCAGCTAATGGATGCGTTATTCTTTGAAAAATCTAAAAAGCGCATTTAGCTCAAAGGTGGAGCATCCTCTTTTTGAAGGAAGGGTGATACGTTCGAATCGTATCAGTGCGCCCAAAAGGGCATGAGTATGGCGTGACTGTATTCTCTAACCTGGAATATTGGGTTCGATTCCCAACGTGTCCACAAATGAAAGAGAGTTTAAAATGTCAATTCGAGACTATTCAAAAGAAGAGCTTACGGCAGAGCTTAAGCGACGAGAGAAACTTTTGGCAATCAATCCCATACCTATGGATGAGATAGACTGGCAGCCTGTTGTCAAGATGGTTACAAATACCGTGGGGTATATGACGAATGAAGGGTATGCGCCAAAAGACTTCGAACATTATATCTTTGAAGCGGCGATGGAAGCCGTTTATGGAAAAGATGTTTGGGATTGGTATAACCCGTTGATTAATTCAATCTAAGGCTAGGAGAATATAATGGCAAATTCACCTTCTTTTGAGTGTCCACCTGATCGGTTTGGTATTATGATTGACGAGTGTGTAAAGATGTCAGAGGCACTGAACAGGACAACTGTAGCTCGTGTCTCATTCGTGCCAATACCTGCGCACAAGGAGTGGCGTGTTGAGCTTGTACTAAATAATGGTAATACAGAGGTGGGAGCAGCTTCTGTAAGTAAGGGACAGTCATTGATGTCTCTTCACTCATTCCTTACTAAATCGGTTAGGAAAGAGATCGATCGACTCCGAATGACTCTGGGAGAAGATGTCGAAGAGAGTGTTGATGAGGGTACAGTTGGCGTGTTGAGCTTGTACTAAATAATGGTAATACAGAGGTGGATGAATTCGCCTGTTCGTTGGGGTCTTGACGAGTGTGCTTATGTTTTTGCTACGCCAAAGTCATTCAAGCGTCTGGTGTTGGGTCTTTCGGCAATGGGGGTAACGGCAGTGGAAGCAAATGATGGACAATTGGAAGCAATGGGATTTGTGGAATAGGAAGTATAAAAAATGAGAATGCAGCCAATTAAGTTTCGAGCGACGTATACTGATTATTATCATTCTGATGATGTTCAGGAGGGCTTTAAGCACTTTCGCAATGAAAAGGAAAGTGTATTGGCGATGCATGTTGATTTGATGATTTTGCCGTGGAATCATGGCGTTTATATGTGTGTTCAAATTCTTGAAGAGGTTATGCCAAAGACGGAGGAAATTGACGGGGTTATTCATTGGAAGCCAGAATTTGAGCGTAAGGTTCATGATGTGGTTGTATATGATTATCCGGGAAGGAATGAAGGAATAGTCCCCACAATGGAGCAAGCTCTATTGATGCATGCGCTTTATGAAGGTGAGATGAGGGGTGAGTTTGCAAATAGAATTGCGAATACTCTGTATGTTGATTTGGTTGTACTTGAGCCCAAGTCTAATTTTGGGAAGTATCTTCCTGAAGTTAAAGAGTTTTATGAGAATTTGGTAGCTACGGGCGGGTGGGAAAGAAAGATTAAGAAATAAAATGAAAACTTATATTAAGTATATTCCGTTTCTGTTCTTGTTTGGTTGTGCAGGCATGGCTCGTGATTGTTCTTCTTGTTCGGCTGAGAGTTTTGGTAGTGACTGGATTATTATCCAGTATGCTTTTGATGGAAAGCCAATCAATTGCTGGCAAGAACTAAATGCTGCAATCTCGAATGAACCGGGATCAGACGGTATCTACTGGGAACATGGATCTCACCTGATTCATATCAGTGGATGGTATAATCGAGTCCAGGTCTTCAATAAAGATTTTGCTGGTGCGGCGAGATCTGTTGGTGTCGATTTGGATAGGTGTACTGGTGGAGCATATGCCGAGGGAGGTAATAAATGAAAGCTTGTTTTCCTAATCTTGGTGATGGACCAAGAACATTTGAGCAAACCAATATTGCTATAATGGAGATATCCACAGCGTTTCCAGAGGCAACATTCATTCTTTCTGGAGAGCAGAGGAATGTTTATAAGGTTGGAACCGAGGCTTATAATCAAGCTATGGTTGGAATGTGGGGATTTTGTAAGGTAACTCCAGATGATATTGAACGTGTTACATTGTATCACATTCGAGCAAATGCTTTTGGTTGGGTATTTATGCGTGCATGGTATTATTGGTTTGCGCAGGGACCTGCTATTCGAGAAAGTGTTGCGCGAGACTTTAACGAAAAGTGGGGTGAGCAGGTGCGTGTTGATGGTTTTGCGGGAGGTCAAAATGTTACTGGACCTGTTGACAGTTATCATATTGATACTGTCGAAGGGCTAATGGCATTTGCTGAATTGATTCGTAATAGCCATTGAAGAAAAGTCATAAAACATAGACATAGGAGCCAGTAAATGTTTTTTAATATTTATGGAAATCGCATAGACCTGCCAGAAAAGCAGGCTATTGTTAGAAAAATTTCTGAAACTTTTATTGATCAATTTATTGATGCCGCAATTAGATCTGGCTGGTATAATATCTCAGCAGTAGAACAGGATGAAGAAGATGAAATATTCGAAATTCTCCATGGGACACATGAGACACATGAGGAATATTAATGAATCATTCAAAATACTTATATGACGAGACTGATTGTGTGTTGTCGTCATATAATCTCTATGGAAATGACAGAAATGGTAGACGTGTTTTGATTGCTTCTGATTTGAAGAAGCAATCAAAAAAGATATTGATTGCAGCTATCAGGGCTGGTTACACTGATATAGCTTATTCACTTGATGACCACTAGAAAATATTGGGGATTTCGTCTAACGGAACATGGGTCTTTAAATACTAGTTCAAAGCTCAAGACGTCGCTGCAAAGCGCAAATAAGGGTTCGACTCCCTTGGTCCCCTCTAAGAGCCAATCTCAACTCTACTGGTAATTAGAATTGAGGTAAATTGGGTATTACCAGTATCCGCCGAATTGGGATAAAAGTCCTATTAAAAACTTTCGGTACTCTGCTATTTTAAGGAGAATGTCACATGATTACTACTGTATACATAACTGCGTCAAATGGTGGAGATGGTTCTGCCATTCTTTCTGTTTATGAAGATATCGATGTTGTTGATTGGATCGAAGAGTATCGTAATGATGGAGAAGGATTTGCTGAACCTTCAGTTATGTCTCTAGCAATTGAACACGATTCTCCAATCTCAATACCTAAAGTCATATCTGCATTCGATTACTATTTGGATTTGGTAAAAGATGAAAATAAGAATGCGGCAAAGTTTAGAGAAGAGTTTATTGATAAGTTTCCAGAAGAATATACATTGGAAAATGGCAACCCATTTGAAAAATATAAGGACATTAACGTTCTTGTAGATGGTAAGATTGTCAAACGTTTGTTTGTATCTAAGTCTGTCACTCTAGAAAAGATGCGAAAACGTATTGAAAATCCAAAGAATCGGGCAACAATTGCCTGATTCATTGCCCGATTCGTAGCCCGATAAAGGACATAAATGAACTGCTCAATACTCTCATTCATGGGTGAACATCCAATTCTAACCGTCACGCTTTGTTACTTGGTTTTGTATTATGGCTACTATATGGTCGCCGCAATTGCCAATCGTAACAAAACTAAGCAAAAGAATTAGGCTATTAAATGAAAAACATTTCCGTCAAGATATTGAAAGAATTGCTTGCATCCATGCCGGATGACGCATTGATAGCCATTCATGAACCAATCGACGATGGCGGATTCACTGTAGTTGATAGTGTATTCTTGTCAAAAGCAAAGCTCTATAATGAGTTCCTGTATAATCAGGACTATCATAGTGGAGAACTTGTAACTATATTGCTATTTGAATAATTAGGATAAGCCATGAAAAATAGAGTTATTTGGGTAACTGAGTATAGGCATCTTTTTGATGCAGAATGCGTCCTTGATCTATATGAGAGTGAACAGGATGCTTTGAGTGCTGCGGTTGATGAAGCTATAAAACATATGGAAAATATGGGAGCTAACAGTCCTTCTAGTGGGCAAGTTTGGAATGAGTTTTACCAAAACGTTCTTGCCGCTAAGACAGCAAAAGACTTTCGTCTAGCTCTTAAGACCTATGTTAGATGGAGCATCGACCATTTGAATATCGATGACGTTTATTCCATCTTAGTTTATGATAAGCAAGTAACGCCAAGAAAGCCTCCAATGGAGAAAATGGAACCAATTCCTGACTATGGGGAATTGATCCCTCTGAAAGACTTTATCGTAAGTTGTCAGACTGGTATGTTCATTGACTCTGATGGAATCGGGAATTATGCTACAGCAACTGAGATGTCTGATATTGAAGCGTGTCCTTCAGATATCACAAATGGTAAAATCCAAAAGCAATGGACCCACGTTTGTTGGTTCAATAAGTAGGAGAACCCAATGAGCAAGAAAGTTACGTATGTTCTTATGACGCAACAAGGAAATCCTTTGGATGTTTGTACGTCTATGAGAACTTTGCGAAAAGCAACCGATCATTGGATGAAGGTTTATCCAAAGGCAGTATTGTATTGGCAATCATATTATGCAAATAAGGTTGAGGGAATTGACGGTTGGGAATGGGCTTACATTCCTAAGTCAGCAAGACCATATAGATTGGCGGTTGGTGGAGGAGATGTTCCTGATCCTAAATTTCGAGGAATCAATCTCGTTGGGGTTAGGTTCACCAATGATTTGCAAGAGCGTCGATTCCAAAAGGAATTGGATGAAATTGATAGGCGAAATGGAGTTATGTAATGACATTTAAAGAAGTAAATATGCATGATTCCATTGTGACATTTGAAGAGGGCAAGTATTATTGCACGTTGCATACCAGATATGGCTTTACTTGTTTTGAGGGACAAGATCCTTACTTCTCTATTACTTCAATGTTGACTGGAGACAATGGTTATCGTGCTTGTGGGTGTTTACATAATGATATTCGAAAGCATGATTCTAGTCTTTCACCACTAATTAAGTGGCATTTGACGTCCTTGGTTACGGGACCGATGCACTATATCGCCAATGGTATGTTTTGGTGGGAGAGGTCACTGATGAGTGAGCCTAAACATGCTGATGACCTGACAGCTATTGGTGACAAGGCTCTTGAGAATTTCAAGAGCACGGTTGTGTATGGGGCTACATTTCTGGATGATATTGATTTTGATAATAGGAAATCAATTGATCCAGAAAAGATTCGTGCGTGGATGAATCTAAGATTTAATGAATTGATGCAAGCATTTTATCATGATTTGCGTGAATTCAAATTGATTGGAGAATAATAATGGATGTTTGGATGGTTCAAAGAATCAATTTTGCTATGGGAAGTGTCTCAACGAGTATCTTTTCTGACAAATTTTCAGCTTTGAAATCCGCTGGTAATGCTATGTTTTCTCATATGATGTCAATTGGATTGCATCATTACTTGAATGCTGAGCATACAGCATATCTTGGCATTCACCAGCTAATTCAAACGGGCTCGTACTCAGCGCTATCAAAAGCAGTTGATGCATACGATCTGCTTACTATTAGGATTCCAGTAGAAGAAAGATTGTATATCAGAGTTATAATGACAAATGTTATTGATTCCGCAGTTGGCACAGACTCAACTGTAACGGCAACAAATCCTGTAGCAGTTCAAAAGAAGGTAGACAAGCCATGCAAACAATGCAGGAGAAACGTATCGGAAGACGAAGATTCCTGCTGGTATTGTGGCGTCAAGAATCCAGGAAAATAAAAGAAGATGTTTGCAATCAAGAATTTGTTTGGATTTGTATGTTTGGGGTTTTGTTATCCATGATTATTAGTACGGTGATGTTCACTGTAAGATAGGAGCATAAGAATATGCCAATGCTAAAGCCAATGTCAAAGAAAGATTCGAAAATTCTTGATAAGATTTTTGGCGCAATGGAACCAGGAACTTCCAAACGAATCAATAATTCCAAAACATATATGTACTTGAGTGTTGAAAGGCTTACTTCCAACTCGTATAGTATGGCTCATTACTATGAGCAGAATGGGGATTTGGTAGCGGATCCTGATATTGAATTGCTTAGGGCAAAGAATGGGGAGTGGTATCCTATTGCATTGCAGCAATCGACTGGAGCCTATACTAGGGCAATTGAATATTACGATAAGGACGGATATCCTACGAAGGCATATCCTATGAGATATTCTGAGCTTCGAAGTTTTCTATCAATGTGGTTGAAGAATCTGAAAGATCAGCAAGGTCTTTAAGGTGAGTAAAGATAAGCTAGATAAAGTAGCTAAGGAATTGGCTGATCGATTTCTTAATGGTGATATTGTAGATGTAACTGAGGGTCTTGAAATTTTCCAGCCGATGGTGGCAGCATATTTGGCTGTTCGAATCAGTCGGATTTTACCTCGTTGTGCTCAAAACTCATTTGAACAAACGCTTGCAAGGCGAATGTTCTTTCAGTTTATCTGAAAGAAAACAAGGATTTAAACATGAATAATACAGTTGATGAATATGCCGGGTGATGATAAAAGAATTATAGCGTTTGGATGGGTCATTTTCATCATGATGATGCTATATATTCTTGTAACTGTTCTAACAAGGGGTTGTGCTGTGGGATGTGGATTAACACAGCACTTCTAAACGAAATATGAAACAACAATACCTGGTAACAATAACGGTTGATGTGGATTCTTCTGACGAAGATGAAAAGTCAATTCTAAAAAAAGTTAGTGAATCAGTTGAGAAAACTACTGGATATGTTACTTGGCAGGTAGAATGCCAAAAGATTAACAATGAAGATAGTATTTTTGGACATTGATGGCGTTCTAAATTCCGAACAACTAATGACCAAAATGGGTTCTGACCTTTGGGGTGATGGATCTGTTCTCGATCCTATTGCTATTGAGAGACTCAACCACCTAACAGATGTTACTGGGGCTAAGATAGTTATCTCATCTTCTTGGCGAATTGCATACGAATGGGACGAGTTAGTTTCAATTCTAAAAAATAGTGGAATCAAGGCGGAAGTTCTTGACAAGACGCCTCGGTTTCCTTATGATGACAGGGCGGATGAGATATGGTCTTGGTTGAACAATGCTCAAGAGAGTGTTGAGACATATGTTATACTGGATGATGATCGTTTGGAAGCCAAGCGAGACAATTCGGATCCGGTATTAGATATGCATTTTGTTAGAACATCTTGGTTAGATGGTCTGCAAGATAGGCATGTCGAGAAAGCAATTAGTATTTTAAATAATACCACACATTTTCCAAGCAGGGTGAGATAATGAAAGTTAAAGAGCTAATTGAAAAATTGCAGAAGTGCAATCAAGAAATGGATATCATTCTTGAGCATAATATTGATGTTCAAGATAATGAGATAAGTTGTTATCTTCCTTGGGATATTCTCAATGGTGATTTGCCAAAACTTGGTCTTCGATATGACACCGTAAATTCTTTCAAAGAGAAAGAATTTGATTCTAATGAAGAGCATGAAGTTGCATATTTTGAAGAGGGGATGATCCAATCCAAAGTAAGACTGTAGTTGTCCTTTCCTCTACACAGTTCAAATATGGCGAAGGCGAAGACGATCTATAATGGAAAACAATCCTGATTATAGTCCTAAACTAAAATTGATCATTAAGGACTTGATTAATTCTTGTGGATTAAAGAATGTTCTAGTGGCTCTAATAGATGTTATTGCGGAACGAACTGGTACCAATGATGAGTACATGATAAAACTTTTTCTTAATCTATCGGCTACACTTCATGATTATGAAAATAGATATATCGTGAATGGTAAAGATACTCGTTTCGATTAATAGAAAGACGTTTAAGTAAAATGATTATGGTATATTATGTTGAGAATTCTAGTCCATATCATATGTGTGTATTAGATGTTAACAGCGATGATATTGAAGAAGCATTTATGGCAATTGAACATTCTGAATATCCATCTCCAGATTCTGAGATTCTTTTCATTGAAAATGATAAGATAGTTAATATGTATGATCCTCGTGAAGAGGCTGGAGATTAGAACCCATGAATCAAGTATATGTTGTATTTATTATAATTAGTGAATATAATAGTTATACCAAAACTATTGCTAAAGTTCTTGCTCTTGAGGATGATGCAATGCGTTATTGTATAGAGCAAGATAATATTCTGAAGAAGTACAAGTTACATTATACCAATCATTCTGCATCGCATGATGAGTTAGAAGAGTATCGGCGGGAGTTTGGTTGGGACATTGGATATGATGGAGCTGAGTTTGTTTTTGAAGGACCATTTGAGGTAGGGTGATAATTACATGGAAGTTGAATACATTGATGAAACCCGGCTAATGATTACGTTGAATCGCTGTGTTACCAGCGTTTTACTTACTCCGGAAGAGTTGGTTAAATTCACTGATTTTGTGATTGAACAGGTTTCAAATCCTCATGAACTATCATTGCCAGATATTGAATATTTGGAATTGCCTGATGTTTCAGTTAGTGTTGACTGTGGTTCACTTGAGCTTGAGGTAGTAGTTATCTATATTAGTTCTGCTTGTATGATGGCAGAACTTATTCTATCTCCATCGGAAGTTTTGGGGATGTGTAAAGCAATTACTTCTGATGATGGTGATCCTAATAAACTACAGCAATATTGGTGTCTTCCAGAATATGTTAATGAAAAGAATTACAACGCTACTGTAGCTCGCCCCATCGAGTAACGGGGGCAAGCCGGATGGTGTAAGGGCGACGGAGAACAAGAACATAGTCGAAAGGATGAATATGAAAATCAAGAATGAAAAGACTGTGCTTTACGGAACGGCGGTAAAGATTTCTGATGGAATGAATCCTCATCGAGTAGTTCTTCGATTCCTTGAAGGAGAGTTGCATCCCTATGTTACTCACATGGAGAGCATGAAGGTTCAGGATCCTGAAACTCTTGTTCATGATTCGTTTTACTGGGGGCATTACTTTGCAAAAAAGGAAGATGCCGAAAGGGATTTCAATGAGCGCAGTTCAATCTTCTAAGATTCCTTATTCAATAGTTGAACTTCAAGTTGAAAAGTTCTATGCAGAGGGGCTTCAAAAGAATGAAACCCTCGACGAGTTCCTTACAAAAGTAGAATCTTTCATCGAGTTTTGCGGCTGGGATGTAGATGAATATGACGCAAGGTTCCAATTTGGAGAGCTTGATTAATGAAGAAGCCTAATTTGAAACCATCACTTTTTCCTAAGTGTCCATCTAAAGCAAAATGGGAACTTAATAAGTTTTCCACTAAAAAGCAGTTTGTATTAACCAATGCTCATCCTTATCAAAAGGGGCATTTTCATGCTTATGTTCAAAAAACCAATACATATTGGTGGGAAGGGACGTTAGAGGTTGTTGGCAAGCTTCTAATCCAAGGAATGTGGAAAACTAAAAGAGAAGCTCAAAAAGATATCAGGGATATGGCTATAAAATATGTAGCTGAGGTAATGAAAGAATTGGAAAAAGAAATCGATAGAGACTGAATCTATCAATCTAATAGATTGGCTGGAATTTAAATGAATAAGAATATAGGTATCATAATTGTTATGACACTAACATTCATGAATGGATGTTCTGATACAATATCTGATTGTGTTGGAAAATGTGGGATACACAGAGGCGATTGTTTGTTTTATCTTCCTGCCGGAGATTCGGTTGAAAAAACACGATGTCATGATGGTTATGCAAAATGTTTAGATGCGTGTAAAAATGTCTGCTTTACTCAAATATAGGAATAACATGGTTGATTTTGATACATACGAAGAGACAACTGGAGAAAAGCATTTTCTTGAGACAAAGAGTTTTGAGGAAATGGGAGTTGACAATATCAAAGATATTGATCCTCACGATTTGCTTGTATATCTCCGAGATATGTACAAGGATGTTGCTTTGGACCTTGAGTCGTCAAAAGATTCAGATGAGAAGTGCTTTGCCAATACACATAGTGTTGCTGCTATGTACTTGAATTTGGCAGTAAATGTTTTGTTTGACTCAACTTCTTTTAGAAGTAGGTAAAGATGAACGAAGAATATAAGGAATATCAAGTACGAGTTTTCCCCAACGGGGACATTCATTGGTATATGGGACCAGATCGTCATCGAGAAGGTGGACCTGCGATTGAATGTGCCAATGGAGATAAGATTTATTATCAGTATAATCTTCTTCACCGAGAAGAAGGACCAGCGATTATAT